>OKSA01003404.1_pt1 | contig 11766 bp, 8 predicted proteins | sample 1601181 | NCBI WGS metagenome assembly OKSA01 (sample SAMEA3541538, study PRJEB24748) | human gut metagenome | biome: human gut; feature: human-associated habitat; material: faeces | place: China | collected 2012 | reverse complement strand
AATCACACCCCGCCTCTTTGTAGAGATCCAGCAGCAAACTCACCGCCGCACTGTTGGAAAAGAGGCGCACAACCCCGAGCGGCACCAGGGCAGAAGGAATCCCCGCCGGTTCCAGCACCGTTCCGAGCAGCTTTCCAAAATCCTCCAGAAATCCCGATGACCGCAGTACGCCGACCGCCGCCATCAGCCCGATTAAGGTCGGCACAATTCCGATCACCGTCCGCATGCCGTCCTTCGCCCCGTTCAGAAAATCGCCGAACACATCCTGTTTCATCAAAAGCCCCAGTCCGACCACATAAAAAATCAGCACGGGAACCATCAGATCTGAAAGCGCCGAAAGAAAACGCAAAAAATCCCCTCCCCGGAAAAATCCTATCAGATACACTCCGATACAATTTATTCCGCGGGCGGGGATTTATGTAATTTTATTTCACTTTAATCTGAAACAGACGCGCCATATACGTCTCCGGGAAGTGAATCTGCAGCGTCTTGCTGTAGTCATCGTAATGGAACACATCACCGCATGCTTTCGGGTAAATGCAGGAAACCTCCAGCTCTTTTCCTGGGAATGCTCGGTTCAGCGTAACTTCAAAATCAGCCTCTCCGCCGCGTCTCCATACACCAAGATAAATCACATCCCCCGGCACGCGGATGCCGGCTGCGAGGTGCTTGTCCTCATTATCCGCCCATCCCATCGGCCAGAACGGAACGCCGTCCTTGATGCCGCTGCGGATCTCCTTGTAGCAGTCAATTCCCTCTTTTACAAGATCAAACCGCTCCGGCGAAATCTCTGCAAGGTGGCCGCTCTGATGGATACGAAGCAGCAGCGCATTCACCATATTGAAAATAACTTCCTCTTCGGTGCCGTCCCGCAGCGGATACGACCAGATCGCCGCCTGCTCCGGCGTCACGCCGATGGCTGCATTCGCCGAGATCGTCGCATAATTCCGGTAATCCTCCTGATCACTCGTCGACTGAATACTGTTTCTCGCCAGCATCGCATAGTCCATGCGGAGACCGCCGCTCGAGCAGTTCTCAATCACAAGATCCGGGTACTTTTTATAAATGCCGTCCAGCCATGCCAGATACGCTCTCTCATGCTCAAGAAGGCCATCTCCAAAACTGTCTGCATCGACTTCCGTACCAATACCAGGTTCAATATTGTAATCCATCTTAATATAACCAACGCCGTAATCCCTTACCACACGGTCAATGACTTCCGTCACATGTTCAATGACCAGCGGATGACGGAAATCGAGCTGATACCGGCTTCTGTCATACACACGCTTTCCATGACGCAGGAAGAAACACTCATCCGGCAGAATCGAAGCCTTCTTACAGTTAATACCCATAACCTCAAGCTCCAGCCATACCCCAGGAATCATGCCCTTTGACCGAATATAATCCGTCACCTCACGCACACCGTTCGGAAAACGTTTTTTACTCTCCTGCCACTCACCGACACTGTCCCACCAGTTGCCGTCCGCATACCAGCCCGCATCAATAACAAAATATTCACATCCGGCTTTCTCGGCAGCATCCACCAGCGGAAACTCTTTTTCCGTCGTCGGATCCCCAAACAGGCAGTTCATATAATCATTAAAAATAACCGGCAGATTCTCATTATCCTTATTCGGACGGCGGATCCTTCTGCGGTACTTCGTCAAAGTACCAACCGCCTCCTCAAAATCATCATGCCCAACGCCAACAGCCACCGGAACCGTTGTAAAACTGTCGCCCGGTTTCAGATTCTTCGACCAGTGCGACTGAATCTCCGTTGGTCCGCTGACAGCTAAATAGAAATGGCAGTTCTGATCCCCAATCTCATAATGCCAGGAACCACTGTGATCAATCTCAAAAAACAGACTCGAATCCGCCGCACTGTTCCCAATATACCCCATCGGAATATACTCCTTTGCCGACCAGTTACCCGTATTCGTAACCTCAATCGTCTTCGAAGTTCTCTGATAATTATGCGGCTGCGTCTGCGCCATGCCAAGATCTGCAAACCGGTACTTCTTCACCGTCAGCTCCTTCTGCCATCCATTGTGAACCACAACCATCGACATCTTATCATCCGAGCTGACAAGCTCTGGAATTCCCTCTTTCTGTTCCTTCTCAATACCCCAGTAACTAAAACTCGAAATGTACTCCAGTGTCTGGTCTTCCTTTCCTTCGTTCGTCACTGTATTGTACATTCTCGCAACCGGAATCCCATCAAAAAACTGCATCACAGACTCCACCTTCGCGCCCGTCACATCATCCGACTGCACAATCCGAAGCAGATCCCCGTTCTCATTTCTCTCCTCCGAAATCGAATCAAACTTCAGCATAAAGCCCGGAGCCGTCACAATATACTTATTTCCATGCTTCTCATACGGCCGGTTATACCCCGAAAAATTCACCTGCACCAGCTGGAAGCTCTCCTTAATCTGAGCTTCCCGCATTCCTTCCATCATCCACACTCCATCCGGCTTCCGGCAAAGATTCTCCGCGTCAAACGGTGCATGTGAAAAATGAAACAGCTTCAGCTGATTCTCTTCCGTCACCCCAAACACAATATGAATTCCATTCACATCATAACAAATCAGCTCTGCCTTGATCGGGGTCTCAATCCTGCTCGTCCATTTCTGCATCTTAAAAACCCTCCTTTGGAAATTTTTCTCATATTTCCAGCATATAACTTGTCCCCTTTAAAGTCCAGCACATTCTTGCTTTTTCCATCCTATTCTTTTCAACCATCTTGCGCCGATCCGCCCTTCAGGCGGATCCAGACTTTCCTCCCGTTCTCACTCCCAGCTCACGCGCCAGCCGTTATTTCACAACCCCAAACGTCGCAATCTCAAACTCCCGGAGTGTCACATGATACACCCCGTTCTCATCCGTGCAAAGTACCTCACCCTTCTCTTCCACTACATTACTGCGGTAAACCTCTTTCATCCAGCTCTCCTTTCGGAAGGAAAGCACCTCATCCTGCGGCATATTGTTCACAAACCGCACAAACAGATCGTTCTTCTCAAGTCCCTTCTTAAACGCCGTCAGATGAATTCCTTCCCCTTCAAAGCGGAGGAAGCTCATTTCCAGCGGCATCTCGCCCGATACGAGTTCCGGTTTTACCTGACCCGGCTTTCTGAGCCATGCCTTTGAAAGGCCGGTCTGTGCTGCTGTCAGATCCTGCTGGAATGCATAACCCTCGGCAAATGCCTCGCCTGTCTTACCGGCTGCATAAGGCACAACTTCAAACTCCAGGGTAAACGTTCCGATCTGCTGCGCCTTTGGCGTCGGGAAATAACCCCAGTCGCCCATCTCCGCAACGGAGCGAAGCAGCGTTACCGCAATCGCATTCTCCTCATCCGCCAGAACCTCATATTCATACAATCCGCGGTTTGCCACAAGAAGACCATTTGTCTCATCTTCCATTGCAGCAAAACACTGCTGTCTTTCACATCCGCAGGGATTCGTCCAGGTATCATTATGACGGTTATTTCTCTTTACAACCTCAAAGGCAGAATCTGCCAGATGCGTAGACGTATTCAGACCCGTCGGCATTACAACGCGGACTCTGTGATCCTTTGCCTGATTACAGATCGTCGTTGCGACATGCAGACCTTTTCCCGATTTTTCCAGTGTCAGAACCGTCTTTACTTCCATCGGAACCAGTTCTTTCGAACGATTTGCCACACGCGTATATGGATCAATACACATCTCACGCTGTCTCTGCAGTTCCTCTCCCATACCGGACGGAACCATCATTTCGTGACAGATCTCAACTACCGTGCGGAATGCATTTTTCTCCACACAGTGAATCTCAGCTTTCATGCCTTTCGTTGTGATTGTCTGTTTTCCAGAGTCCTGAATATAAATATATTCATTTCCCATATCTCCGGTATCTTCATAGAATCCCAGATTTTCATACGTTCTTCCAGTTTCCTTATTCAGAATCTGGTAGGAACCGTCCTCATTGACCGTAACTTTCAGGTTTTCATTTTCCAGAACGCGCTCATTCGCAAAATCTGCAGAGGTTTCCTGGTTCTGATCCGGCTCTGCCTGCTCCAGATAATATGTTGCATATCCCATCGCCGGAACTTCTGCCTCAAACGTTACCAGCACCTTCTTTGCCATATATGGCTGACGGAACCGGTCATCCGGCAGATCGTACCCGAAGGAAATTCCTGCATTTTCGATTTTTGCCGGAACTGCATTTCCGTTTGCATCGCGAAGCACCAGATTTGGCATTTCTACCGCCTCCGCCGCCTCATAACCATCCCATACAAACAGATTGTAATCGCGGAACAGATGCAGTTCTTTTGCAATGACCTGTTTTTTCGCGGTGCCAGAAGTATTCCATACAACGAACGGAATCTTTTCGCTGTTTCCAGGAAGTGCCGCGGTATTCACCTGATCGGTCAGATATTCTACACTCTCATCGTAAATCGCATCCGCCACCTGTCTGCTCTTCGCAAAGCGGGTTTTCATTTCTTCATTTACTTCATCGACGCTGCAGCCGCAGATGCTGTCATGCGGATGATTCTGCATCAGCTTTTTCCAGCTGTAAATCATCTGGTCTTCCGGGTATGCTTTGCCAAGCACCTCTGCCATGGCTGCCGCCGGTTCTGCTTTCCGCTCCAGTGCTGTTTCGCCGGCACGGTTGTCCACTTTCAGTCCCATCCAGGAAGAAGCGGTGTTTGCCAGGGTCCATCTTCCGTCTGTTTCCTGGCTTGTCAGCTCGCCCTTTACCGTAGAGAAATTCTCGGAAATTTCTTTTTCCATTGCCTTTACATAGGTTTTGAAATCCGAATGAATAAATTCAATGTCCGGGTATAGTTTCCGTGCGACACGGATTGCCTCGGTAATGTCCTTCTGCAATGGCTGATGGTCGCATCCGTTCATCATCAGAAGCTGATGTGTTGCCGCAAATCTTCTCGCATCGGCCAGTTTTTTGTCCCAGTAAACTTTTGCTTCTGCCTCATCCACCGGAACCTCCACTCCGTTGTTATACCAGTTTGCAAACAGAATACCCGGCAGTTTCGTTCCGTCCGGGGATGCCCACATCATTTCGGAATACGTGGACTCATACTGTCCTCCGGTTACCTCATTATTCGGTCCGATCGGTTTTACGCCGCGTCCGAACACAACCGCATCCATGCCCGCCTGCTTCAGCACCTGCGGCATCTGTCCCGCATTTCCGAATGCATCCGGGAAATAACCGACATTTCCGATCGCTCCGTAACGCGCTGCTTCCTGCATGCCGACCTGAAGATTGCGGACACATGCCTCACCGCTGGTCAGAAACTCATCCTGCAGAATGTACCACGGGCCAGTCTGGATTTTTCCTTCACGGACGCATTTTTCCACCTGCTCGCGTTTTTCCGGGCGCACTTCCAGGTAATCGTCCAGGGCAATCGTCTGTCCATCCAGGAAAAATCCGCCAAATTCCGGATCGTTCTCTGCTTTTTCCAAAATATTGTCTACCAGCTCAATCAGTTTCATTCTGTGTTTTTCAAAAGACTGATACCACTCTCTGTCCCAGTGGGAATGGGAAATAATATGAACAGTTGTTTTCATGATGTGTTTCCTCCTGTTATAAAAATGATTTTCAAACTTAAAACTCTTTCTATTTAAGTCTTGTTCCTGTATTGCCATGTTGATTTGATATATCATATCATAAAAAAACGCAATGCTTCTGTCAAGTATTTCTGCATTTTTCCTACGTTTTTCCATGATTTTATATCATTTTCTTTTTGCTTGATATATCATTTTTAGTTTGACTTATCTTTTTCCCGAGATTATAATACAAAACAAGTCGACATCACACTTTTACAAATACAGTTGTCACCAATCATACTATTTGAGGAATTTTACAGACATGGATAGAAATAAAAGAATAACGAAACCCAAATATGAAATCATCAAAGAAGCTCTTTTAGAGCGCATCCGCACCGGACAGTTTTCTTCCGATGCCGTGTTCTGCACGGAAAAAATGCTCTCGGAGCAATATGAGGTAAGCCGCATCACAGCAAAGCGGGCGATTGAAGATCTGGAACAGCAGGGAATCCTGTATCGAAAACGCGGCGTCGGAAGCTTTGTCTCGCAGAAAATCCCACCGGTTTCCTCCTCCGCATCAGAAACCGACAGCAAATCAAAAATGGTTTCCCTGCTGCTTCCCTTTGCCACAACACAGGGAAACATTTCGGAAACGATTGGTTCCTTAAGTGCCGCACTGGCGGAAAAAGGATACTTTTTAAGCATTCATATCACCGGCTCTTCCTCTCCGAAGGAACGTGCCACACTGGAACTGCTCCGTTCTCAGAATATCGCCGGACTTGTCTACTATCCCAAGCGTGACAATATCCACCTGGAACAGTTAAACGATTTCCTGTTTGCAAACCGCCCGGTTGTCATCATCGACAAGCAGACCGACTGTCCGTATTTAAACAATGTTGTCTGCGACAATTACGATGGCGGACGGCAGCTCACCCGTCACCTCCTGGAACAAGGGCATCGCAACATCGCCTTTTTCACAACAGCTCCCCTTTCCGAAACCTCGTCGGTCCGTGATCGTTTCGGCGGATTTTTGCACGAAACAAAAGCCGCCGGAATCATGCCCGATTCCCGGCAGCTTATCACCTGGCCACATGCACTTTCTACAGAAGATGCCCTTTCAACAGAAATCACACCTTTTCAACAGCAGCTCCTTATCCTGCGGCAAAATGGAATTACTGCACTTCTCGCAGAAAATGACCAGGTTGCCGAACTCATCTTTCTCGCCTGCCGTACCATTGGCCTTAGGATTCCGGAAGATCTCTGCCTCTGTGGTTTTGATGACACGAGTCTCAGCCGAAGTCTTGAAATTACCTCTATTCATCAGGACTTTGAAAGCATCGGACGGGAAGCCAGCCGGATTCTCCTTTCCGCACTGGAAAACCCTGCGGCGGAACCGGAAAAAATTGTACTGCCGGTGACACTTGTTCCCCGGGCATCCTCGCTTCGAATGATAAAAACAGAATCCTAAAACCAGATCATTTTTCATCTGAATTTTCTTCCAGAAATTTTCGGATCTTCTCTGGCGGCAGCAATGCATAAATACTTTTATGGAATGTTGCCGCCACTTCCAGTTCTCCGTAATATCCTGTACGCACATCACAATTTCCCTGGAATGCCTCCCGCAGTGTCGCATTCAGCGCTGCTCCCTCATCACTGTCCATAAAATCTTTCAGCATCCGGCAGCAGGTGTGCGTGTTTTCATAATAGCGGCGGTATGCCGGATGAAATTCCCGCATCCATCCGCTCACGGATACACAGAACAACGCCGTCGGATGGATCACCGGCTGATAAAAAAGACGCCATTTTTCCTGCTGTACCGGATCTGCCGCAAATGCAAGCAAAGAAACTTTCAGCTCTTCCACAAAACCCGGATAATCTTCCTCCGTCAGAGAGATAATTTTCTGATTGCGCAGATACTGGTTGATATTCGTCGCATCAATCTGCTCCGGAGAAATGTACTGTAAATAACGGGACATCATTTTCAAATCCGTACCTGCGTGCTCAATCGTATGCTGTGTGATTTTCTGCCACAAAAACTGCTGATATTCCGTAACCGGCGTATCCAGATATGCCATCCACAAATACTGTGCCAGCAGCCGGGCATCCCGGGATTCCATCTGATTCCGGGTAGGATCCTCCGGGCAAAAATCGGTATCTGCAAGCATCCCCGCAAGCTGGTCAAGCGACTGGCACACAGGAAGCTGTCCGCTCAGACGATCCATTTCGCTGATCGTCTGCTGAATGGTAAGCATCTGCGACTGGAGTGCATTCAGCTGTTTATGCAGATAAAATGGTGTTGTGCGCGGCTTGTGAAGAATCGCGCGGATATCCGCCAGTGAAAGTCCTGCCTCGCGCAGCTTGCGGATGATAAAAAGTTTTTGAATATCTGCTTCTGAAAAATCATGGTAACCGTTATGTTCATCAACAACGGGCGAGATCATCTTCTGATCGATATAATAATAAACCGTCCTCCTGGACAATCCTGTTTTTTTGATTACTTCCTGAATTCTCATCGTTGCACCCCGTTTTTCCTTTTGTCCAGTCATTCCCCCGCATTCTGACTGTTTCTCTTTTTTTTCACTCTTTTTCTTTCTGTTTTTCCGCTTTTTTCGTTTTGATTTTATAAAAGCATACACCTGGTGTATACTTTTGTTTCCTATTATATCCTGTTTTCCCTCAAAAAGCCACGTAACAATTCTCTTTTTCCATAGAAATCTTCTGCTTTTGAGAAAAGAATGCTGTTTATTTCTGAAAAAATTTGCATTGACTGTCCACCAACGATATCCCGTATAATAAAGGAAAAGATTTGCAACAAAATTTAAGAGAAAGGAAATATCCCGTTTTTTGTATTCTCCAAAACGAATCGTCATTCAGAGTCAAATGATTTTTCATGCAAAATTCATTTTTCTCCGAATCGTTAAAAAAATAAAAACTACAGCCTGCATAATCAGTTTTCATTGATATAAAAAAACGGGATCGGGTGAATGGTATGATGTTAAAAGATAAAGTTGCAATTGTTACCGGCGGAACCAGAGGAATCGGCTATGCCATTGTGCACAAATTTCTGCAGAACGGCGCGAAAGTCGTCCTGTTCGGATCCCGGGAAGAGACCGTTGCAAAAGCGGTTGCATCTTTAAAAGAAGAAAACCCGGACTGGGAAGTTTCCGGTGCATGGCCAAAGCTGACCGATGCAGCTGCCATGGTAGATGAGATCAACAAAGTCAAAGAAAAATACGGCAAAATCGATATTCTTGTGAACAACGCCGGTGTCTCAGACAGTACGCCAATTGACAAGTATACCGCAGAGCGCTTTGCCAGTGTCATGGATCTAAATGTCAACGCCATGATGAACGGCATCCTTCCAACCGTTGCTATTATGAAAGAACAGGGCGGCGGCTGTATTTTAAATACCAGCTCAATGGTCAGCATCTGCGGCCAGCCGGGCGGCGTTGCCTATCCATCCAGTAAATATGCGGTCAACGGTCTGACCTGGTCCCTCGCACGGGAACTTGGTCCTTTCCATATCCGTGTAAACGCGGTTGCACCTGGCATCACCCGTACCGATATGGTTGCCGCACTTCCAAAAGAAATGATTGATCCACTCATCAACCGCATTCCTCTTCGAAGAATTGGTGAGGCAGAAGACATTGCAAACGCATTCCTCTTCCTGGCAAGCGATATGGCTTCGTATGTAACCGGAGAAATTCTTTCCGTGGATGGTGCGATGAGATCCTGATTTATTTTTCATCCAGTTGTACACCATTTTCTGATTTTGGGATTATCTGCGTAAAATCTATAGTTTTATAATAGAAAAAATCCTGCAAGACGTTAAACTATCTCTCAACCTTCCGCTTTTCATTTTGAAGATTGGGAGGCCGTTCATGTCCCACAGGATTTTTTCCTATATAGCAGCAGATATTCTCAATCCGATTCGCTGCTTATTGTTTTTCACCATGGAAGCAAGGGACTTCCTTGATTTGGTTAAATCATATTTGGAAACTTCTAAAGTGTCAGTTGACGTAGTTAGAAAAACAACATCACCACTCCCAGCGCACAAAGCAAAATTCCCGTCACGCGGTTCAACATTTTCACATTTGCCCCGTTGGCCCATTTCGCTCCAATCTGTGCAAAGACCAGGGTACTGATGACACAGGCAATCAGAATTGGAATGTCCGGCGCGCCGCCGATATAAAAATGGGAGATCGCACCGGTCAGAGCTGTAAAGGTCATAATAAAGACGCTCGTTCCAACTGCTGTTTTCAGTTCATATCCGAGCACGCTGGTCAGCACCAGAAGCAGCATCATGCCACCGCCTGCTCCGACAAATCCACAGATAAATCCAATCACAACACCGCAGAGAATCGACTGCTGGATTTTCTGTTTTTCTGATTTATTTGCCTGTACTTCTTTCGTCGTCATGATCGGACGGATGATAAATTTCAGTCCGACAAACAGTGTCATCACTTTCGAAAATCCGCCCATGGTTCCATTTGGCACAAGCGAAGATACGAAGCTGCCGACCAGTGTAAAAATCAGAACAGATATCAGCATAATCACGCCATGGCGGATATCAATGTTTTTATTCTTTTTATAAGTCCAGGCACTTACTCCTGATGCCAACACATCCGATGCCAGCGCAATGCCAATCGCCTGATAAGCCGGCATGTGTAAAAAGGTAATCAGCATCGGTGAAACAACGGCCGCTGCGGAGAGTCCCGCAAGTCCCGTGCCAAGGCCGGCGCCAAGACCAGCCACAATACATACGATAAGTTGTGTTATTGTCATAGTTTTTCTGTCATCCGCTTAGATCCGTTGCACTTTTCCTGTACTTTGCCATTTAGGGGCAGATGACTGTTTTCCTCCTCTTTCTGTTTTTGTTTTGTCTTATTTTTCTATTATGTTCTTCTCTCTGGCTTTCAGCGTTTTTATTTTTCCGTCACGTTCCTCCGAATCAGCTCGCATAATCTGAGAAATTCTTCCCTGTCTTCTCTGGAAATTCCGGAAAACAACGATTCTCCAAACGCTCTCTGGCAATCCTGTCCAAAGCGGATAATTTCTGATGCACTTTCTTCTAGCTTCAAATGCACTTTCTTGCGATCCGCCGCATCTGTTTCTTTTTGAATGTATCCTTTTTCACACAGCTTGTTCACTGCCAGTGAAACATGCGATTTCTGCATTTTCCGCACACGCACAATATCCACTGCAAGATCAAACTGGCTGTTATTCGCAAGAAACAGCAGAACATCCACTTCCGCAGCTGACAGATCATAACGCACCATGACCTTTTTTCGGTACTGGTTGTATTTTCGTTCTACCTCCACTGCAAATTGCCATTGTTCATCAAACATACTTTTTCACCTTCTTTTTTAACTTGATATTCTTATTTGTTCTATTTTGAACTTTTTTGTATAATAGTTCTTTTTTGAACATTTGTCAAGGAGTGCACACGGAAAACGTTCGAACTTATAAATCTAAAGTATTTTTATAAAATGCAGAAAATTATATTCTTGACTCTATAATTATTGTAGGGTTTACTATAATCGTAACATTCTACAACAGGAGGTTTCCCTATCATGGAACGAAACTTAACAACCGGCAGTATCTGGAAAAATATTTTCTATTTTTCGCTGCCTTATCTCTTATCGTATTTTCTGCAGACGCTCTACGGCATGGCAGATCTTTTCATCATCGGTCAGTTTGACGGTGCGGCCGGTACAACAGCCGTTTCCATCGGCAGTCAGGTTATGCATATGATTACCGTTATCATCGTGGGACTTGCCATGGGAACGACTGTCAGCATCGCGCAGGCCGTCGGCGCAGGAGACAAAAAAAGAGCCGCCCGGGCGGTCGGCAATACCGTGACGCTCTTCGGCGGGATTTCCGCCCTGCTGACGGTCGTTTTACTTTTGCTGGTGCGGCGCATCACAGCCGTCATGTCCACGCCCGCAGAAGCTGTTTCCGGCACCGTGCGGTACCTCACCATCTGCTTCCTCGGCATTCCGTTCATCACGGCCTATAACGTCTTGAGCTCGATTTTCCGCGGCATGGGAGACAGCAAGAGCCCCATGTACTTCATCGCCTGCGCCTGCGTGTGCAATATTGCGCTTGACTACCTGTTCATGGGCGCGCTTCGTCTCGGCCCCGCGGGCGCCGCGCTCGGAACGACGCTCTCGCAAATATCCTCCTGCCCCTGACATTCCAGAACCGTTCCGATATTCGCTT
>OKSA01003401.1_pt1 | contig 11771 bp, 9 predicted proteins | sample 1601181 | NCBI WGS metagenome assembly OKSA01 (sample SAMEA3541538, study PRJEB24748) | human gut metagenome | biome: human gut; feature: human-associated habitat; material: faeces | place: China | collected 2012 | reverse complement strand
CGAGGCTTCCTTTTTGCTCATGTGGTTACTTCGTCGCATCAATTCTGCCGCACAGTCTTACGAATGCGAGCATTCGACGCCTGTCAGCAGAATTGCGCTACTCTGAATAGTTTACACGTTGAAGCAGCTTCCACCCACAAATTCTCTGCACAGAGAATTATTGGGAAGGCTTTCACTGGTCACACCCAGGAAATACTCCAGGAACTTAAGCAGTCTCTTGGCTTCGTAATATTCCGGTTCTCCCTTGTCGATCTGGAACAATAACGGCTCTGCGAACTGCTTTAACACTGCCAGTTCATAGATCAGGACGGAATTAAACATGGCATCCGCATCCTCCTGGAACGGGAAAATATTCTGTTCCTCACCCCGCCGTACAGAAGCCCACATATCGATGGTGCGTCTCGCATCCGCACCTCTGGTCCTCGCATCTCTGACCATACGGCGGAGAAGTCTTCCGTCCGTAGTCGGGATCCGGTTATGCTCATCAATATTGATATTGGTCAATGCACTGATATAGATCTTGTATTTACTCTCCTCGGGAAGTGCATAAGATGTCTTCTCATTCAGACCGTGGATACCTTCGATCACCAGAATATCATCCGGTCCCAGTTGTTTGAAATTGCCCTTATATTCCCGCTTTCCGGTCTTGAAGTTAAAGGAAGGCAGCTCCACACGTTCACCGGCTAACAATCTGCACATGTCGTCATTGAACTGCTTTACATCAATCGCTTCCAGACATTCGAAATTGTAATCACCGTTCTCATCCCTTGGCGTGAATTCTCTGTTCACAAAATAGTCATCCAGTGCAATGGGGTGCGGTGTCTTCCCCAGGGTCTTCAACTGAATGGATAATCTGTGGGAAAAACTAGTCTTACCGGAAGAAGAAGGTCCGGCGATCATGACAAATTTCACACCGCCCCTGTCTACGATGCTTTTGGCGATCTCGCCGATCTTACGCTCCTGCTGCGCTTCCTGTACCAGGATCAGTTCACTCAGCGACCCACGACAGATCTGATCATTCAGATCACCTACGGTCTCAATACCGATCTCCTTTCCCCATTCCTCAGATTCTTTCAACGTCCGGAATAACAGCTTTCTCTCTTGAAACGGCTTAACATGTGTAGGATCTTTTTTATCCGGCAGCAGCAGCATAAATCCATCCTCATACGCTATGACATCGAACCACTTTACATAGCCGGCATTGGGCAGCATGTAGCCGTAATAATAATCGTAATAACCGTCCATTTCATAAATATTTACGAAAGAGCCTCTGCGGTAGCGGAACAGTTTTTCCTTATCCTCCATACCTTCCTTATGGAACAGCTCCATGGCATTGTCCAGGGAATAGGATCTTTTTAAAAACGGGGTCTTTGCCTCTACAAGTTCCCGAGGTGGCCTCATCCAGGATCAGCACCGGCGGGTCTGCGACCGCCGCGCGGGCGATGGCCAGCAGCTGGCGCTGGCCCTGCGAGAGGTTGGCACCGTCGTTGGTCAGCATGGTGTTGTAGCCATCGGGCAGGCGCTTGATGAAGCCGTCGGCGTTGGCCAGACGGGCAGCGGCGATGCACTCTTCATCGCTGGCTTCCAGACGGCCGTAGCGGATGTTCTCCATGACCGTGCCGGTGAACAGGTGGGTGTCCTGCAGCACGATGCCGAGAGAGCGGCGGAGGTCGTCCTTTTTGATCTTGGAGATGTTGATGCCGTCGTAGCGGATCTTGCCATCCGAGATGTCGTAGAAGCGGTTGATGAGGTTGGTGATGGTCGTCTTGCCGGCACCGGTGGAGCCGACGAAGGCAATCTTCTGGCCGGGGCGGCCATAGAGGTTGATGTCGTGGAGGACGGTCTTCTCCGGCACATAGCCGAAATCGACATCGGTGAAGGTGATGTCGCCTGCCAGCTTGTGGTAGGTGGTGGTGCCGTCGTGGTGGGGGTGCTTCCAGGCCCAGAGGCCGGTGCGGTCGGTGGTCTCGACCAGCTGGTCGTTCGCATCGTATTTGGCGTTGACGAGGGTGACGTAGCCCTCATCGGTCTCGCTGGTCTCGTCCATCATCTTGAAGATGCGCTCGGCACCGGCCAGAGCCATGATGATGCTGTTGGCCTGCATGGACACCTGGCTGATGGGCATGTTGAAGCTCTTGTTCAGGGAGAGGAAGGCCATGACGGTGCCCAGCGTCATGCCGCCGACATTGCCGACGGCCATGGCAGCGCCCACCAGAGCGCAGACCGCGTAGCTGATGTTGCCCAGCTGCGCCGTGACGGGCATGATGATGTTGGCGTAGCCGTTGGCCTGCTTGGCACTGTCCTTCAGTTTGTCGTTCAGTGCACGGAAGCCATCCAGCGTCTTCTGCTCGTGGGTGAAGACCTTGACGACCTTCTGGCCCTCCATCATCTCTTCAATGTAGCCGTTCACCTTGCCCAGGTCTTTCTGCTGGGCGATGAAGTATTTGCCGCTCATGGAGGTGATCTTCTTGGTACAGAAGAGCATCAGAGCCACCATGCACAGGGTCACGATCGTGAGCTGCCAGCTCATCAGCACCATGCTGGTGAGGACGGAAACGATGGTGATGGCGCTGGATGTCAGCTGTGGGATGCTCTGGCTGAGCATCTGGCGCAGGGTATCGACGTCGTTGGTGTACACGGACATGATGTCGCCGTGGGGGTGCTGGTCAAAATACCGGATGGGCAGACTCTCCATGTGGGTGAAGAGCTTGGTGCGCAGGTTGCGCAGGGTGCCCTGGGTCACGTTGACCATGATGCGGGAATTGAGCCACGCAGCCAGAACGCCGACGGCGTAAACGCAGCCGATGCGGCCCAGTGCTGCGGCCAGCGGGCCGAAATCGGGGGTGGCCTGCTGGGTCATGGGCACGATGTAATCATCAATGAGGGTCTTGAGGAAGAGGCTGGCCTGCACATTGGCCAGCGCGCTGACCACGATGCACACCAGAACGAAGATGCAGTGGGGCAGATAGTGCTGGAACACTTCGCCCATGATCCGCTTGAGCAGCAGACCCGGATTTTCGACCTTGGGCCGGGGCTGGCCTGCGCCGCGCGGGCCGGGGCCGCGAACTTCTTTCACCTGTGCCATTACTGCTCACCTCCCTGTTTGTCGAAGTCGCCGCTGCTCTGGGTCTGGCTGTTGTAGACTTCCTGATAGATGGTATTGGTCTTCAGCAGCTCCTCGTGGGTGCCCAGGCCGTTGATCTGGCCGTTGTCCAGCACCAGGATGCGGTCGGCATCCTGCACGGAGGAGATGCGCTGTGCGATGATGATCTTGGTGGTGCCGGGGATCTCTTCCCGGAACGCCTTGCGGATCTTGGCGTCGGTGGCGGTATCCACGGCGCTGGTAGAGTCGTCCAGGATCAGCACCTTGGGCTTGCGCAGCAGGGCGCGGGCGATGGTCAGGCGCTGCTTCTGGCCGCCGGAAACGTTCGAGCCGCCCTGCTCGATCCAGGTATTGTACTTGTCGGGGAAGCGCTCGATGAATTCATCGGCGCAGGCCAGCTTGGCCACCCGGATGCACTCTTCCTCGCTGGCGTTCTCATCGCCCCAGCGCAGGTTGTCGAGGATGGTGCCGGAGAACAGGACGTTCTTTTGCAGCACCATCGAGACCTCGCGGCGGAGCACATTGAGATTGTAGTCGCGGACATCCACGCCGCCGACCTTGACCGAGCCGGTCTCCGGGTCGTACAGGCGGGGGATGAGCTGCACCAGGCTGGATTTTGCGCTGCCGGTGCCGCCGATGATGCCCAGCGTCTCGCCGGGCCGGATGGTGAAGGTGATGTCGTTCAGGACAGGCTGGCCGGAACCATGCTTGTACTTGAAGGTGACATGGTCGAAGGCAATGCTGCCGTCGGCCACGGTGTCCACCGGAGCCTTGGGGGCGGGCAGGTCGGTGGTCTCGTCCAGCACTTCCACGATGCGGCGGGCAGAGGAAGCGGACATGGAGATCATGACGAAGGCCATGCTCAGCATCATCAGGGCCATCAGGATGTTCATGATGTAGCCGAACAGGGCGTTCAGCTGGCCGGTGGTGATGGAACCGTTCAGCACGTAGTGGGCACCAAACCAGCTCAGGGCGATGTTGCAGCCGTAGACGGAGACCAGCATGGCGGGGTTGTTGAAGCTCAGGCGGCTCTCGGCGCTGACGAACTGCTTGTACAGGCTCTCGCAGGCGGTGGTGTATTTCTCATTCTCGAAGTGCTCGCGGACGAAGCTCTTGACCACGCGGATGGCGGAGATATTCTCCTGCACCGAGGCGTTCAGGTTGTCGTAGTTCTTGAACACGCGGTCAAAGATCTTGAAGGTGGGGATCATGATGGAGGCCAGCACCGCCACCAGGAAGACGATGGCCACCACGAACACCAGCGACAGGGTGCCGCTGATGGCGGAAGCCATGAGAAGCGCGAAGACCAGATGCACCGGGGCGCGCACGCACATGCGCTCGATCATCTGGAAGGCGTTCTGCACGTTGGTCACGTCGGTGGTCATGCGGGTGACCAGACCGGCCGTGGAGTATTTGTCGATGTTGGAGAAGGAAAAATGCTGGATGTTCTCATACATCGCGTCGCGCAGGTTGCCGGCAAGGCCGGTGGAAGCCTCGGCGGCGAATTTGCCGGCCAGCACACCCAGCAGCAGCGCAATGGCGGCCACCAGGAAGGTGAGCAGACCGTATTTGATGACGGCGTTCATGTCGCCCTTTTCAATGCCCTGGTCGATGATAAAGGCCATGATGGTGGGCAGCAGAACGTCCATGACCGCTTCCAATGCGGAAATGATCGGTGTCAGGATCGCGGCGCGTTTGTACTCGCCCAGATGTGACACTAATTTTTTGATCATCTGGTAATCCTCCTGTTTTTTGCTTTTTTTTGTTTGACAAAGAACAATTCTATACAAAACAATTTAATTGTCAATGCGTTTTTGCAAAGTTCCGAAAAAAGTCATGAAACTCTCAAAAATCGTACGATTCGCGGGGTCACTGCAGGCCCTTGCGCAGCTTGTTCAGCAGGCGGAGCAGCTCGGCGTTCTCCTCCGGGGTGAGCAGGCTCTCCACAAATTCGTCGGTCTGGTGCAGGGCCTGCATGGTCTTTTCACGGATGCAGGCTCCCTTTTCGGTCAGCACCAGGCGCTTGAGCCGGGCGTCCTGCGGTACGCTCTGACGCTCGATGTAGCCTTTGCGCTCCATGAGCTGCAAAATGTTGGTCACAGTGGAGCGGGTGATGGAGAACTCCCGCTCGATGTCCCGCTGGTAGATGGGTTCGTCCCTGTGCCAGAACAGATAGCTCAGGATCCACTCGTGCATCGGGGTCACGTCCTCGACCTCGTTTTCGCGGTGGAACTGGTTGATCTTGCGGAAGATCAGGTTGTTGACCCGGCGCATCTGCGCCGGGATGACCTGCGGCGGCTCCCAGGGGGGCGTCACCGGCGGGCAGCTGGAGTTGATTTCGTCACACATGATGGTCCATCCTTTGAATTGTTGGATTGATGATTGTTTTGAATAAAACTGTTTGATACGATACCATTTTAACCCTCGCATCCCGGAATGTCAAGAGCGTTTATAAAAAATAAACCCCTCTCCGTCTCGCCGTGCGCCAGCGCTTCCAAAGGGGGAGCTGCATGGCAAGGCAAGAGCGGAGAGGGGTTCCGTTACATTTCAGCCTGTGCTTTTTCGATCCATTCGCGGATGACGTCGGGGCGGTCGGTGACAAAGCAGTCCGGGCCGAGAGGCACCAGAGAGCGGACGACATCCTCGGTGTTGACGGTCCAGAACGCGGCCTTGCAGCCGGCGTCGTGGAGCTGGTTGACCACCTCCGGGTTGGCGAAGGCGGTGTGGTACTCGCAGCTGACCAGCTCCACCGGGAAACCCAGCGTCCGGACATAGGCGGCGGGGTCTGCCTGCGCGGACAGGGTGGCGAGGATCTGCCGGACCGACATCTGCGGGTAAAGAGCCGCGATAAGGGTCAGCTTGTCCGAAATAACACTGGAGACCATGCCCACCTGTTTTTTCAGGGCGGGGCAGTTCTCCTCGTCCAGCGGCTCGTCCATGCTGTTGACAAGGCCCAGGTCCTGCCAGATCACCGGCGGCGGGAGCATCATGCTGAGCAGGTCGCCCAGGGTCAGGACGCCGATGCGCAGTTCCGGCATCAGCGCCTTGGCCTGCTGAAGCAGGTCGTGGCGGAACGAGACGAGGAGCAGCCGGTCCGCGATGCCGGAAGCGCGGATGCAGTCCACGACATGGGGCACGAAGTCCGGGTCGGGGAGGATGGGGGCCTTCAGTTCCAGCTGGACGGTGCAGCCCTCCATTTCTTTGCAGCAGGCCAGCGCTTCGTCCAGAGTGGCCAGTCTCTCGGTGGTGAGGCTGACGCCGTTCCATTTGGTCAGGTCGATGGAGCGCAGCTCACCGACGGTCAGGTCGTAGATCTTGGCGGAGAGCTCGGTGCCGATGTCGATGAGGTAGTCGTGGTGGATGATGAGGCCATGGTCGCGGGTCTGCTGGACGTCCATCTCAACGCCGTCGGCACCGAGGTCGATGGCGTTGCGGAAGGCGGACAGGGTGTTTTCGGGGGCAAGATAGGTTGCCCCGCGGTGTGCAATGATCTCAGGCAAGGTCTTCACCATCGGTCGCAATGACCTTTTTATACCAGTAGAAGCTGTCCTTCCGGCTGCGGGTCAGGGTGCCGTTTCCGGCGTTGTCCTTGTCTACATAAATGAAGCCGTAGCGCTTCTTCATCTCACCGGTGGAGGCGGAGACAAGGTCGATGGGGCCCCAGGTGGTGTAGCCCAGCAGGGGCAGGCCGTCCTCGTTGATGGCCTTTTCCATCTGCTCGATGTGGGCGCGCAGATAGTCGATGCGGTAGCTGTCGTGGATGGAACCGTCCGGTTCCACCGTGTCCACCGCGCCCAGACCGTTCTCCACGATGAACAGCGGCTTCTGGTAGCGGTCGTAGAGGGTGTTCATGGTGATGCGCAGGCCCACCGGGTCGATGGGCCAGCCCCACGCACTGGCCTTGAGGTAGGGGTTTCTGGTCGCCGCGCCGAGGGCGTTGCCGTCAGCCTGCTCCAACAGCTCCGGGTCCACCGTGATGCAGCGGCTGGAATAGTAGCTGAAGGAGATGAAGTCCACCGTGCCCTCGCGCAGGGTCTGGTCATCGTCCGGCTCGGTGCGCAGCTGGATGCCAGCCCGCTCCATCCGCTTTTTGGCCCAGACCGGGTAGGCACCGCGGGACTGGACGTCGATGAAGAAGTAATTGTTGCGGTCGGCTTCGGCAGCGGCCTGCACATCCGCCGGGGCGCAGGTGCGGGGGTAGAACTCGCCTGCGGCCAGCATACAGCCCACCATGCAGCCGGGCATGATCTCGTGCGCCAGCTGGACGGCCTTGGCGCTGGCCACCAGCTCGTGATGAGCAGCCTGATACTTGACCTGTTCGACGTTCTCGCCGGGTTCAAACAGCAGGCCGGCCCCCATGAAGGGCATGTGCAGCAGCATGTTGATCTCGTTGAAGGTCAGCCAGTATTTTACCTTATCTTTATAGCGGCGGAAGATGATGTCGCAGTAGTGGATGTAGGCATCCACCATCCGGCGGTCTTTCCAGCCGCCATACTTCTGAATGAGCGCGATGGGCGCATCGAAGTGGCAGATGGTGACCAGCGGTTCGATGCCGTACTTGCGGCACTCATCGAACAGCGCATCGTAGAAGGCCAGCCCCTCTTCGTTGGGCTCTGCATCGTCGCCGTGGGGCAGGATGCGGGTCCACGCGATGGACAGGCGGTAGCACCGGAAGCCCATCTCGGCGAAGAGGGCGATGTCCTCCTTGAAGTGGTGGTACATGTCGATGGCTTCGTGCGAAGGGTAGTAGTGCTGGTCATCGCATGCCAGCATCTTCAGCTTGCCGAACATCACCGGGAAGCGGTCCTCGCCAAAGGGAACGACATCCACATTGGCCAGCCCGCGCCCGCCTTCGTTATAGGCACCCTCGCACTGGTTGGCGGCGGTGGCGCCGCCCCATAAAAAGTCTTTCGGAAATCTGCCCATGAAAAAATACCTCCTGCTCAAAAATTCTGCTGCCTTCATTTTATCATGTTCCGGGAGGGCATTCAAGGACGAAAGTATGACTATTTCCGTCATTTTGACGAAAATCGAGCGCGATTTTTTGCAGTTTTCACGAGAAAATCTGAAAAACCGGGAGATTTTCCTTCCATTCTGTTTCTTCCCAACGGACAGAAAATATGATAGACTGGATATGTAAGAAAAAGCCGTTCGGCCTGTTCGCACAGGGGAATGGCTCCTTTGTGCGCGCTCTGCCGCATGGCCGGAGCGGCCGCACAAAGGAAACAGTAGAACATCGAAATAAGGAAAATGGAGTGTTTTGCGATGAAGGAGTTCCAGCCTATCAAAGAAGGAAAGGTCCGCGAGATCTATGACAACGGCGACAGCCTGATCATGGTCGCTACCGACCGCATCAGCTGCTTTGATGTGATTCTCCATAATACTGTTACCAAGAAAGGTACTGTTCTGACCCAGATGTCTAAATTCTGGTTTGACTACACAAAGGACATTCTTCCAAACCATATGATCTCTACTGATGTAAAAGATATGCCTGAATTTTTCCAGACTCCTGAGTACGAAGGCAAGAGCATGATGTGCCGCAAGCTGAACATGCTTCCTCTGGAGTGCATCGTCCGCGGCTATATCACCGGAAGCGGCTGGGCAAGTTATCAGGAGAATGGCACGGTTTGTGGCATTAAGCTGCCGGAGGGACTCAAGGAGTCCGATAAGCTTCCTGAGCCGATCTACACACCATCTACAAAGGCAGAGATCGGTGATCATGATGAGAATATTTCTTATGAGCAGAGCGTGGCTCATCTCGAGAAGTATTTCCCGGGTAAGGGCGAGGAGTATGCACAGAAGCTTCGTGATTACACGATCGCATTATATAAGAAGTGCGCCGATTACGCACTGGAGAAGGGGATCATCATTGCTGATACAAAGTTTGAGTTTGGTCTTGACGAGAATGGCAACATTGTTCTGGGTGACGAGATGCTGACTCCGGACAGCTCAAGATTCTGGCCGGCAGAGGGTGGAAGCTGGAAGGATTTTACGAAGAGTGGAGCAAACCCGGCAATGAAAGTACAATCCGTTATACCAACCTCGCTCCGGGAAAATATGTATTGCGTGTGCGTGCCATCTCCAACGAAGACCAACGGGTGATGCTTGAAGAAAGAAGCATTGATATTATCATTGCCCAACCTTTCTGGCTCACTCCCTGGGCAATGATATTGTATGCAATCCTGATTTCCCTTATTGCTGTTATCATCCTGCGGGTTCTTATTCTGAAAAAACAGCGGAAGGTTTCCGATGAAAAAATACACTTCTTCATCAATACGGCACACGATATACGCACCCCGTTGACATTGATTAAAGCTCCTCTGGAAGATTTGCGCGAAAAAGAAGCTCTGAGCAAGGAAGGCATAGCCAACATGAACACTGCCATACGCAATGTAAATGCCTTGTTGCGTCTGACAACGAATCTTATTAACTTTGAGAGAGCAGATGTTTATTCTTCGGAATTATACATTTCGGAGCATGAACTAAACACGTTCATGACAGAAATATTCAATGCATTTCAGCAGTACGCCAACATTAAACACATCAACTTCACTTATGAAAGTAATTTCAGGTATATGAACGTATGGTTTGATAAAGAAAAGATGGAATCTATCTTTAAGAACATCATTTCGAACGCACTGAAATATACTCCGGAAAATGGAAATGTACAGGTTTTCGTTTCAGAAACATCTGACTCATGGAGCGTGGAAGTCAGAGACACAGGAATCGGCATCCCGGCCAATGAACAAAAGAAATTGTTCAAACTTCATTTCCGTGGCAGCAATGCTATTAATTCCAAAGTAACAGGAAGTGGTATCGGACTGATGCTTGTATGGAAGCTAGTCCGCCTGCATAAAGGAAAGATTAATCTGTCAAGCATCGAAAACCAGGGATCGGTTATCAAAATAACATTCCCTAAAGACAGCAAGCGCTTCCGGAAAGCACATTTGGCAACTCCCAGCAAGCAGCGTCAGGAAATAAAGGTTGTCGACAACGTTCCACCCCCATCACCCGAAATTTACGAGAACGCACAGAAGAAAGAGAATATAAACCATCGCCGGATCTTGATTGTAGAGGATAACGATGAGTTGCGCAACTATCTGTCGCAGACGTTATCTGAAGAATATGTCATACAGGTCTGCTCCAATGGAAAAGAAGCACTGACGATTATTCCCGAATACAAACCGGAACTGGTCATTTCAGACATTATGATGCCGGAAATGCGAGGGGATGAATTATGTCAGGCTATCAAGAATAATATCGAGACTTCTCACATTCCTGTCATCCTGCTGACAGCTTTGAATAATGAAAAGGATATTCTTTCAGGGCTTCAGATTGGTGCGGATGAATACGTTGTGAAACCGTTCAACATTGGTATATTGAAAGCAAACGTTGCCAATCTGCTGGCCAATCGTGCACTCCTGCGCAGTAAATACGCCAATCTGGATCTGGATGATGAAGAGCATGATGAAGACTGCATCAACTGTTCACAGGATATTGACTGGAAGTTCATAGCAAACGTCAAAAAGAATGTGGAAGACAACATCGACAATCCGGCTCTGACGGTAGATGTATTATGCAGCCTGATGGGAATGAGTCGCACAAGTTTTTACAATAAATTAAGGGCATTAACCGATCAGGCACCGGGAGATTATATCCGGCTGATTCGTCTGAAACGTGCCGTACAATTACTAAAAGAAGACACACATAGCATAACAGAAATTGCAGAAATGACGGGATTCAGTGATGCCAAGTACTTCCGCGAAGTATTTAAGAAGCATTATAATGTAAGTCCCAGTCAATATGGCAAAGAGAAAAAAGCAGTTAGTAAGGAAGGAGGAGAAAAGAAAGAATGAACATTTATCTCGAAGCATTTGGAATCTTTTTTAAAATAGGCGCCTTTACCATTGGAGGAGGGTATGCAATGGTGCCACTGATTGAAAATGAAATTGTCACCAAACGGAAATGGATTGCGCAGGAAGATTTTATCGATCTGCTGGCTATCTCCCAATCCGCACCGGGAATTTTGGCAGTCAATATTTCTATCTTTATAGGATATAAGCTGCGTGGAATCCGGGGAAGTATTATCACGGCATTGGGAACAATCTTACCGTCTTTCATTATTATATTGGCTATCGCCCTGTTCTTTCACAGTTTCAAAGACAATCCGATCGTGGAACGCATCTTTAAGGGAATCCGTCCGGCAGTGGTAGCACTCATTGCCGCACCGACCTTTACCATGGGGCGATCGGCCAAAATCAACCGCTACAATCTGTGGATTCCGGTTGTTTCGGCATTATTAATCTGGCTGTTGGGCTTCTCCCCTATCTGGATTATTATTGCGGCCGGTGTAGGAGGTTTCCTGTGGGGGAAATTTAGAAAAGTTGAGAGTTGAGAATGGAGAGTTGAGAAGATACGGATTAACGCTGTTGTTTTACAGATTCATAATTCTAAAAGCCGTGAAAGCCGTGCCTAAAATTATTATATAATAAATTATTAATCACATGATTTACCTACAGTTATTCTATACATTTTTCAAGATCGGGCTCTTTGGCTTCGGTGGCGGTTATGCCATGCTTTCCATGATTCAGGGCGAGGTCGTGACTCGCTACGGATGGGTAAGTTCACAGGAGTTTACTGATATTGTCGCAATCAGCCAAATGACACC
>OKSA01003395.1_pt1 | contig 11784 bp, 7 predicted proteins | sample 1601181 | NCBI WGS metagenome assembly OKSA01 (sample SAMEA3541538, study PRJEB24748) | human gut metagenome | biome: human gut; feature: human-associated habitat; material: faeces | place: China | collected 2012 | reverse complement strand
ATATTGCACCTTACGTTGATCCTGTATTTCAGAACAATGTGATTCTGACGAAAACGGAGAGCCTGACCATGAACAGCCGCCCCAAGGACCCCAAGACTGCCAGAAACAAAAATGTACTGGTGATTGGCGGCTCCGGTTCCGGTAAGACCCGATTCTGGCTGAAACCCAACCTGATGCAGATGCACAGCTCCTATGTTGTGACGGACCCGAAGGCCCCGGCGCTTCCCTTGAGAATTTTTCCGTGGCCGAGCCCGAGAACGCCCTGCCGCGCGCCACGCTGGAGACCCTGCCCGAGACCATCGCCGCCGCCTGCGGCCGTGCGGGCTGGACGTCCCTGATGCCCGTGCAGTCCCTGGCCCTGCCGTACCTGCTGGAAGGCCGCGACATCATGGTGCAGTCCCGTACCGGCAGCGGCAAGACCGGCTGCTACCTGCTGCCCCTGGTGCCGCGTCTGGATCCCGAACTGCACGCCGCCCAGGCCCTGATCCTGGTGCCCACCCGCGAGCTGGCCGTGCAGGTGGAGCACGAGGCGCGCACCCTGTTCGAAGGCACGGGCATCCGTCCCGTGGCCGTCTATGGCGGCGTGGGCTACAAGAAGCAGATGGACGCCCTGCGTGATGGGGCCCAGCTGGTGGTGGGCACGCCCGGCCGCGTGCTGGACCATCTGCTGCGCCGCACCCTTTCGCTGGACGATCTGGACGCCCTGGTCTTCGACGAAGCCGACCGCATGCTGTCCATCGGCTTCTACCCCGACATGAAGGAAGTGCAGCGCTACCTGCCGCGCCGCCGCATCCACACCAGCATGTTCTCGGCCACCTATCCGCCGCACGTGCTCAAGCTGGCCGGGGAATTCCTGACCGAGCCTTCCATGCTCTCCCTCTCGCAGAAGGAAGTGCATGTGGCCGAAGTGCAGCATCTGTTCTGCCAGAGCCGTCCCATGGACAAGGACCGCGTGCTGGTGCGCCTGCTGGAGACCGAGAACCCGGCATCGGCCATCATCTTTTGCAACACCAAGGCCAACGTCCATTATATCACCGGCGTGCTGCAGGGCTTCGGCTACAATGCCGACGAGCTGTCGGCCGACCTTTCCCAGGCCCGCCGCGAGGCCGTGCTGGACAAGATCCGCCAGGGCAGCCTGCAGTATCTGGTGGCCACGGACGTGGCCGCGCGCGGTATCGACATCCCGGCCCTGTCCCACGTTTTCCTCTACGAGCCCCCGGAAGACCATGAGAGCTACATCCACCGTGCCGGCCGCACGGGCCGTGCCGGGGCTGCCGGTACGGTCATCTCGCTGGTGGACATCATGCAGCGCATGGAACTGGAGCGCATCGCCCGCCATTACAAGATCGCCCTGCGCGAGATCCCCGCGCCCACGGACGAGGACGTGGCCGTGGTGGCCGGTGCGCGCGTGACCACCCTGCTGGAGAGCCGTTTCCGCAAGCTGACCGGTCTGGAGAAGATGCGCGTGGCCCGTTATGCGCCGCTGGTGCGCGAACTGGCCAGCCAGGCCGAGGACGACGAGAACGGTCTGCTGCTGGCCATGCTGGTGGATGCCGCCTATCAGGAGAGCCTGGGCCATGTGCAGCAGCTGCCCGAAGGCCGCAGCGAATCTTCCCGCCGTGGTGACGGCGAGGGCCGGGGCCGCAAGCGTTCCTCCCGTCGTCGCCGTGATCGCGGGGACAAGGCCGCCGAGGCTGCCGCTCCCGCCGCCGAGGCTGTTGCGGACGCCGCGCCCGCGGCGGATGGCGGGGATGCTCCCGCCCCTGCCGAAGGGGAGGGCACGGCCAAGCGCCGCCGTCGTCGCCGTCGTCGCAAGCCTGCGGCTGAAGGTCAGGCAGAAGCATGAGCAGTCTGATGGCCGTCCGTGCCGATGCGGTACGGGAGGCCCTGGACAATTTCCCCGTCCTGCTCCTCGATCTGGATGCGGGACGGGCCCTGCACATCCTCGGTATCGGCCGTCTGCAGTTCCGGCGTCGTGCCCGGCTGCTGGCGGAGTGGCGCGGCCTGTGCATGGCCCTGTGGCGTCTGGCCCTGCAGCGCTCCTTCCCCGAGCAGGCCGAGGCCATGTTCCGGCAGTTCCGGGAAAGCTTCGGGCAGAGCCATACGGACAAGACCTCGGCCCTGGCCCTGGAGCGTGCCCCGGCCTACTGGGAGGTGCTGGCCGAGCGGGGCGATGCGGACTTTCGTCCCGTGTCCCGTTTTCTGGCCGCTGTCTTTTTCGAGGACGAGGCCCGCGCACAGGCCATGGCCCTGCGCCTGATGCTGCATGTGCGGCAAACCTATCAATCCATTTTCGACCGTCTTATCTGAGCAACTGGACCATCATGGATACTTCCCCTTCCGCGTCTCCCCGCGCCACGGCCGTCACCATCGGCAATTTCGACGGCGTACACCAGGGCCATCAGGTCCTCATCCGCCGTGCGCTGACCTACAGCCAGCAGTTCGGCCTGGATTGCGTGGTCATCACCTTCTGGCCGCATCCGCGCGTGCTTTTCGGCAGGCCGCATCAGCCCCTGACCAGCCGGGCCGCCCGCATGCGCCTGCTGCAGGGCCTGGGCGATCTGCGTGTGCTGGAGCTGCCCTTCACCCACGAGCTGGCCGCGCTGTCGCCCGAGGAGTTCGTCCGGCAGCACCTGCTGCCGCTGCGGCTCAAACATCTGGTCATCGGGCATGATTTCACGCTGGGGCGCGGCCGCAGTGGCCAGCCCGATGTGCTGCGTGCCCTGGGCGAGAAGTACGGCTTTGACGTGGACCAGCTGCCGCCGGTGGAAGTGGGCGGGCATGTGGTCAGCTCCACCTGCCTGCGCGAGCTCATCGGCAAGGGCGATGTGGCCACGGCCGCCAGCCTGCTGGGCCATGCCTACGGCTGCGAGGGCCTGGTGGTGCACGGCGAAGGCCGCGGTACCGGCCTGGGCTTCCCCACGGCCAACATCGCCATCCCGGACACCATGCTGCCCGCACCGGGCGTCTACGCCACCCGCGTGGTGGTGCCGCACCTGGGCAGGACCCTGCAGGCCGTGACCAACATCGGCCGCAAGCCCACCTTCGGGGATTACGGCCTGAGCATCGAGAGCTTCCTGCTGGATACGGATCTGAACCTCTACGGCAGCGAGCTGCGCCTGGACTTCGTGGCCCGTCTGCGCGATGAGAAGCGTTTCGACTCCGCCGATGCCCTGGTGGCCCAGATCCGCACCGACGTGGCCCGGGCCCGCGATTTGCTGACCATGTATTTTTAGAACAGACGGCGATGGTATAGCGCACCTGAAATGGCGGGGCTGCCCTGCGGGGCGGTATCCTCATGCCAGTGAGACCGGCGTGTGACGAGAGAGCGTCATGCGCCGGTTTTTATTTGGGAAAGGATGTATTGCGGGACTGCTGCGAGGTAAGGGCTGCCCGATACGGAGCGGCCATCAGAGGCTTGGTTGCCGGTGCGTGGCAACAGACTGTCGAAGGACGCTAACATCCCGTTTCGGCAGGTGGATTGTGGCCTGTACGATATCGGAGAACACTGACACTGGTCGTGCTGTTGCTCGCAGGCAGTTTTTGTGCTTGAGTGGTAGCATCTTTTTTCTGTGATACCAGCAGCGCTGACCATGAGGTAATCTATGGCCGACATCGTACACCTTGATGGCATCTGGACAAAATTCCTTGAACTCTGGCCTGTGGAAAAAGTGCGAGCCATGACGCTGGAACAGTACCATACGCTCAATGATCCGACGTGTTTCCAGCGTTGTCTGGAAAGCATGACAGAGATGCTGGGCTCTATCTGGGGTGGATATGCTATCAAGTTTGGTATTTATGAACGAAGCGACAAAGGAGTGCAGAAAAAGAATTCCAGCAATTATATCTACTCTGATATATATGTATGGCGTCCGAGTCTGGGAAATTCCCCAGAAGAAGCTTTTTTAGCTGTCAAAAGAAATATCCTTGGCATTATCGACGCCGTCCAGAGCAAAGATTTGGATGCGGTGTCCACTTCCACTATTTGGCCTATGATAGCCTGGAAGATAGCCTTCCTCTATCAGGACAGAGACGATCCTCAAGTGCTTTCCGTGTACCGGCGCGAGAAGCTCATCGCAGCCTTGGGTGAAGATACCGCCAAGCTGAGTACAGCTGAACTGTATCGGCGCCTCATGGCCCGGCGTAATGGCAAGAACCTGCACGAGTACAGCGAGGAGATCTGGAATATGCCCCCTCAAGATTCCGGAGACGGCAAGGGAGAGACTACGGGTACGCCGCAGCCAGCAGAGTCAGGAGCTTCCATCCCCCTGAACCAGATACTCTACGGCCCTCCCGGCACGGGCAAGACCTACGCCACAGTGGAAAAAGCACTGGAAATATTTGCCGCTGCGGGTATGCGGGATGTAGGCGCTACTCGGGAAAAGAAGAGGCAGCGCTTTGACGAGCTGGTCGCTGACGGCCATATCCGTTTCGTGACCTTCCATCAGAGCTTCAGCTACGAGGACTTCGTGGAAGGCATCCGGGCGTCGACGGATGAAGGCAAAATTACCTATCAAGTGGAGGACGGCATCTTCAAGGAGTTATGTATCAAGGCCAGCAGCCGCATGGAGCGGCCGCACCGGCAGTCCGTCAATCTGGAGGGCCGTACGGTCTGGAAGATGTCCTTAGGCAACACGCAGGGAGACGATGCCTCCATCTATGATGAATGCCTGCAAAAGAATTGTTTGCTCATGGGCTATGGCGGCAGCGTGGATTTTTCCGCCTGCCGGACACGAGATGAAATACGGCGCAAGTTTGAGGAGGAACTGCCCGAACAGCTGAAGGATTCGATGTACCCTGTACGACGGGTAGAACTCTTTGCCCATAAAATGGCTGTAGGCGACATCGTTATCATTTCTGACGGCAATCACAAATTTCGGGCCATCGGCCAGATCTCGGGGCCTTACCAGGCCATCGAACGTGAGGACGATGATTATGGCCAGTACCGGGCTGTTAAATGGCTATGTACCTTTTCTCCCTCACGCCCTGCCGAGGAGCTGTTGCGCAAAAAGTTCACCCAGCTTGTTCTCTATCAGCTGACGGACGCTGTACTCGACCGTCAACGCCTTGCCCGCCTACTACAGGTGGAGCAGGCCGAGGAAGAGGACAGGTTGCCCTATGTGATCATCATCGACGAGATCAACAGAGGCAACATCTCCCGCATCTTTGGCGAACTCATTACCCTTGTGGAATCATCGCACCGTACTTGCCTGTCTGGCAGTCCTAACACGCGGGACAGCATCAGCGTGCGCCTGCCGTATTCTCGTGACCTCTTTTCAGTGCCGGAGAATGTCTACATCATCGGTACCATGAACACGGCGGACCGCTCCCTTAGCGGGCTAGATGCGGCCCTGCGGCGGCGTTTCTCCTTTACGGAGATGCCGCCTCGCCCTGAACTGCTGGAGGGCAGTCGTTTGCATGGGACGGAATTCTCTCTGGCAGATCTGCTGGACTGCCTGAACCGACGCATTACAGCATTACTGGACGGAGATCACTGCCTTGGTCACGCCTGGTTCATGGGCCTCGGTCGGGTGGTAACTGCAGAGGCCCTGACGACCGTGTTCCGTAACCATATCCTACCTTTGCTGGAAGAATATTTCTTTGAGGACTGGGAAAAGATCCAGTGGGTTCTCAACGATCACCGCAAGGAGGCAGAAACCAGCTTCCTGTTGCGGGATGATACGGATCTGTCCAGCTTGTTCGGAGATGACGTGCAACTGCCGGACAGGGGGCAGGGCTGGCATTGGAATCCAGAAGCATTCGGGAACATGGCTTCCTATGCCCAGATTATTGATGCGGAGGTGTGGCCAGAACCTGATGATGAGGCTGATACCGGGAACTGCGGGGCAGACGAAGAAACGGCAATAGAAAGCTTTACGGACTTAGGTGAACAGATAGATAGTGTTGAGTGGAGGGAATACCGCATTGAAAGATACCGGACTAGGGCCGGGAGTAATCCAATCCGGGTTTTTCAGAACGGAAAATACGTTGGAGATAGGCTAGTTAGCCAGACATTGAGAGTCATTGCCGCATATCTAGATATCGAACTCAAGGGAGCCAACACCCAATCTCAAGGCAATTTCCTGATACAGAAGCTGAAGGAGCTGGGACAGAAGGCATGAGCCTCATCACTATTCGTGAATTCGGCTGTTTGACCACCGCTCCTGTCCCCGTCCCTACGCTGGACAGGGCCCAGGTCACGCCCTCGGCCTTTGACTGGCTCTGCCGTTTTTGCGAGCAGGAAAAGGATGTGGCCACCCTGCGGACAAGGCAGACCTTGCAGTGGAAAAGTTTCGTGGGTGTCCTGCGCACGCCCTGCGGGCTGGAGTTGGAGATACTGCCCAAGACGTACTCTGAGGTGGATGACGCGGCGGCCTGTCGTGCGCAGCTGGTGCGTATGCTGTCCAAAGTGCTGGATGTGACCTGTCGCGAGACGGGCGAGGCCGACATCAGCCTGTTGGCCCTGCCGCTGACGGAGTGGGTGGCAAGACAGTTCTTGAGGCATGCGTATGCCCTTGTCCGGCGAGGACTGCGTTTCGACTATCAGCGGGTGGAAGAGGAAGAACCTTACCTGCGTGGCCAGCTGGACGTGCGACGTCAGATCGGGCAGTTGCCGCACCGGCGGCATCTGTTTCACATCCGGTATGACGTGTTCAGCGCGGACAGGCCCGAAAACCGCCTTCTGCGTAGCGCGTTGGACGTGGTAGTGGCCAGTGTACGGGCACCGGAAAACTGGCGTCTGGCCGCGTCTCTGCGTCCTCTGCTGTCTGCCGTGCCTCCCAGCCAGAATATCCGGGCAGACTTCGCCCGCTGGCAACAGGACAGGCTCATGGCCGATTATGCAGCTGTACGGCCGTGGTGCGAGCTGGTGCTGGGTAAATACATGCCCAGGGGCATTGCCGACCATCAGCGCGGCATCAGCCTTTTGTTTTCCATGCATGAGCTTTTTGAACGCTATGTGGCTCAGGCTTTACGGAATCGGCTCATGCCCGGGGCCCGCATGGAGATACAGGCATCGGGAAGGGCCCTTTGCTCGCAGGAAGGTCGCGCGGCCTTTATCCTTCGGCCTGACATGGTCATCCGCTACGGACAGGAGGCCTGGGTACTGGACACCAAGTGGAAGCGTCTCGGACAGGGTAGCGGGGAGGACGGCATCAGTGTCCAGGATGTGCACCAGCTCTATGCCTACGGCTGGCAGTGGTTGGGCGGGCGGGGAGATGTCGTGCTTGTCTACCCTTGGCATGCGCATTTCCCGCATCAGCCGCCCTTCCTTTTCCGTCCGCCGCTGTCATTGCCCAATGCGCCGGCCCTGCGTTTGCTAGTGGCCAGCTTCGACCTGTCCACAGATAGCTTGTCGTGTCATAACACAGCGGGCGATTGGTGCCCTTGGTTACATACTGCTTAGCCTCTGCTGAAAAGCGGAGATTGTACGGGCACAGCTTATCCACCTGCATCAAGCCGCCCGTAGTCCGTTTGGGTTCCGCTTAAATTGAAAAATTTTTTCTGTCAGGCTGTTGAGACCAATGCCTTTCGGTTAGATGAGAGACCACCCGCATCTCGGGTGGTCTCTCATTTTGGGTAAGCCCTGGTCTTTTTTTTCACGAACTATCGGCGGGCTGATAGATTGAGAATTTTTTCCCAGATAGGTTGCAGGCAGATGTTCCGTTTTGTCATGAAAAAAGGAGTCTGCCATGCCTGAGCAAACCTCTGCCGGTTCCGGTTCGTTTTTGCAGTACCTGGCCGGGAACCTGCGCCGCAACGGACGCAGCCCCGTGCGTGTCTACACGGGCTTCGTCATCGCCTGGGCGCTCTTTTTCCTTTTCTGGACCGTGCTGCCGCCCTTCCCGGGCCTGACCCACAACGGCATGGCCGTGCTGGGCATCGTGCTCTGGGCCAGCGTCATGTGGGTCAGCGAGGCCATGCCCACGGGCATCACCGGTATCTCCATCCCCACGCTGCTGCTCATCACCCAGGCCATTCCCTGGCAGGGCGGCAAACCGCCCATGTCCATCATCTTCGCCGGGTTCACCAATCACGTCATCTGGCTGTGCCTGTTCGCCTTCCTGGTGGGGGCCGTCATGCAGCTGGTGGGCCTGGACAAGCGCATCGCCCTGGGCATCCTTGCCCGGCTCAAGGCCTCCAGTGTGGGCCGCGTCATCTGGGGCATGTTCTTCGTGAACATCGTGCTGGGCTTCCTGGTGCCCGCGGCCAACGCCCGCGCCGCCACCCTGCTGCCCGTGGTGCAGGGCATCTGCCGCCTGCTCGGTGATACGCCGGAAGAACGCGCCGCCAAGAAGGCCATCGTCATCCAGTCCCTGGTCTACGGCTCCATGATCTGCGGCATGTTCATCATGACCGCCCACCTGCCCAACATGATCATGGTGGGTATCTTCGACAAGGCGGGCTTCAGCAACCTCAACTACCTCAACTGGATGCTGCTGCAGGCCCCCTACCTGGGCATGTTCGCCCTGACGCAGGCCTGGATCCGCTGGCATTTCGGCACGCGCAAGGTGCATATCGCCGGCGGGGTGGAGGCCCTGCAGAAGAAATACGACGACCTCGGTCCCATGACCATGCCCGAAAAGGTGCTGCTGGGCATCTTTGCCCTGGCGGGCATCATGTTCATGACCGGCAAGGGCAGCTTCATCGCCGAGCTGCACCACCAGCCTCTGGGCGTCATCGGCCTGCTGGGCATGCTGGTGCTCTTCGCGCCCGGCCTCATGCCCTGTTCCTGGAAGTCCGTGCAGGAAAAGACCATCTGGGGCACCTTCCTGCTGCTGGGCGGCGCCATGACCATGACCACGGCCATGACCCAGTCCGGCCTGGCCCAGTGGCTGGCCGACCACATCCACGCCTGGGTGGTGGGCATGAGCTGGTGGCAGGCCATCCTGACCATGATGGTGGGCACGCACATCATCCGCCTGGGCATGCTCTCCAACGTGGCGGCCGTGGCCATGCTGGCGCCGGTGGTCTTTGCCATGGCGCCCAAGCTGGGCCTGCATCCCGTGGCCTTCACCATGCTGGTCTGTGACACGGATACCTTCGCCTACATCCTGCCCACCCAGATCACCGCGGCCGTCATCGCACACGGCACGGATACCTTCTCTTCCACGGACTACGCCCGTGCCGGCTGGGTCTCCGTCTGTATCGCCATCGCCTATGGCCTGCTGGTCATGGCTCCCTGGTACGCCCTGTGGGGCATGCCCGTCTGGGACGCCAGCGCCCCCTGGCCCTTCTAGCCCTTTGCCGACCTGCCGGGGCGGTATGGCCCCGGCTCCAACAGCTTTTTACAGGAGAACATCATGGCCAACATCCCTGCGGCGCACATGCGCCAGTTCACCCCTGAAAACCTGGACGATATCGAGACCGTCGTCGTCGAGACCGACCTGCTCATCATCGGCGGCGGCAATGCCGGCTGCTTCGTGGCCACGGAAGCCGCCCTGGTGGACCCCAACGTCCGCGTCACCATCATGGAAAAGGCCGAGATCATGCGCTCCGGTGCCTGTTCCGCCGGTATGGACGCCATCAATACCTACATCCCCGAAGGCAAGACCCCCGAAGACCTGGTGCGCTGGAGCCGTGCCCAGGTGGGCGGCGGTCCCCTGCGTGAGGATCTGGCCCTTTCCAATGCCCGCGAGCTCAACGAGTCCGTGGACGATCTGGAACGCTGGGGCCTGCCCATCCTGCGCGACGAGCAGGGCCGCATCCGCTACCGCGGCAAGTGGGACATCTCCATCCACGGCGAGCAGCTCAAGCCCATCATGGCCGAGAAAGCCCTGGAGAGCGGCGCGGACGTCTACAACCGCGTGACGGCCACGGCCCTCATCATGCACGAAGGCCGCTGCACCGGCGCCATGGGCTTCGGCGTGCGTGACGGCAAGTTCTACATCTTCCGCGCCAAGGCCACGGTGGTCAGCACCGGCGGGGCCGGTACCCTGTACAAGTCCTATACCGCCGACAGCACCGACAGCGGCGCGCAGATCTGGATGTGCCCCTACTGCGTGGGCACGGGCTACGCCATCGGCTTCCGTCAGGGCGCCGAGCTCACCAGCCTGGAACAGCGCTGGGTGGCCACGCGCACCAAGGACTTCTGCGGCCCGGTGGACACCATCTCCGTGGGCTACGGCGCGCCCATCATCAACGCGCACGGTGAGCGCGTCATGAGCCGCTACGAACATCTGGGCGGGGACGCCGCGCCGCGCTACATCCGCGCCAATGCGCCCATGGAAGAATGGCTGGCCGGTCGCGGCCCCTGCTATTGCGACACCACCCACCTGACCCCCGAAACGGCCAAGGCCATGATGGAGGACTACCTCAACGAGCGGCCTTCCTTCGTGCTCTTCCTGGCCAGCCGCGGCCAGGACGTCACCCGCGAGCCCATCGAGATCTACGGTTCCGACCCCTACATCCTGGGCGGCCATACCGGCGGCGGCTTCTGGGTGGACATGCAGCGCATGACAACCATCCCCGGCCTGTTCGCCGCGGGCGAGACCGCGGGCGGCAACCCCAACAAGTTCGTGGGCGGCTGCTGCGCCGAAGGCAAGCTGGCGGCCCGCGGGGCCATCGCCTACATGAAGGATCTGGAGCTGCCGCCCCTGGACATGGCGGCCGTGGAGCAGGAAAAGGCCCGCGTCTACGCGCCCCTGCTGGCCCGGGACGAGGACGGCGTGCGCCCCGTGGAGATGAAGGAACGCCTGCAGCGCCTGATGGACGAATACGCCGGCGGCGTGTCGCAGTTCTACCGCACCAACGAGGAGCGTCTGGACTATGCCCTGAAGCACATCGCCATGCTGCAGTCCCAGTTCGGCTACCTGCGTGCCCGCGACCTGCACGAGCTCATGCAGGCCCACGAGACCATGGACAGGGTCGATGTGGCCGAGGCCGTGGTCCATCATCTCAAGGCCCGCAAGGAGACCCGCTGGGCCGGCTGGCAGACCCGTTCCGACTACCCGGAACGCGACGATGCCCATTTCGACTGTTTCATCGAATCCCGGCGCGATCCCGCCACGGGCAAGGTGGAGACCTTCACCCGTCCGTACGAGCAGCTGATCCCCGGTGACCGTTATACCGCGTAAGCAAGGAGCCAACCATGCCCCCGAGAATAGATCTGGACAAGTGCAACGGCTGCGGCGGCAAGCCCGAGACCGCCTGCGAGATGGTCTGCCCCGGCGACCTCATGATGCTGGACCCCGAGACGGGCAAGGCCCGCTGCCGGGCCACCGGCGAATGCTGGGACTGCATGTCCTGCATCAAGGTCTGTCCCACCGGTGCCCTGCAGACGCGCATGCCTTACCAGCTGGGCTACTACAAGGCCAGCCTGCGCCCCATCATGGGCAAGGACTGCATCACCTGGAAATGCCGTGATATTGACGGAAATGAATATACATATAAGTATGTCAACCGGATACGTCACTAGAACACGACACGGCTAAGGCCGGGTCCGGGAACGCGCTGCCGGTGCGCCGCAATGTCTGGTTGCGGCGCACCGGTTCCGGCGTCTGTACGGCAGACAGGGAACGCCTCTTCACGGGCCTGGTGCACGGGAGGCGGCATGCGCAGTTTCTGGCATCTGGAAAAAGGGGATTTCTTCGACGGCATAGAAGAGTGCAAAACGGCTCTTTTGAAAGCGTCACGCGGAATCCTTAAAAATAACTTTATTGAGGGTATGGCGTGTGTCGGCGGATGTATCGGCGGCGCAGGCTGTCTTACCCATGAGGCAAAAGATAAAAACGAGATAGACAAATACGGTAAAGAAGCTCTTGAGAAGAGCATAGGCGACGCATT
>OKSA01003392.1_pt1 | contig 11790 bp, 14 predicted proteins | sample 1601181 | NCBI WGS metagenome assembly OKSA01 (sample SAMEA3541538, study PRJEB24748) | human gut metagenome | biome: human gut; feature: human-associated habitat; material: faeces | place: China | collected 2012 | reverse complement strand
GAAGAGACGATCCGTCTCGCGGAGGAGGATGCTGAGAAACACGGGTTTCTGAAGAAACCGGCTAAGAAAGCTGGAGCTAAGAAATAAAGGCCTGATGATTATAGTTTCAGGGAATAAGTGAATAAGTGGAGGAGGCACCGATGGTGCCTCCTCAATTCGTTTTAACGCCATTAGTGTCATTCTCTATTTTATTTGCATACTCCTGTTCCAGTTCTTCTGCCAGATACACATCACTCATACAGTGCATATCCGATACGCCATCACGGATCAGTTGATATACCTCGGAATGATAAAAGAACTTCAATGCCGCATCCAGTGAAATTCCCTGCCGTTTTGCAAAACACGCAATGACACGGCTATATTTTTTTTGAAGTAAAATCGGATTTGCTGTCATACAATTTCACTCCCTTCAAAATGCAGGAGAGACAATGCTCTCTCTGTGCGGAAACAAATTTGCACATTCGGTTTTTCATAACGCAGACGTTTGATAGCCTCCGCCTTATCAATCAATCCATCAAAAAACAATTCCACCGTATTGAATACCTTATCATTGGCAACACCACCAACAACAAGATCATAATCTGTCGTGTCTTTTCCGCTGCGGCAATTCAGAATAAAATCCAGCCATTCTTCCGAATAAAAGTCAAATTTTAATGTTTTTAGTTCTGTCTCCCCACTTTCATCATATTCATAACGCGAAATAATGCCGTCTTTCCCACGGCGTTTGAACTTGCCACACCATTTTGCCGCCTGTTCGTACAGCGGCGTGACATAAAAGCCGCGTCCAAAGTCTACATTAGGACGGGAATGAGCCAAATCCGGCTTTGCAATCTGCAAAAAAGAACCATGGTAGAGAATCACACTTCCACGCCCCTTTCTTTCATCACATCAATAAGATCATCTACGATATATTCCCGGCTCTGTGTATGCAGCACTTCATATTCCGGCACAATATAACCGCTCAGAATATCACTTTTTTCGGTAAACGCCTGATACACACGCTCTGCATTCATCCCCAGTTTTGCCGCTACATTTTCAATACAAAATACGACAAACTCGAGTTCACTGTAATTTTTGATTTTTTCATCCGCCATCATAAGCAAGCTCTCCTTTATGACAATATGAAAAACAGCTTTCTCTTCTTATCACTGTTAGTATAGCACTTCATATCCATATGCTCAATCAGATTACCTCTAAAAAAGGCACCCGGGTCATAACGACCCAAGTGCCTGTATATCCTGATCCTTTTGCGTAAGCTTCCTACCGGTGCGTATCCCACAGTCCGCAGTAGGCATCCACCGGATCCTCTCCGATAAATGCGTCGCTGCCGCTCATCAGCTTCTCGATGAGCGCATCAAACGTCTGATCCGCACTGTCGTAAGTGTTGATATACGTTCTCGCCTGCGGAATGTCTGCCAGTACGAACGGCTGTCCGCATCCGATCACGATAACCGGAAGTTCATGAACGTACCATGGGATCTCTCCGCCGCCCTTGCTCATGCCAAAGCCCGGTCTTGCCACCGGCTGGAAACCGCCTGCAATGTCCACCAGTGTGATGATCAGATCCTGTTTCTCGACGAACTCCTTGATCGGCGTCTTTCCGGCAAAGTACATATTGATGTCCACTTTTTCTCCTGCTGCTGCACGCTTTGCAAGTGCGTCGAGCGGGCTCTCGTAGATAAATGCGTCAAAGCCCTTCTCGATCAGCTTGTCACGCAGACGCTCTGCCGGGCTCTTCTTGCCGCCGCCCATATATTTTGCCATCATGGTTCCCATCACGCCCGCGGATAATCCGCTGACGGAGACGATCATGATGCGCTTGTAACGGCTCGGTATCATCGGCAGGACATCCTCATCCTTGTATTTTACGAGAGTGATTCCTTTCTCGGAGATTTCTCTTGCCATCGCCTTGTGCTCTTCGCAGCCAACGACCTGCTCCATCACCTCCACCGGAGGAACGATCTCATTTTTCGCTTTTTTGTGCAGTCCCATGTGTGCTTTCAGCGCGAGAATGCGGTGCAGGGCGTCATTTAAACGCTCCTCGGTGATGATACCGTTCTCATATCCCGCCATCATGCTTGCAAAATCCTCATCCATCTCATTGAAGAAAAGGAACATATCGACACCGGCTGCAATCGTGTGCGGAAGCATCTCGCTGCGCTTCATGCAGCAGGTCAGTCCGACCATGTGGGAAGCATCAGTCAGCACCATACCGTTGAAACCAAGCTTTCCGCGCAGAAGTCCCTCGATCAGCTCCGGCGAAAGGGTTGCCGGCATGATGTCCTCGTCCTTGATGCCCGGGTTAAAATGTCTGGTGTACGCAGGCTGCATAATGTGTCCTGCCATGATGGCTTCCAGACCGTTGTCAATGAGGTTCTGGTATACTTTTCCATAGCTTGCATCCCACTCCTCACAGCTCATGTCATTGACGCTGTCTGCCACGTGCTGGTCGCGGAAGTCCAGTCCGTCGCCCGGAAAATGCTTTGCAGCACAGCAGAATCCCTCATTGGTGTGTGCGCCGTCCATATACGCCTTCGTCATCTCGCACACGCGGCCCACATCGTTTCCATAGGTGCGCAGTCCGATGACCGGGTTCTCCCAGTTGTAGAGGATGTCGCTGACCGGGGCAAAGGAGAGATTACACCCGATCGCCGCCGCCTCTTTGTTGGACATACGGCCGAGCTCGTACGCGTATCTGGCGTCTCTTGTCGCACCGATCTTGGTCTGCTGGCCGATCATGGTTCCGTCGGTGCAGGCGCCGTTGCCGCCATTCTCCGTGTTGCACGCAATGATAAGCGGAATCTTGCTGTTCTCCTGAAGAATCCGGTTCTGCTCACGCACCTCGGCACCGGTTGCCGGGTTGTAGCGGATACCGCCGATGTGGTACTTGTCCACCGTCATCTTCAGATACTCTTCGTCTCTGGAAGATCCCATATTGAAAAAAAGCTGACCGATCTTTTCCTCGGTCGTCATACCCGCGATGGTCTCTTCCACCCATTTACAGTCCTCTTCGGACAGGTAAAACGGTTTTGCCTTCATATCTACCATAATTAAAATATCCCTCTCTTTCTCACTCCGAATCGGCATGAACACCGAGATTCTGCTCAAATGCCTGATTCAGTTCCTTTTGATATTTCGCATCAAAGCTTCCCGCAAGAAGTTTTGGAAACGCTTCCTCTAAAAGGCGTTTCCAGCTCTCCCCCTCATGTCCGACCAGAATCGGATAGAACCGGACGCCGTTTTTCTCTGCCGCGTCCCGGTCTCCCGGTGCATCGCCGACCATCAGAATCCGCCCGGGCTCATACCCCATTTTTCTCAATTCACCGATGCAGAAAGCCTTGGTTCCCGCCTCCTGCGTCAGAAGCGTACTGCAGTCTTCGGCAAGATGATGTCTGCCCCATTCCGCCTCGACCGCCTCCCGGTTCGCGGACGACACCGCCGCCAGATCCGCCTGTTTTGCCATCGCATCCATCGCAGACTTCACATTCGGAAACGGCCGGTCCTCTGCCGGAAGCGCATGGATCGCGCGGTTGGTGCGGATGCTCCAGAGCAGCGCTTTTTCAAAACACGGGTTATCACTCTTCTGCGTCACCGCAAGCAGCGCCGGGTTGGAGAGCTCCTTCGCCTCTTTTGTCCATGCCTCGTACTCCGCAAGTCCCTCGATGTTACCGAGACCTCTCTTCTCCACCTCCGCGAGCGCCAGCGCCAGTCCCTTGAACCGGTTGATGCCGCGCGTGATGGAGTAGAGGTTGATAGAAAGCCAAAGCTCCATGCACTCCGCTTCATGCTCCGTCAGTCCGAATGTTTTGATCCACTGCGGTCCGAAGCAGGTTCTGTGCTTTACTTCCATCGTGTCCATCGCACAGCCGTCGCTGTCAATGCACACGATACAATCACTTTTTTTCTGAAAATCAAAATACCCCATTGTTCCACCTCATGTATTGCCGCCTCTTCCGGCTCCTTTGCAAGCTTTTATACGCCGGAGTATGCCGCAAATGCTCCATCGATCGGAATACATGCGCCATTAACAAATCCGCTTGCCTCCTCACATGCCAGGAACAGGACGGAACCGATCAGTTCCTCCACCTCACCAAAACGGTCCATCGGCGTATTGTTTAAAATCTTGCCGGTTCTGGCTGTCGGCGTTCCATCCTCATTGAACAGAAGCTTTGCATTCTGCTGTGTGGAGAAAAATCCCGGTGCGATCGCGTTGCAGCGGATACCCACCTTGGAAAAATGCACTGCAAGCCACTCGGTAAAGTTGGAAATTGCAGCTTTTGCACCAGAGTATGCCGGAATCTTCGTCAACGGTGTGTAAGCGTTCATCGAGGAAATATTGATGATGCTCGCACCTTTTTTATTGACCATATCAAGCGCAAATACCTGTGTCGGAATCAGGGTACCCATGAAGTTCAAGCTGAATACAAAAGAGACACCGTCCGCATCCAGGTCAAAGAATGTCTTCATCTGTCCAAGATCCTCCGGCACAAAATACTCGTCATCGGTCGTCGCTTTCGGGTTGTTGCCGCCGGCGCCGTTGATTAAAATATCGCAGGTACCGAAGTCCGCAGCGATCTGGTCTCTCGCCGCCTGTACGCTCGCCTTCTCAAGCACGTTGCACTTGTAGCCCTTTGCGATATAGCCCTTTGCGGTAATGTCATCGGCATGCTTTTTTGCTGCCTCCTCGTTTAAGTCGAGCAGCGCTACCTTCGCGCCGGTCATTGCCATTGCCTCCGCAAGCACGGAGCAGATGACTCCGCCCGCACCTGTCACAACAACCACTTTGCCTGTCAGATCAATCTGAAATGGTAACTTCATGTTCGTTTTCCTCCTGATTTTTATTATATGGTATTTATTTTTCTGATATTTATTTTTCCTTTGAAGCCTTCTCCACAGCCTCGAATAATCCGTTGATATAGGTTGCTCCAAGCGCACGGTCATAGAGTCCGTAGCCCGGTCTTCCGGTCTCGCCCCAGATCATTCTTCCGTGATCCGGTCTCACATATCCGGTAAATCCGTTGTCATGCAGCGCCTTCACAATCGCATACATATCCAGAGAGCCACAGCTGGAGAGATGTGCGCGCTCCTCAAAACCGTTCTCGAGCACTGCCACGTTGCGCAGATGTGCAAAATGAATTCTTCCCATTGCCGCATATTTTGCCGCCATCTTCACCACATCGTTCTTGTTCGAGCAGCCGAGGGAGCCGGTGCACAGTGTGATGCCGTTGTGCGGATCATCCACAAGACCCAGGAAACGGTCAATGTTTTTCTCACAGGTAATGATACGCGGAAGTCCGAAAATGCTCCAGCACGGATCGTCCTCGTGAATCGCCATGTTGACGCCGCATTCCGCTGCAACCGGAATCACTCTCTCCAGGAAATACTTCAGATTGTTCCAAAGATCATCCTCAGACATTGCGTTGTACTCTGCAACCACCTGCTTTAACTCTTCTCTGGTGTAGCTTGCATCCCAGCCCGGAAGTGTCAGATCGCTGTCACTCTGCAGCGGATTCACAGCATCCACCTGCTCCTGATAATATACCAGAGAGGTCGAACCGTCCGGCAGCACGTGGTCAAGCTGTGTTCTCGTCCAGTCAAATACCGGCATGAAATTGTAGCAGATGCACTTCACTCCGGCTTTTGCCACACGTCTGATGTTCTCGCAGTAGTTCTCGATGTAGCGGTCGCGGCTCGGCTTGCCAAGCTTGATGTCCTCATGTACCGGAATACTCTCGATGACTTCAAAATGAAGTCCGGCATCCTCCACCTGCTTTTTCAGTGCTACGATGCTCTCCTCGCTCCACACCTCTCCGACCGGAACGTCATACACAGCCGTTACGATCGAGTGCATTCCCGGGATCTGACGGATGTTCTCCAGTGTCACCTTGTCATCTGGTCCATACCAGCGAAATGATAATTTCATAGTTTCCTCCGTTCTGCGGAAGCTTGTTTCCGCGCATGTGATATTTACTTGTATACATGCTATGATATTGCGCCATGTACGTTTCTTTGTTTCTTTTTCTTGACTATATCATGCTTGTATACAAGCGTCAACATCCATCTTTCTTTTTTTCTGTTTTGTATAATTTTTTGTATCTGTTTTGTCTATTATTCACAATTTACGTCGGTTTTTCCGCAGGTTCTGCTTTTTCTCCTGTTGTATACAAGTGGGTATTTTCCGGCAGATTTTCCTTGTTTCATCTTCTTGCGCCGTGTTCCGCGCGTCTTAAGTTCCAGAAGGACTTTTTATCGAAATCCGCCAGGATTCCGTCTACTGTCCTGCACCATTTTTCATCCTGCCCCAAGAAACAGCGTTCCCGTTTTTTCCCGATCCTATGTATACATATGTAAGGTGCATGTCCCAGGCTTTTGAAAAATAGATTGTAATTTGTTCCATTGGGATTTATATTAGAAATATGTTCACATTTTGAATGGTAAGAATGGACACCAAATTGTCCACAGAGGAGCATGTTATGAACGGAACCAGACATACCGGCACATCCGTTGCCGTTTATAAAGATTTAAAAGAACAGATTCTTCATCTGGAACTGCCGCCGGGATCTGCCATCAGCGAGATCGACACGGCCGCCGCGTTCCATGTCTCGCGCACCCCGGTGCGGGATGCCTTTAAAATGCTTGAGCGTGAGGGGCTTCTGGAAGTCCGCCCGCACATCGGTACATTCGTCTCCCTGATTGACCTCAACATGATCTCCGACATTCTCTATCTGAGGGAGACCTTAGAGCAGGCGGTGTTAAGAGATCTGACTGCAGGGTACGACAAATCCCAGGAATTCCGCATCCGCCTGCTGTTACAGCGCCAGTGCGGACTTCTGGAACAGGATCTGCCCGCCGAGGAACTCGGGCGTGCCTTCATCATTAACGATAACGAGTTCCACACAACGCTCTACGAGCTCGCCGGGAAACGCACCGTCATGGATTTTCTGACCGGCGTGAGCTCACAGTACGAGCGCTTCCGCACCTTTTTGAATCTGGGCGACCGCGACAATCTGCTGCGGCTGTACAACGACCACATCAAAATCTGGTCGTGTATCTCCTCGCGGGATTATGAGGGGCTTTCGGATGTAGTTTCCCATCATATCTACGACGGCTTTAATGCAAGCACCGAGATCATCTCCAGACATCCGGACTATTTCTGTCCGTTTCACTAAAATCTTTTAGAGCCAGCAATCCGCAGGCAGGCTACGCCTGCCTGATTGTCTCACAGACGCGGTCCCACTCCTGTTTTAATGATGTCATTTTCTCCTGCAGTCCTTCGCGCGTTCCTGCACGTAAGAGCGCAACAATCGCCGTGCTCTGCTCAAAAAGTCCCGTAATCCCCAGCGTTCCGGTCAGTCCTTTTATGGCATGCACCTGCTCCAACAGCTCCGCATCATCCTGCTGCTCGAATGCCGTCCACGCCGCATCCATGTGTGCATCCTCCGGCAGCTTTCGCAGATATTTTTCATAAATCGCCTGCTTTCCCATAAAACGTGCCAATGCGGCATCGTAATCGATTCCGGCCGCGCGCAGTGCGTTCTCATCCATGGCAGTCTCCCCCTATCACGCTTTTTATGATTAAGATTCTACTACCAGATGCACCAATACGCAAACATTTATTTCTTCATTTTCGGCTGGAAAATCAGGCTTGCCAGATAGCCAAACACCAGCGCCGCTGATATGCCCACCGCGCTTGCCTGAAAGCCTCCCATGAAAATTCCAAGGAAGCCATATTGGTCCACTGCCTCTTTTACTCCCTTCCACAATACATTTCCGAAACCGAGCAGCGGTACGCTGGCACCCGCACCCGCGAATTCCACAAACGGTTCATAGACCTGTATCGCTCCAAGCAGTGTGCCAAGACACACCAGAAGCACCATGATGCGCCCCGGAAGCATTTTTGTTTTTTCCATTAAAATCTGCACCAGCGCGCAGATCAGCCCGCCAACCCAGAATGCATTGACATAATCCATAGCATTTCCCCCTTTCTATCCCGCATGCTCGATGACGACCGCATGTGCAATTCCCGGCACCGTCATTCCCTCATTAAAGGAAACCGTCGAGAGCAGCGCTCCCGTCGGGACAAACAGGATTCTTTTCCATTTCCCTTCCTCGATCTGCCGCATAAAATGTGCCGCAAGCGTCACTGCCGCACACCCGCAGCCGGAACCGCCGGCACCCGTTCCCTGTTTGTCTGCATCGTAGATCTCAATCCCACAGTCGGTGTGGATGCTGCTGATGTCATACCCTCCAGTCCTCATCAGATCCCAAAGGATCTCCTGCCCGACTTTTCCGAGATCGCCGGTAATGATCTTATCGTAATCCGTCACGTTCCTTCCGAAATCTGACAGGTGGCGGCAGATCACATCACTGGCAGCAGGTGCCATGGCCGCTCCCATATTCATCGAATCCTTGATGCCGTAATCAACGATCTTACCGGTCGTGATCCCCGTGATGCGCGCCTTGCTTCTTTTTTTCCCAAGCACGTAAGCACCGCTCCCCGTGACCGTCCACGTCGCTGATTTTGGGCGCTGATTGGCATATTCCAGCGGAAAACGGAACTGTTTTTCCGCGCTGGCAAAATGGCTCGACGTCATCGCCACAACATAATCTGCATACCCCGCCGCCACACACATCGCGCCCAATGAGAGTGCTTCGCCGCAGGTGCTGCACGCTCCATAAAGCCCGAACAGCGGCACCTGATAGTCCATGAGTCCGAAGGATGTCGCAATATTCTGCCCGAGCAGATCTCCCGAAAACAGATAGCGGATGTCCTCGGTTTTCAAGCCTGCCTTCCCGACCGCCAGCGTAAATGCTTCCTTCTGCAGGGTGCTCTCCGCCTCCTCCCAGGTGTTCTGGCCGAATTTGTCATCCTCGCCCACCACGTCGAAACGGTTCCCGAGCGGTCCTTCGCTCTCTTTTTTCCCAACAATACTCGCACTGCTTATGATGTAAGGAGCCTCCGCAAACGCGAGGCTCTGCTTCCCGACCTGTATCTCCATATCACTGCTTCCTTTCGCAAGACTTTTCCTTAGTATGCGGCGGACAAACGTGTATTATACCGGTAAAATATCATTTTCGTTTCCTTCTGTTCACAAATTTTCCGGCTGCGGTTTGACTTTTTCTGTTGGGAATATGATTCGTTATTTCGGAAAATTTCCCGCTGCCCAGAAATTGGGGCGGCTGGGCAGAAAATTGGTTTGACTGTTCAGAAATGTTTTGCTGCCCGGAAATTGGGACAACCGGGCGGGAAATTGGGTTGGCTGGGCAGAAATGTTTTGCATGATCGGGAATTGATCGGACTGCTGGCAAAAAACGAAATTTGTTTTCGCCGGCAGATAAAAACAGAGGGTGCATGCGAGTGCCGGATTTCCGGCACGCATGTGCACCCTCTGTTCTATCCTCTTTTTGCGCTGCTTTATTAAAGCTCTCCTAGAAATCGACCTCTGTATCGTAGTAGCAGCATTTTAACAGTTTTTCCATCTCTTCCTGGCTCGGCTGACGCGGATTCGATCCTGTGCAGGCATCCAGAATTGCATTTGCTGCAATCTCCGGCAGTCTCTCTAAGAATACTTCCTCCGGCACAAATCCCTGCTCAGTCGGATAACTGTCCGCGCCGTAATTCTTGATACAGTGCGGAATCTTAAGATCATCATTCATGCCGCGCAGATATGTAATGAGGAGCGCCACTTTTTCGTCCAGCGTACCTCCGCCCAGTCCCATAAAATCCGCGATCTCGCCGTAGCGCTTTTTCGCGGTCTCATCCTTGGCGTTGAATGCGATGACCTTCGGCAGATACATGGCGTTTGCTGCACCGTGAATGATATGTGCGCCGTAATCTGCAAATGCAGCACCCGTCTTGTGAGCCATCGAATGGACGATTCCAAGCAGTGCATTGGAAAATGCCATACCGGCCAGACACTGTGCATTGTGCATAGAATCACGTTTTTCCATATCCCCGTTATAAGAGCCCACAAGATCTCTCTGGATCATCTTGATCGCATGCAGGGCAAGCGGATCGGTAAAATCACAGTTCGCCGTGGAAACATACGCCTCGATGGCATGCGTCATCGCATCCATACCGGTATGCGCTACCAGCTTCTGCGGCATCGTCTCTGCAAGCTCAGGATCCACGATCGCCACATCTGGCGTAATCTCAAAATCTGCAATCGGATATTTGATTCCTTTTTCATAATCCGTAATGATGGAAAATGCCGTCACTTCCGTCGCCGTTCCGGATGTGGAAGAGATCGCGCAGAAATGTGCCTTTTTGCGGAGCTTCGGAATTCCGAATACCTTGCACATATCTTCAAACGTAATGTCCGGATATTCATACTTGATCCACATTGCCTTTGCCGCATCAATCGGAGAACCGCCGCCCATCGCCACGATCCAGTCCGGCTTGAATTCTTCCATTGCCTTGGCGCCCTTCATCACCGTCTCCACCGATGGATCAGGCTCAATTCCCTCAAACAGACAGACTTCCATTCCTGCTTCTTCCAGATACTGCTTTGCGCGATCCAGAAATCCAAAACGCTTCATGGAACCTCCGCCGACACAGATCATCGCGCGCTTTCCCTCAAAATCCTTTAAAGCCTCCAGCGCTCCCTTTCCGTGATACAGATCGCGCGGTAACGTAAACCTTGCCATATGCTCCTCCAATCCGCCACTTCCTGTGGCAACCATTTTTTGCAGCCTTTGCCCGCCGTTACTATCATACCCCAAATCCGGCGTCGTTTCTGCATATGTTAAGTATAACATATGCACAACCGGCGTTGCAATTCTTTCCGTTTCCATTCTGCAGGTTTTCTGCAAGAGATTTTCGCATCGTGCTCCGATATACCGTTCCCATGTTCCGGCGTGGCCGGTTGGGGTGGGTTCCAGGGAGCTTCACATCTAAAGCAGGTGGCTTTGTTTTTAGGACTCTTACTGCTCGAGTCCGGCGGGGCTTTCTGACGACTGGATGCTTCGGAGCACCGGAGGCTTCACATTTCTGGCAGATGACTCGGTTTTTTAGTTCCCCTACTGCTCGGGCTTGGCGACGTTCTTTCTACCGGTCACTTTCCGCTTCCTACCACGCAACATTTCTTTGTCTTCCGCACTTACACGATATGACTCCAGCATTTTCTGAATTGCCTTATTATAGGTATAATCATCCAGTTCATTTTCCAGCAGAAATGCCTGGGTCTCCTGCGGAAATTTTGCATAAGCAGTCGCAATTCCCCATGCGACTCCCATTTTGCAATAATAGCCCTCATGCTTTAGGCTGTTATATACGGCAAGCACGCGGTCGATATATTCAGGCACCAGAAAATGATCCATCAGCATCACTGCCACCACCCGCTGCTCAAATTCACTCTCAGACGCGCGGTATTGCATCAGAAAATCCCACACCTCTGCCCGGTGCTTTCGGACAATCTTAAATGTAGAACAAAACCCATCATTGACTGACCAGTCGTGGATTTTCGGAATAAATGCTGCGGCATATTCCAAAAGCTCCTCCATCTCCGCTTTCACGTAGCCAATCACAAGTCCCTGCAGCATAATCTCCTCGTAGGTGTCATCACGTGCCTCCTTGAGATAAGTTCTCCAGTCTTCCTTTGCGAGCTGCTTCGCCAGCGAGCGCAACACCGGAAGCCGCACTCCCAGAATCAAATCTGTCCCCGGAATCAGGCTGCTGGTAAAATCTTTGAACTGCTTTTCCGCATGTTTCTCTAAAAAATCACGTATCTGTTCGTTTGTCATTCTTTCCTCTCTTTGCACTGTCCATAATTTGCTGTAAATGCGATTCTG
>OKSA01003390.1_pt1 | contig 11799 bp, 8 predicted proteins | sample 1601181 | NCBI WGS metagenome assembly OKSA01 (sample SAMEA3541538, study PRJEB24748) | human gut metagenome | biome: human gut; feature: human-associated habitat; material: faeces | place: China | collected 2012 | reverse complement strand
CCGCCGTACGCGCGCTGATGCCCGACGCCTTCATCGGCATCGACGTGATCGTCGGTTTTCCCGGTGAGACGGAGGAGGATTTCCGCACGACCTACGACTTCCTTGCCGGGCTGGAACCGGCCTTCCTGCATATTTTCCCCTTCTCGGAACGTCCCGGCACGCCGGCCGTGGAGATGCCCGGCAAGGTGCAGGCTTCGGTGGCGACGCGCCGCGCGGCCCAGCTGGAGGCGCTGTGCGCGAAGCTGCACGCGGCATTCTGCGCCCGTGCCGTGGGGAGCGAGGATTCCGTGTTGTTCGAAAGCACGCGGCGCGGGGGCATGATGTTCGGCTTTACGGGCAACTACCGCCGGGTGAAGGCTCCCTACGACAAGGCCCGCGTCAACACCATTTGCCGCGTCAGGCTGGGGGCTATGGACGAATCTCACGACCTGATGGGTGAAATTCGGGATTAAATCATTATATTTGCCACTACAAAATTCATAAGGAGTATGACGGGTTTGCGCAAAAGGGTGACGGTGGGCTTCCTGAGCATCGTATGCCTGCTGTTTTTTTCGGGCATGGTTTCGTTCGTGGAGTTGAGCCATCTGAGCCGCGACACGGGCGAGATTCTCAAGGCCAACATGCGCAATATCGAGCTGGCCAAGGAGATGCTCGACGCCGCGCACGAACAGAACGTGGCGCTGATCCGCCTTTCGGTATTCGGCGACCGCTCGTGCGACAGCCTTTGCCGCCGGAGCCTCGAACGGCTGGAGAATACGCTGCTCGTGGCGCAGGACGAGGCGCTCGAAAAGTCGTTCCTCGACTCGCTCGCCTTCGCGACGACCGAGCTGCGCCTGCTGACTGACAACTACCTGGCCTTCGGAACCGCTGCGCCGGAACTGTCGGGGCCTGTTTCTCCCGATTCCGTGGGGGTCAAGTGGTACAACGACGAGTACGTGGCGCTCTACGGGCGCCTCACGTCGGCCATCAAGAACTATATGACTTCGACGCAGAGTTCGCTGGCGCCGCGTGCCGAGCAGATGAAGAAGAACGCCTACCGGGCCGTGACGCCCGTGCTGATTTCGCTGGCGGTGATGATCGCCATCGTGCTGATGCTCTATTATTTCATGTCCGTTTACTGTGTCAACCCCATCCTGCGCATGAACAAGGGGCTGGGCGATTACCTTTCGTTCCGCGTGCCGTTCGTCGTCAAGGCCGACTGCAAGGACGAAATGCTGGAGCTCAAAGAGAAGATCGAGACGCTGATCACCATTTCCAAGCAACCGAAAGCCTGATGCGATGCGAGTAGACGTGGTATTGCGATATGTCGGGGTCGTGATGATATTCATCGCGCTGTTCATGCTCCTGTCGGCGGGTATCTCCTACGTCAGCGGCTTGGACTCGGCGTTCTACCCGCTGCTCCTGTCGTCGTTGCTCACGGCCCTGCTGGGGGCTTTCCCGCTGATTTTTGTGGAACGTACGGAGCAGATCACCAACAAAGAGGGCTTCTGCGTGGTGGTCGGCTCGTGGCTGGTGGCCTGTGTGGTCGGGATGTTCCCCTACCTGATCTGGGGCGGGGAGTTCAGCCTGGTGAACGCCTGGTTCGAAAGCGTTTCGGGCTTTACGACCACCGGGTCGACGATCCTGAACGATGTCGAGGCGCTGCCCCGCGGGTTGCAGTTCTGGCGCTTTTCGACGACCTGGGTCGGCGGTATGGGCGTGGTGATGTTCGCGCTGCTGATCCTGCCCTCGCTGGGCCGCAATAAGTTGACGCTCTCCAATGTGGAGCTGTCGACGCTCGCCAAGGACAATTACCGCTACCGCACGCAGATCATCGTCCAGATACTGCTGGTGGTCTATGTGGGGCTTACGGTGCTTTCGACCGTGCTGCTCAAGATGTCGGGCATGAACTGGTTCGATGCGCTCTGCCACGCCATGTCGGCCTGCGCCACGAGCGGATTTTCGACCAAGAACGCCAGTGTCGCCTATTTCAACAGTCCGATGATCGACACGATCCTGATTTTCACGATGGCCACGGCGGGGATCCATTTCGGACTGATCTATGCCACGGTGACGGGCAAGCGCAGCAATATTTTTCGTTCGGAAGTGACGCGCTGGTACCTCGGCATGCTGTTCGCGGGCGGGCTGCTGATCGCCGTCAGCCTCCGTGTCGCGGATATCTACCCTGCTTTCACGTCGGCTTTCCGCCACGGGCTTTTCCAGTTCGTGTCGGTGGTGACGACGACCGGGTTTGCGACGGCCGATTCCAACCAGTGGACTTCGTTCGCGGTCATCCTGCTGATTTTCGGTTCGATCGTGTGTGCCTGCGCTGGGTCTACCGCGGGCGGTATCAAGACCAACCGGCTGGTGCTGGCCATGAAGATGATGCGCGCCCGCCTGCGGCAGCAGCAGCATCCCAATGCGATCATCCGCCTCCGCCTCGACGGCGTTATCCAGGAAACGGAGGCGCTTCATTCGGTCATGATATTCATCGTGGCGTACCTGATGCTGATACTTGCCGGCACGGTCTTCGGGACGATGTTCGGCGTCGACCTGATGACGAGTTTCTCGGGGGCCGTGGCGTCGATCGGCAACGTCGGCCCGGGTTTCGGCGAGGTCGGCTCGATGGACAATTTTTCGGCGCTGCCCGGGGTGTTCAAGCTCTCCAATTCGCTGCTGATGCTGTTGGGGCGTCTGGAAATATTCGGATTCATACAACTCTTTTTCATTAAATGGTGGAGGTAACCGAGATGGTATTTCGTAAGGTTTATATAGTGTTATGTGCGGCGCTGCTGGCGGCGGGAGACCTCTGTGCGCAGCAGGTTCGCGTGGAACCCCGTATCGCGGGGCTCGAGGGCAACCGGGAGTACATGTCGCTTCTGGAACAGGATGCGCAGTTGCAGATCCGCGAGGACTCGATCGTCAATGCCGTGGAACGCGCCCGGCAACAGTTGCGCGAAGACCCCGCGAACAGGCAGCGCTATTCGCAGGAGATCCTGCAGCTCGAAAGCCGGATATTCGAGGTGCGCAATGCTAAGGGGCGCCTGATCGACAAGATCAACACCATCGAGCAGGAGTGGGTGCTCGCCAACCTGAACGGGGCGGCGCAGCAGCCGGCGGAGCCTGTCGCGGAAAGTCCCGCAGGGGCGATCCCCGACTCGCTCAAGGTGCGCAACCTGGTTTTCAACCCCTATTTCCGCGAGCAGCTGCCCGAGGCCGATTATGCGGCCCTGCGCAGGGCGCAGGGGATGGAGCTGGACGCCGTGGACTATGTGAACCGCTATTTCGCCAACTACGGGACGATCCGCGAACTGGCCGAGGCCTATGCCGCGGCGCAGACCGAGGCCGAGGCGGGCGAGATTTACGACCGCTACAATACGTTGCAGGGTTTCAACCGCGTGCTGGCCGATTCGCTCGCCGAGGCGTGGAATTATATCGCCGACAACAAGGGGTATGCCTATGGCTATCTGATGGACAAGCTGGGGCAGGATGCCATCCTGGCGCGTGAGGAGGAGCGGCTTTCCGGGGCTGCCCGGGAACTTTCCGCACTGCGCGGCGAGGTCGCTTCGGATGCCGTGGCCGACTATTTCCTGCGCAAGAAAGTTCTCGTGGGCTACGAAACGGCCGTAGCCGGCCTGCTGGGGCTCACTTCCGCCCGCGACTCGCTGCGCGGCGTGGCTGCGCAATTGGATGGCATCGACTTCCGCCTGCCCCGTATCGACGTGGCGCAGCGCTATTTCCTCGACTACGACAGCATCGCGTTCTCCGCGACGCCAAAATACAGCTACCAGCACCCGATCCCCGAGTGCAGGGTCTACGAGCACGGGACGATCTACCGTATCCTGCTGGGCACGTTCAATACCAAGCGTGCCGTCTCTACGTTCCGGGGGGCGTATCCGCTCTCCTATCTGGTCGGCGAGGATAAGAAATGGTGCTACTATGCCGGGGGCTTCGCAACCCGGGAGGAGGCCGAGGCCGCGCAAAAACTGTTGAAATCCAAAGGCTTCGTCCGCCCCGAAATCGTGGTGTGGACGGACGGCGCCTACCGCAACCTTTCGCGTGACCCCGAGGCGCAGCAGATTGCCTACCGGGTCGAAATCACCGGTACGGAGGCACTGCCCGACGTTGTCAAGACCGTTATCACCGAGGCGGCCGAGGGGTGCGAACTCTCGCGCGTGGGACAGCAGTTGTTCGTGGTGGGGATGTTCGACGACAAGGCCGTGGCCGACCGCGTGGCCGCCGCAATAATACAGGCAGACCCGTCTTTGGAAATAAAAGTCGCCGAAATTGCGGAATAATTGAATTTATTGCCTATCTTTAGTGCAATATTCAACAACTCCTTATGACGATGTTCTATATTGTACTCCTGATCGTATTGGGACTGCTTTTCCTGGTGGCGGAATTGGTGCTGCTGCCCGGCGTGTCGATCGGTGCCATCCTGGCGCTGGTTTGCTACGGCAGTTCCATCTACCTCGCTTTCCGCGATTACGGCACCGTAGCCGGGGTCGTAGTCATCCTGGCTATCCTCCTGCTTTCGCTCGTCGCCACGATTATTTCCCTGCGCGCCAAGACCTGGCAGCGCTTTTCGCTCAAACAGAGGGTCGACTCGTCGAGTATGCCCTCGACCCCCGACCAGGAATTGCAGGTGGGCGACCGCGGCATGACCCTTTCGCGCCTTTCTCCGATGGGTACGGTCGAGGTCGGCGGCAAGGTCTACGAGGCCAAGTCGCTGACGGCCTATGTCGACCCGCGCCGGGAGGTCGAAGTCGTGGGCTTCGAGAATTTCAGCGTCATCGTAAAGACCGTGAAGGATCGGCACGCTTAGCCGGATAATCGGGCGGGGATGGGATATCTCAGATTCTTTGCATTGCTGGCCGTCGTGGGGATGGCTTGCGATTCCCGGGCACAGGGAACGAAGGAGGTCTGGCTGGACGAGCTGGATCTCTCGTTCTGCATTCAGGACTGGGGCTTGCCGCAGGCCGACCGCTCGGTGCTGGATACTCCCCTCACGGTGGGCGGCGTCGTTTACGGCCGCGGCGTGGGAACCCATTCGATCAGCCGTATGCTGTTCGGGCTCGGCGGCGATGCCGTCTCCATCGCCGGGGCGGTGGGCGCGGATGATAAAAACCTGTTCGCCGGGAAACACCGGTTCAAAATCCTCGGCGACCGGAAGGTGCTGTGGGACAGCGGTGTGATGCGCAAGGGCGATGCTGCCCGTGCGTTCGACGTCGACTTGTCCGGCCTGGACAAAGTCCTGCTGCTGGTCGAGGAGGCCGGCGACGGGATCATGTACGACCATGCCGACTGGCTGGAGGTGAAGATCACCACGCGCGGAGAGGTGGAGCCCCTGTCCGTCTGGGCCAGGCCAATCTCCAAGGGTAAATATATCCTGACCCCCGCGAGCCCCGAAACGCCGCAGATCAACAATCCGCTCGTATACGGCGCCCGCCCGGGCAATCCCTTTCTGATGCCTGTCATGGCCAGCGGCAAACGCCCGATGGCGTACGGGGCGCAGGGGCTTCCCGAAGGGCTGGAGCTCGATCCCCGTACGGGCCTGATAACGGGCCGTGTGCCCGCCGAAGGGGATTTCAGGGTGCTGCTGACAGCGGAGAATGCCCTCGGGAAAGCCGAACGGGAGATATTGCTGAAAATAGGGCCGCAAATCGCCCTGACTCCGCCCATGGGCTGGAACAGCTGGAATTGCTGGGGGTTCTCGGTCGACGACGCGAAGGTGCGCGATGCCGCCCGCGCCATGCACGAAAAACTCCTGGCCTACGGATGGACGTATGTCAATATCGACGACGGATGGCCGGCGGATACGCGTTCGGCCGACGGCAGGCTCCTCCCGAACGAAAAATTCCCGGATTTCAAAGGCCTCAGCGACTACGTCCACTCCCTTGGGCTCAAATTCGGCATCTACTCCTCGCCCGGGCCCACGACCTGCGGAAATTATCCGGGGAGCTACCGGCATGAACTCACCGACGCCCGGACTTGGGCCGAATGGGGTGTGGATTACCTCAAACACGACTATTGCGGCTACCTGCAAATCGAAAGGGACTCCGAGGAAAAGACGATCCAGGAACCCTACGTGGTCATGCGCAAGGCGCTGGATCAGGTCGACCGGGATATCGTCTACTGCGTGGGCTACGGGGCTCCCAACGTGTGGAACTGGGGCGCCGAAGCCGGCGGCAACCTGTGGCGTACGACCCGCGACATCACCGATGAATGGAACGTGGTGACGGCGATCGGCTGTTTCCAGGACGTTTGCGCGCAGGCCACGGCCCCGGGCAGGTACAACGACCCCGATATGCTGGTGGTCGGCCGGCTGGGACACGGCTGGGGTGCCGATGCCCACGAATCCGAGCTGACCCCCGACGAACAATATGCCCATATTTCGCTGTGGGCCATCCTCTCCGCCCCGCTGCTGATCGGTTGCGACATGCGGGCGATAGACGACTTCACGCTCGGGCTGCTGACCAATTCCGAAGTGATCGCCGTGAACCAGGATCCGCTGGTCGCCCCCGCCGTCAAACGGGTCGTTCCCAACGGGCAGGTGTGGTACAAAAAACTCTGCGACGGTTCGTATGCGCTGGGATTTTTCCAGTTGGATCCCTATTTCGTGCTGTGGGATCAGGACGAGGCGGAAGCCATCCAGGAGCAGAACTACGAATTCGAATTCGACCTGCGGGAGCTCGGGATCGGCGGAAAAGCCGAAGTCCGGGACTTGTGGCGGCAACGGGACTTGGGTACATGCACGGGCACGCTCCGGGCGCTGGTGCCCTACCATGGGGTTTCGCTGGTCAGGATAACGCCCGTGGAGTGAGCTCGGGCCGAAAGGTGTAATTCAAGGATAATTTTCTAACTTAATAGCATTCGATTATGGATTTTCAAGCAGGATTGATCGTATTGATCGTATTCGTGAGCCTTTTTGCGATCTGGCTCATCTTCTATTTCATCCCGGTGGGGCTGTGGTTCTCGGCATTGGTGTCGGGCGTAAGGATCAGCCTGCTGCAACTCATTCTGATGCGCTGGCGCAAGGTGCCGCCCTCGACGATCGTTTCGTCGATGATCGAGAGCACGAAGGCCGGGCTGGAACTCAACCCCAACGAACTCGAGGCGCATTACCTTGCGGGCGGCAATGTCACCAGCGTGGTGCATGCCCTGGTATCGGCACAGAAAGCCAATATCATGCTCGATTTCAAGATGGCTACGGCCATCGACCTGGCGGGCCGCGACGTGTTCGAGGCCGTGCAGATGTCGGTGAACCCCAAGGTCATCAACACGCCTCCCGTGGCTGCCGTGGCCAAGGACGGCATCCAGCTGATCGCCAAGGCGCGCGTCACGGTGCGTGCCAATATCAAGCAGCTGGTCGGCGGTGCCGGTGAGGAGACCGTGCTGGCGCGTGTCGGCGAAGGCATCGTCTCGTCGATCGGTTCGGCCGGATCGCACAAGATCGTGCTTGAGAACCCCGATTCCATTTCGCGCGTCGTGCTCGAAAAGGGCCTCGATGCCGGTACGGCGTTCGAAATCCTCTCGATCGACATCGCGGACATCGACGTGGGCAAGAATATCGGCGCCCAGTTGCAGATGGATCAGGCGCAGGCCGACAAGAACATCGCCCAGGCCAAGGCCGAGGAGCGCCGCGCCATGGCCGTCGCACTCGAGCAGGAGAATAAGGCCAAGGCACAGGATGCCCGCGCAAAGGTGATCCTGGCCGAGGCCGAGGTGCCGCTGGCTATGGCCGAAGCGTTCCGCAACGGCAACCTGGGGATCATGGACTATTATAAGATGAAGAACATCATGGCCGACACGTCGATGCGCGAGACGATCGCCCGGCCGGAGAAAAAATAACCAGTTCGGGGGATTTTCCGGGGGTACGGTCGAAACCGTACCCCTTTTTTCGTATATTAGATGCCGAATAGAGTTATATCATTGCAACATCCCGGAACCGGAAGCCCGTTCCCCGGGGTGTGGATTGAAAAGCAGATTGCCATGAAGAGATTTTTCCTCTTGCTGTTTCTCGGTACGTGCCCGGCCGTGTCGGCGCAGGTGCGCTTCTCGGACTATTTCCTCGAAGAGACGATGCGCTTCGACTATTACCACAGCGGCGACAGCCGCTCGGAAGAGTATTTCTTCGACGCCCTGAAGGCCGAACCCTACTGGGCGGGCTCGCACGTGTCGCTCCTCGATACGACGGGCTACGGGAACCAGTTTTTCCGCATCGTCGACCGCGCTTCTGAACGGGAGATTTATTCGCGCGGCTTCTGTACGCTCTTCAACGAGTGGCAGAGCACGGCTGAGGCCGACAGCGTGCGCCGTTCCTATCCCGAATCGGTCGTATTCCCCTATCCCAGGCGTCCGTGTCGCATCGAGATCTTCGGCCGCAATGCCCGGGGGCGCTTCGAAAAGCGGTTCAGCCAGAATATCGACCCCGCATCCTGCTTCGTCGCGCAGTTCTCACCCCGCTACGAGGCTTTCGAGGTGGCATATAACGGCAACCCCGCACATCGTGTCGACATCGTGCTGCTGCCCGAGGGATATGGCGCCGGGGAGCGGGCGAAATTCGAATCGGCCTGCCGTGAATTCGCACGCGAATTTTTCAGCTATTCGCCTTTCAGGGAGTACGTTTCGCGGTTCAATATCCGCGCCGTGTGGGCGCCGTCCGCCGATTCGGGCGTGACGATTCCCGGCGAGCGCGTGTGGCGCAACACGGCCTGCGGGGCCTCTTTCTATACGTTCGGCTCGGAGCGTTACCAGATGGTCGACGACTTCCAGCGCCTGCGCGACATCGCGGCGCATGTCCCTTACGACTATATCTATGTGTTGTCCAACACCCAGAAATACGGGGGCGGCGGTATCTTCAACTTCTATGGCATCAGCGCCGCACACCACCCTACGCGCACCGGGAAGATTTACGTCCACGAATTCGGGCACCTGCTGCTGGGGCTGGGCGACGAGTATGTCGGCACGACCTCCTACGACGACATGTATGCCCGGGATGTCGAGCCGTGGGAGGCGAACCTGACGACGCTCGTCGGCTTCAAGGACAAGTTCTGGAAAGCGATGGTGCCGGCCGGGACGCCCGTTCCGACGCCCGACGCCCCCGAGTACGAGGGGGTCGTAGGGGTTTTCGAGGGCGGCGGCTATGCTGCGAAGGGGGTCTACCGCCCGTGGCGGAACTGCCTGATGAACAACCTGCACCGGACGGACGAATTTTGTCCCGTATGTACGAAAGCCATCTGCGATTACATCGAGTTTTTGTGTAGGTGAGCTTTGCAATGTGTTGTAATACAAGAGGGACGCATATGCGTCCCTCTTTCCGTGTGCAGCAGGCCCGTTACCCCGGCCGGCACAGCCCTGCCGTCGTTCCGGTTGCGCGGTGCCGTGCCTGCCTGTCGCAGTGTGGTGCGGCGAACTGCTCAGTATACCTCTTCGGGCAGGGTTTCGCCGACGGGTTCGCCTGCCAGGCCGTCCTTCCACTTGATCGAGGCGTGGGTGCCGTCGCAATAGGGTTTGTTGGCCGACTGCCCGCAGCGGCACGCCACGACGCGGTTCCGGATTTCGTAGGTGTGCCCGCCCTCGCGCCGCATGGGGATCCCGCCCCGTATCCACAGCCCTCCGCTGGCACCGATCGTGATGTCCTCGATCAGCCCCAGACTCGGTTCGAAACGGAACTCGAAGGGTTTCATCGTCTCCTTGTCCCACGCCGTCAGACGGCCGCTGGGGCACATCGAAGCTTCGCGGATGGCCAGCTTGCGGGCTTCGGGGTCGTCGGATGCCTCGGTCAGCGTCCACGCATCGCCGTGCGGGTGGCAAAAACGTGCGAAGACGCAATATTTCTCGTTATCCGTCATCTGGAGCGTGCCCCCGTCGATCACCTCGGCATCGTCGAGCAGGGCGTCCGGACGTGCCGTGAGGCGGGGATCCCAGTCTGCCTTCTCGTGCGAACCGTCGCAGTAGGGCTTGCGGTGCGATGCGCCGCAGCGGCAGATCGCCGTGGGTTCCGCCTCGGTCGAAAAAAGCCTGCCCTGCTGGAAATACCAGCTTTCGTTGGACTCGTTGGGCATGATGAACTGTTCGGCCAGCGGCGGCCTCCCGTAGACCAGGTAGGGGCCCTCCTCGGTCACCGTGATGCTGAAACGCCCTCTGGCGGGTGAACTTCCCGTTTCAATTTTCAATTTGGACATACTATTTGCATTTATAATTCGTTAAGGAGTAGGCGGCAATAATTATTCCCAAATGAATAATTTAGGATGTCCTTGTAGGATTTATCCCGCTTTTTGGTATCTTTGCAAAGATTTTTTAAATTGAAATTCGGTAAATTTGAGTAATATGAAAGGATTCGTAAGGCTGATGGCTGTGGTCGTGACTGCGGCGGCTTTTGCCGTGGCATGCAGCAAGGATAAGGATTCGGGCAAGATCACGCTCGATTCCCCGGCGGTGTTCTTTGCGCAGGCCGGAGGGTCGGCTACGGTCGGTTTCACGGCACAGAACATCAAGACGCTGTCCGCGACGAGCAAACCCACCGGTTGGGACGAGGCGGTCGTCGACCTTGCAGGCGCGACGATCTCCGTCAAGGCCCCTTCGGCCGAGGACATCGAGAGCGGGGATGCCGTCAAGACCGGCTCGTTCTCCTTTACGGGTTACACCCCGGGCGGTACGCTCGTTTCGGCGACGCTCTTCGCCGGTATCGTGACGACGAAGGACATCAGCGCCGAGGTGGCCAACAGTTATATCGTCTCGGAGCCCGAAACCAATTACCTGATCGACGCTACGCGCAAGAGCGACGGCTCTCTGCTGGCTACTTCCTATGTGGACGTCGTATGGCAGACCGCATCGGGATTCGTGCAGTATGCGGACTTCGAGGACGGCAAGGCGTCGTTCTACATCGGTGCCGACAGCGACGACGCCACCAAGATCAAGCAGGGCAACGCCGTGATCGGCGCCTACAATGCCGACGACGAACTTATCTGGAGCTGGCATATCTGGGCGACGGATTACGACCCCGATGCGGATACGGTCGTTTTCAACGACTATACGCTGATGAACCGCAACCTCGGAGCCCAGGCCAACGACAATTCGACGACGGACAAGATACTCGCTTCCTACGGGTTATATTACCAGTGGGGACGCAAAGACCCGTTCATCGGGCCGAATACTTATCAGGGTTCGGAGGGCTCGGGTGCCCCGATGTACAGCGGAAGCGGCAGCCGCGTCTACCTGAAAATGATCGAGTCGAGCGCCGAGACCGGTACGATGGAATATGCCATCCGGAACCCGCTCGTCTTTATTACGGGTGTGGCAGACACGGACAACGACTGGCTCTGGAGCGGCCGTTCCGATGGATTGTGGTCGGCGGACGACAATGTGGCCGACAAGAGCGTCAACGACCCCTGTCCCTACGGCTGGCGCGTAGCTCCCTCGGACGCGTTCGCTGATCTGAGGATCGTCGGTACCCCGGCCGTGGGCGACGAGGCGAAATACGGCTGGACGCTGACCGACGGAAGCGCCGAATCGTTCTTCCTTGGCGCCGGACGCCGCCGCTACGACAACGGCAAGATCCTGAATATCTACAATCCGCTGCCCAAGGTGCGTTCCGACGCCATGGAGGCACAACCCTGGGAAGGCCTTTATTGGACGACCGCCGTGTCCGGCACGCAGGCTGCGGCGCTCCATTTCTGGTTCGAGAAACTCGACACCTCGGCCGACGTCTATGATTCGGCGCCCTATGCCCGTGCCAACGGCCTTCAGGTGCGTTGTGTGAAGCAGAAGGGCAAGTAAATACCATCCGATACGACAAGGCGGGCCGGCACATGCCGG
>OKSA01003379.1_pt1 | contig 11851 bp, 11 predicted proteins | sample 1601181 | NCBI WGS metagenome assembly OKSA01 (sample SAMEA3541538, study PRJEB24748) | human gut metagenome | biome: human gut; feature: human-associated habitat; material: faeces | place: China | collected 2012 | reverse complement strand
GGTGTGAATTTAGTTTCAGATTCAACCTTTATCTTTTCACCGTCTGTCAAATTTATAAGATATTCCTCAACCCCATTTGCAGATGAATTTTTATCCTTTAATGCGATTGTTGATTTTAATTCACCGTTTTCTGTGTAAACATGAACTTTTCCGTTACCTGTCATAGTATATCTGCCCGGGTCAATATCTTCACCGCAAATATATTCGCCCTGTGCCAATGTAACAACACCGTTTTTATCCTCTTTTACAGACGGATTAGTTGTTTCCTTCGCTGTTACTTCCGTTGTCGGTGCAGTTGTTTCTTTTGCAACTTCTTCTGTAGCCTTTGGTGTCTCGGCAGTCTCTGTTTTTTTCACGCTTGAAACAATGCTCCAATCAAGTTTTTCAGCATATTGTGCCGCATCAGAATTTTTCAAGGACTTATTTACCGATACCGTTACATTTATAATTTTGTTTTCAGTATTCGCAGAACTGTTCATTGTTCCCAACGGAATATCTTTATATGTACCGTTATCCGTTTTAGAGTCGTCATTCGCATACGAATAAATAAGCTTATTGTTTGAATCCGTTACTTTTATATTATAATAATTCAAAGCGTTGTATTCGTCAGGTGACGGTGTTTTCAACGCCTCAGGTTTTACATCGTTTGACGTTTTTTCCGACATAGACAATCTCAATTTAAAATCTACCGGATCACCCTCTGCACTTTCGCTTGATATTGTAAGAGTCTGAACAACAGACGACTGTTTAGACAAATCGTCAAGTTTTGTCATCAACGGCTTTATCGATCTCACAGTTTCGCCCAACTGATCGGGTGCATATTCATATGTAACAGGGGTTGACTTACTGTCATTATTTTTTATAGATACGCTTGAATTTGGTGACGCAAATACAGATACAGACATACATATTGTCATAACTGCCGCAATCATACCCGAAAGCACTTTTTTCATAATTCTCGCTCCTTATATTTACTTTAATATTTTCTTCATACTACATATAGTATATCACATTCTTTTTTAATTGTCACTACTGTAATTGTTAATTTATTGTTACGAATATTGTTATATTCCGCATTTTATGGTATAATCAATTAAAATGAGGAGGTATAAAATGAGTTCAGATTCAAATTACGAAAAACTTTCCGATGAATTACAAAACAAAATAAATACAGAACTTTTTGACGGCAACGGTTTTAAGGATAACGCAATCCGCCGTATTGACAAGGAACACGACAGAGCCACTCTTTGGCGGCCTGCGTTTGTGCGTGACGTTGAAAAAATTATGCACAGTCCGTATTACAACCGCTATGCCGACAAAACACAGGTATTTTCTTTCTATAAAAACGATGATATTTCGCACCGTGCTCTGCACGTTCAGCTTGTTTCAAGAATTGCGCGAAATATAGGCAGAATGCTTGGTCTTGACCTTGATTTAATAGAGGCTGTCGCACTCGGTCATGACATAGGCCACACACCATTCGGTCACGCGGGCGAAAAATTTTTAAACGAATCATATCATACAAACACGGGACGATATTTCAATCACAACGTACACAGTGTGCGTGTGCTTGATAAAATATTTAACCTCAACATCAGCCTTCAAACACTTGACGGAATACTTTGTCACAACGGTGAGTTTGAGTTCAAAGAATACCGTCCGTCAAAGCTTAATAATTTCAAAGATTTTGACGCAAAGGTTGAAGAATGTTATATTGACCAATCCGCAATAGACCGACTTGTACCGTCTACGCTTGAGGGTTGTGTTGTCAGAATTTCAGATATGATTGCTTATATCGGAAAAGACCGCCAAGACGCTATAAAAACCAAGCTGATTGACAGTGAAAGTGTTTTCGCCGAAAGTGAAATAGGCAAATACAATGCGGCTATTATAAATAATCTTATTGTAAATATCGTTGAAAACAGTTACGGCAAAGATTTTATACAGCTTGATGAAAAGCACTATCAAGCACTAAAAAACAGTAAAAAAGACAATTTCCGTGTTATATATCAAAACAGCAAAATTTCTGACGTATATGACAAAACTATTGAACCGATGTTTGAGGAAATATACAATAAGTTGCTTTATGATTTAAAAAATGACATAAAATCATCGCCGATATTCAAACATCATATTGAATTAATCGACTATTCAAACAGATTTTCGGGATACGAATATACAAAAAACAGTGATTTTAATGATATTGTGACGGATTACATTGCAAGTATGACAGACGACTATTTTATCGACTTATATGAGTATTTATTTAACAAACAAGCACCCGTAAAATATATATCATACTTCGATAATGTTTAAAAATCAGAGATATTTTTAAAAAGATTTTATTTTTCTATTGAATTTTTACAATTAATAGTGTATAATATATTTAACATTGTTTGAATACAATGTTACGTTCATATACAATAACGCCACCGATAATAAAAATCGGTGGCGTTATTGTTTTATCTTATTTTTTTCCAAGTTCTTTTGACTTATTCATACAGCCTACCATTGCGTCAATGATACTGTTTCTGAAACCGTCTTTTTCAAGTATTGCAACTGCGTCTATTGTAGTTCCGGCAGGTGAGCAAACCATATCTTTCAATTCCCCCGGATGTTTGCCTGTTTCAAGTACCATCTTTGCACTTCCAAGTACTGCTTGTGCGGCGAATGTATATGCCTGACTTCTCGGCATACCGCCTATAACAGCTGCGTCTGCCATTGCCTCAATCATCATAAACACATAAGCAGGTGACGAACCGCTGACAGCCGTTACGGCGTCCATAAGATTTTCCGATACGACTTCACCTTTACCAAAGCTGTTAAACACGTTTACAACTACATCTGTTTCTTCTTTTGTAACATTGCTGTTCGGTGTCAATGCCGCCATTCCCTCGCCGACTAAAGCTGGTGTATTAGGCATTACACGCACAAGTTTAATATTATGTTCAAAAGCCTTTTCAATCGTTTCTATCGCCTGTCCTGCTACTATTGAAACGATTACTGTATTATCTGAAACACTGTTTTTGATTTCATCAATCACACCGTATAAAAACTGCGGTTTTACACACAAAAACAATACATCAGCTTTATCTGCCGTTTCTTTATTGTCCGATGTCACTTTAACACCGTATTTTTCATTAATATTCTTTAATGCCTGCTCATTTTTATCCGAAACAATTACATTTTCAGGGCTTGCTATATCAGAATTAATAATTCCGCCGATTATAGCACCGCCCATATTTCCGCTGCCTATAAATCCAAAAATCATAATATCCTCCTGTATTTAAAAATTTTTATAAAAAATACCGGACGAAATATTTCGTCCGGTACTAAAACACGCAATTAAACCGGATATGTCTTATTTTCCATATCCACTAAATCTGCATCAATTTTATATTTCTGAGCACGTCTGTATTCAAAGAATTTAACGGCAACTTGACCAAACAATGCATATGACAATACATCTTCAGGCTGTTCAATCCATTCTGCACATTCTTTCTTCATCTGTTCAAGCTCAGGCTTTAATAGGTCAGCCGGACGACAAGTAATTCTCTTTTCGTCGCCGATAATCTTCTTAACGATTTCGTCAGAGATTTCAGCAGGGCACTTACCATATTCGCCTCTTACAAGACCCTTTGATTCCTTAGAAACCATTTTGTATCTTTCACCCATAAGCACGTTAAGTACTGCCTGTGTACCGACAATCTGTGATGACGGTGTAACAAGCGGAGGATAACCGAAGTCTGCACGAACACGAGGTACTTCTTTAAGCACTTCATCATATGCGTCTTCTCTGCCCTGTTGCTTAAGCTGTGATACAAGGTTTGAAAGCATACCGCCCGGAACTTGATACTTAAGAGTATTAACGTCAACACCCATAACCTTAGTGTTCATAAGACCGCTCTTAATGTATTCTTCTCTTAGCGGCTTGAAGTAGTCGCAGATTTCGATAAGCTTATCCAAATCGTAACCTGTATCGTACTCTGTACCTTGAAGAGCCGCAACCATAGGCTCTGTAGGCGGTTGTGATGTACCCATAGCCAACGGTGACATAGCACAGTCGATTACGTCTACACCTGCCTCAATAGCCTTTAGGTAAACCATTGAAGCCGCACCGCTTGTGTAGTGAGTATGAAGTTGAATAGGAATCTTAACTTCTTCTTTCATCATCTTTACAAGGTCATATGTTACATATGGTCTTAAAAGACCTGCCATATCCTTGATACAGATTGAGTCTGCACCCATTTCTTCAAGCTGCTTAGCCATTTTAACGAACTTTTCGTTTGTATGGAATTCACTTGTTGTGTAACAAACTGTAGCCTGTACATGACCTTTTTCTTTCTTACAAGCCTTGATAGCACATTCAAGGTTTCTGACGTCGTTAAGAGCGTCAAAAATTCTTAGTATATCAACACCGTTTGCGATTGACTTTTGAACGAAATATTCAACTATATCATCAGCATAGTGTCTGTAACCAAGTATGTTTTGTCCTCTGAAAAGCATTTGGATAGGGGTCTTTTTAGCTCTATCCTTAATCTTTCTCAATCTTTCCCAAGGATCCTCGTTAAGGAATCTTAGGCAGGCATCGAATGTAGCTCCTCCCCATGCCTCAAGCGAATGATAACCGATGTCATCAAGCTTTTCTACAATAGGAAGAATCTGCTCTGTTGTCATTCTTGTAGCAATAAGTGACTGGTGAGCATCTCTTAGGACTGTTTCTGTAATTTCTACAGCTTTCTTTCCCTTTGCCATTTATATTTCACTCCTTTATTATCTGTTTAATTAAAGATTTCCGAACATTGCAAGGAATACACCTGCCGCAACGGCAGAACCGATAACTCCGGCAACGTTAGGACCCATAGCGTGCATCAAAAGGAAGTTTGAAGGATTTTCCTTCTGTCCTACTGTTTGAGATACACGGGCAGCCATAGGAACGGCTGAAACGCCGGCACTTCCGATAAGCGGATTAACCTTACCTTTTGTTACCCAGCACATAATATCACCCAAGAACAAGCCGCCTACTGTTGAGAAACAGAATGCGATAAGTCCAAGTACGATAATACCGATTGTCTGTGCTGATAGGAAGCTTGACGCTGTTGCAGTAGCACCTACTGTAACACCAAGGAACAAAGTTATGATATTCATAAGTTCGTTCTGTGCCATCTTTGTAAGTCTTTCAACAACGCCTGATTCTTTCATAAGGTTACCAAGCATTAGACAACCTACAAGTGACACTGCGTCAGGGATTATAAGTGCAACGATAATTGTAACGATGATTGGGAACAAGATTTTTTCTGTTTTTGAAACAGGTCTTAATTGTTCCATAACAATCATTCTGTCTTTTTTACGAGTCATAAGTTTCATAATAGGCGGTTGAATTACAGGAATCAATGCCATATATGAATATGCCGCAACGGCGATTGCCGGCAGTAGCGCCGGTGCAAGTGATTTTGTAACGTAAATAGCCGTAGGGCCGTCGGCACCGCCGATAATACCTATTGACGCAGCTTCTTTGATACCGAAATTGATTGACGGTACAAGAGCGCTTAGAACAAGAGCACCTACGAATGTAAAGAATACACCGAACTGTGCAGCCGCACCAAGAAGAATACTCTTTGGATTGGCAATTAGCGGACCGAAGTCTGTCATACAACCGATACCAACGAAAATAAGCGGAGGATAAATACCAAGCTTAACTCCGAGATACAATAGGTCAAGCAGACCGCCATGCTGACAGATATATCCGACATTAATATATTTTCCGTCCGTCATATACTCCGGATTCGTAAAAAATTCCGTGTGCATCATAATAGCACTTGAATCCTTAATCATCGGTAAGTTTGACAAAAGCATACCGAACGCAATCGGAAGTAGCAATAACGGCTCGAATTTTTTTACTATTGCAAGATACAGAAGTACGCAAGCTATCGCAATCATTATAATTGTCTTAACGGCGTCAATGCCACCGCTTGAAATAAGTGCATAAAGACCTGTATTCTGCAAAAAGTTTGCAAAACTTTCTAACACTTTATTGTCACCACTTTCTATAATTTAGTCGTGACTGTATTAGTTTACTGAAACTATTACGTCACCGCTGTTTACACTGTCACCTGCTGATACGCTGATACCTGCAACTGTTCCGTCTACACCGGCGAAAATTTCGTTTTCCATCTTCATTGCCTCAAGTACGGCAACAAGTGTTCCGGCCTCAACTTTATCACCAACGTTTACCTTTACAGATACGATTGTACCAGGCATTGGAGCAGTTACTTGCTTAGCACCTGCAACAGGAGCAGCTTTCGGTGCAGCCTTTGGAGCCGGTGCAGCCTTTGGAGCCGGTGCAGCTTTTGGTGCAGGAGCGGCTGTTTGAACAGGAGCCGGTGCAGGAGTTGATACTCCGCCTACTTCTTCTACGTCAACTTCGTATGATTTTCCATTTACTGAAATATTAAATTTTCTCATTTAGGTTTTGCCTCCTTTAGAATCTATTATTAATTGTTTCGGTTACACCCGCCTTATTCCAAGCAGGCATTTTATTGTCTGTTCTTCTGTATGACTTAATTCTTAGGTTATACGTTGAAGTATTTAGACTTGCGGCAACTGCGGCTGTCAATACTGCGATAAGTTCTTCTTCGTCTGTATCGTCTGCCGTTTCTTCCTCTACAGGTGCGGCTTGAGCCGGTGCTGCAGCAGGAGCTGCCTGTGTTTTAGGCTTTTTATAGAATATAACCTTGAAAAGCGAAAGCACTATCATAAGTATGATAAGTACGGCGAAAACTATTGCCAAACCTATAACTGTTGTTTGTCCTCCCATTGCCAACGCTTCACTTAATGACAGGTTCTGACCTGTCAATAATGCTTCTGAATACATACTAAAAATCTCCTTTCACAATTAAACAGGAAGATTTCCATGCTTTTTAGCCGGTCTTGAATCACGCTTTGATGCAAGCATTTCAAGTGCGGCGATTATTCTCGGTCTTGTTGAATCAGGTTCGATTACATCGTCAACATAACCACGCTTTGCAGCCTCGTAAGGTGATGCAAACTTATTTCTGTATTCCTGAATCTTTTCATTTCTTGTAGTAACAGGATCAGAGCTTTCCTTAATATCATTCTTGAAAATGATGTTAGCTGCACCTTCAGGACCCATAACAGCGATTTCTGCCGTCGGCCATGCCATTACTATATCAGCACCAAGATGTTTTGAATTCATTGCTATGTATGCACCGCCGTAAGCTTTTCTCAAGATTACGTTAATCTTTGGAACTGTAGCCTCTGAGAATGCGTAAAGCAACTTAGCACCGTGTCTGATAATACCGTTTTGTTCCTGTTCAACGCCAGGGAAATAACCCGGTACGTCTGTAAGAGTAACAAGAGGAATATTAAAGCTGTCGCAGAAACGTACAAATCTTGCTGCTTTGTCTGATGAGTTAACATCAAGTGAACCTGCCATAACCTTAGGCTGATTTGCAACGATACCGATAACCTGTCCGTTCATTCTTGCAAAACCTATTACAATATTCTTTGCAAAGCCTTCCTGTACTTCAAAGAAGTCGCCGTTATCAACAAGTTCGGCGATAACTTCCTTAACGTCATAAGCCTTACCCGAATCGTCAGGAACGATTGTTGTAAGTTTTTCTGAAAGACGATTAATTTCGTCATTTGTAGGTTCGTAAGGAGCCTCTTCAAGATTGTTTGCAGGTAAGTATGAAAGCAACTTTCTGATTTTTGCGATACATTCTTCGTCATTTGCCGCCTTAAAGTGTGCAACACCCGACTTTGAAGTATGTGTATCAGCGCCGCCAAGTTCTTCGCTTGTTACATTTTCACCTGTAACAGAACTGATTACCTGTGGACCTGTTATAAACATCTGACTTGTCTTTTCAACCATAAAGATAAAGTCTGTAATAGCCGGTGAATAAACAGCACCGCCTGCACATGGTCCCATAATTACAGAAATCTGAGGAATTACACCGCTGTTTACAGTGTTTCTGAAGAATATATCTCCGAAACCTGAAAGAGCGTCTATACCTTCTTGAATTCTTGCACCGCCCGAATCGTTCATTCCGATTATCGGAGCACCCATCTTTGCCGCCATATCCATGACTTTGCAAATTTTCTTTGCGTGCATTTCTCCCAGTGAGCCACCGATTACTGTAAAGTCTTGAGCGTAAACGTAAACAAGACGTCCGTCAACCGTACCGTAACCTGTAACAACTCCTTCACCCGGAGCCTCAACACAATCCATACCGAACTCGGTACATCTGTGAGTTACAAAAGCATCAATTTCAACGAAACTGCCTTCATCCAAAAGAGCATTAATTCTCTCTCTTGCTGTCAGCTTTCCGGAATCATGCTGCTTTTTGATTTTTACTTCTCCGCCGCCGTTATTTATTACACTTCTGCGGTATTGAAGTTCAGTCAATTTATCAACTGTTCCCATGTTTTAACCTCCATTGTTTGTAGATTAGAGATAAATTTTAAAAAAATATACCTAAAGTATATTATACCTTAACCGCAATTTTTTTTCAATCATTTTTATTTCTTTTTTCACAAGTTAGCTTTCAAAAAATATCGACAAATATCCCCTTAAATTTGTATATGATACACAAAAGAGGCTGTTGACAAAATGTCAACAGCCTCTTTTTAAGAATTCATCAAATAATTTACTTCGTGACTTGTCAGATGCCGCCATCTTCCAAGCGGAAGATTACCGAGTTCCACGTTGCCTATCTTAATTCTCTGCAAGCCGACAACCGTACAGCCGATTGCCGCAAACATTTTACGAACCTGTCTGTTTTTACCCTCGTGAATTGTTATTTTAATATATGTGTGTCCGTCTACCGCATCAAGTATTTCAGCCTCCGCCGGTGATGTTTTGAAATCATCTATATAAACACCGTTTCTCAGCTTATTGATACCGCTTATCGTTATACCGCCCTTTATCGTTGCGATATAAGTCTTATCGGTATGGAACTTAGGGTGCGTGACTTTGTATGTGAAGTCGCCGTCATTTGTAAGCAAAAGCAATCCCTCGGTTTCATAGTCAAGTCGTCCGACAGGGAAAATTCTTACGTCACCCAAATCTTCTTTTATAAGGTCAACAACAGTCGGTCGGTCAAATTGGTCTTTTGCGGTTGAAACATATCCGACAGGCTTATTAAGCATTATATAATACTTCTTGTTTTTAAGCTTTATCGGCTTATCGTCAACGGATACATTGTCTGCACCGATTTCGATTTTTACGCCTTGTTCCGTTATTTTCTTGCCGTTTACCTTAACTCTGCCCTCTTGTATCATAGTTTCTGCGGCACGTCTTGACGCAACACCGCTCATTGCTATATATTTTTGTAATCTTACTATCTCTCCCATTTTTTCTCCTTTCATTTATACCAACAATATTTTCGCAACTCTTATAAAACTGCTGAAAAAACTGTTTTTCAATCTTATATTGCTTACTCCGTAAATATCGTTTTCCGAAATAATATCAACTTCACCGACGCTCACTCCGTCACACACAATTTCAAGCCACCCCACTTTTTCGCCTTGATTTATCGGTGCTTGTAAGTCATTTGATATATGCGATATAACTTCTACCTGCGTTTTCTGATGTTCTTTAAACGGTATTGTAAAGTCACTCGCCGCAACCATTGAATAATCTTTTCCGTCAATATTCGTAACCTTTACAGTATCGCCCTGCTCTATAAGTTTTTTCGGATAATGTTCCGAAAATGCGTAATCAAGCATTTCCGTGTGGTCATTCCAATCGTTCGGATCATTCAAAGTCACCGCTATAAACTCCATTCCGTCCCTCTGCGCAGACGATACAAGACATCTGCCCGTTGACTTTGTAAAGCCTGTTTTTATGCCGTTTGCTCCCTCATACAGACTTAGCATTTTATTGTGGTTTGAAAAATAAAGTATTTCATCTGAATTTAATGCCTGTACTTGCGCAGTCTGCGTTGCGACTATTTCCCGAAACTGCGGCAGCGTCATTGCATATCTTGCAATAAGTGCAAGGTTGTAAACCGTTGTGTAATGTTCCGGATTGTCAAGTCCGCTCGGATTCATAAAATGCGTATTACCAAGTCCGAGTTCTTCCGCTTTTTCATTCATCAGCTCCGCAAATGATTCCTCACTTCCCGCCACATGTTCGGCTATCGCTACCGCCGCGTCATTTCCGGAATTAAGCATTAAACCGTAAAGCAAATCTTTCATATAGTATTGATTTCCCTCAGATATGTATGCCGCCGAACCCTCTTGATTTGCCGCCGTCGCACTCACATCAACAATTTCGTCCATATTACAACGTTCAATAGCAACAATGGCTGTCATTATTTTAGTTGTGCTTGCCATTGCATGTTTTTGGTTCATATTTTTTGAAAATACAACATCACCCGTCAACGCATTTATAACGCACGCACACTCGGCAGATTCCACCATTGCAAAAGCACTTAACTGTGAAAAAGTAATTATAGTCATAATAACAAGTGCCAAAATTTTTTTCATTAAAAAACATCTCCACAAAAAATATTTATTTTAATTGACAAAACTCTTTTTTATTGGTATAATAAATCACGTTAATGCGAGGGTGGCGGAATAGGCAGACGCGCACGTTTGAGGGGCGTGTGGTTTAACCGTGCCGGTTCAAGTCCGGTCCCTCGCACCATTTTTTTAGATTAATTAATAATATATATTCTATCATATAAAATTATATTTATCAACAGCGAAAAAACTTTTTAAAAAAACTGTTGACAAAAGTTAGATTATATGGTATCATATCATTTGTCAGTTATCGTTGCGGATTTGTGTAAAGGTAGCACTAACGACTCTGACTCGTTCTGTCCGGGTTCGAATCCTGGATCCGCAGCCACAAAAAAAGTTATCCTTTATGGATAACTTTTTTTATTTTTATTCAAATACACATCCGCCCATATTTTCTGACGGACAGCCCTCTATTACTTCTGCAACAGCGCTTGAATGTGTTATTAAAATAATTTTCGCACACGCACATTCGCCTATTTTATCATATAAACGTCCCGCACTGTATGTACCCGAATAGGCCGTATATGTACTGTTTGCGATGTAACCGACTGTACCGATATACGGCAGTTGTGCTCTTATCGCCTCGTCATCATATTTGTTATCATATTCCTTTTTCAATTTTATTACCGCTCCGACTTTGAACGGCTTCGTTCCGTAATAATGAGCAAGTCCCGTTATTGTGACTAAAACCGAATTTTTCATTTCTTTCATCTCCTTTCAACTTTTTATACTTTTTCTATTCAATATCTATAACCGGATCTATATTCACCATTGAATTACATCTATTGCAATAAAATCCATGACTTGTACTTATATCTTTCGCATCAGTAACATAATAGCCTTTTTTACACTTTGCACAAATAACTTTTTCTCCATTTCTTAAACGTTCTGCAATAGGTTCTGCAATAGTCAATTTTTTATTTTGTTCTTTCATTTCTCCCATCTCCTTTTCTACTTAAATTATACATTCACCTATGTCCAAAAAACTGTACAAAAAAAACTCTGACCGCCATTTTTTGACTGTCAGAGTTTATATTATTTATTCTTCAAATATAGCCTTTGCAAAATCATCGCTGTTAAATTCCTGCAAGTCGTCGATACCTTCACCGACGCCGACAAATTTAACCGGAACATTCTGTTCCTTTGCTATTGATATTACAATACCGCCTTTTGCCGTACCGTCAAGCTTTGTAAGGATAATTCCCGTAATATCCGCCGCCTCGGAGAATAATTTCGCCTGACTTACCGCATTTTGACCTGTTGTCGCGTCAAGGACAAGCAATGTTTCTCTTGCCGAATCAGG
>OKSA01003374.1_pt1 | contig 11859 bp, 13 predicted proteins | sample 1601181 | NCBI WGS metagenome assembly OKSA01 (sample SAMEA3541538, study PRJEB24748) | human gut metagenome | biome: human gut; feature: human-associated habitat; material: faeces | place: China | collected 2012 | reverse complement strand
GTATCCCGAACCTTCTGAAACATGTAAGCAATATCAAGAATGTATACAAACTTCCTTGTGTTGTTGCTATCAATGCTTTCCCGACAGATACAAAAGCAGAGCTTGATTTTGTAGAAGCAAAATGTAAAGAACTCGGTGTAAATGTAGCTCTTTCCGAAGTATGGGCAAAAGGCGGCGAAGGTGGAATCAAACTTGCTGAAGAAGTTCTTCGTCTGGTAGAAGAACCGAACGATTTCTCCTATGCATATGAGCTGGAAGGCTCTATCGAAGACAAATTGAACCAGATCGTACAGAAAGTATATGGCGGTAAGAGAGTGGTTCTGACAGCAAATGCTCAGAAACAGGCAAAACAGCTCGAAGCTCTTGGCTTTGGCAACTGCCCGATCTGTGTAGCTAAGACCCAGTACAGTCTGACAGATGACCAGACCAAACTCGGTGCACCGACAGACTTCGAAGTTACTGTACGTAACCTGAAGATCTCCGCAGGTGCAGGTTTCATCGTAGCTCTGACAGGTGAGATCATGACTATGCCAGGACTGCCAAAAGTACCGGCTGCAGAGAGAATTGATGTAGACGAGACCGGAAAGATTACTGGACTTTTCTAAGAATAAAGTCTCATATTAAAAAGGTATAGTTTTTACCTTATAAGGCAGGGTAAATTCAATTTGGCAATTGAGAAAACCATTTGCGAGGGGAGGGCGCTCACAGTTGCGAAGGCCGCTCTCCCCTCGCGCACCCCACCGGGCCACGCTGAAAAGAATTGTGGTAATATATAATTATATCATTAGATTGTAAAATAACAGGATATCTTCTCCATACGAGAGAGAAGAGTCCTGTTATTTTTATATACTGCTATATTATTTATAAGAAAGTCTTCTGCTTTGAAACACCAGGAGGATTTTTTAAAGGGAACCACATAAGGCAAAATTTCCGTCAAATATTTTGGCCCAGGGGTTGCCAGGGGACTGGCTAAGTCCCATGGCGGTTTTCTTATATTCCAATATAGAAAAAGGTTTCAGAAAAGTATTCCTGAGAAAGAAATGTTAATGCAAATTAACGGGTTCAAGGGAAGTCCCCTTGCGGGTCAGAGGGCAGTTCCCTCATGTACGAATCGGTTGATATAATGCAGTGCCGCGCCAATAGCCGGAGTATATTGTCCATGTGTGCCGACCAGTAGTTGATCAGCTGTGAGAGTGAATGGGTTATTTTCATTGATCAGATGCAGCAGCATATTGAGATCTTCCGGAACCAGGTAAGGGGCAAGATATCCGCTGATAATGATAGGGCTGTCGATGATCATATTCAGATTTCGCATCGCAAATGCAAGATGTTTAAGATAATCCTGCCAGATTGCATTCAGATTTTGGCTTACTGTAGAAAGTCCCATCTGCAGATCCTGCACGATCTGCAATTTGGAAGTTATTTTAGTATACCATAATAAAATACGGCAAAAAGAGGAGGAGCGGATAGTTTAACGCCGGTCATTGACAAATAGTTGTATTCTGTTTACCATGGACAACAGATACAGAGATTTATCCAGTAGATATTCAAATAAAATGTGGATAAACATTTGAACGGGGAGGCCTGAAAATGAAGATAACAGAGCGATTGAATGTTCTTCGAGAGTTAATGAAAGAAAAAAAGATAGATGCCTATCTGGTGCCAACGGATGATTTTCATGGATCTGAATATGTGGGTGATTACTTTAAATGTAGAAAATATATCACAGGTTTTACAGGATCGGCGGGAACAGCTGTGATCATGCAGGACATGGCTGGGTTGTGGACCGATGGCAGATACTTTATTCAGGCGACAGATCAGCTTCGTGACAGTACGATTGAACTGTTCAGATCGGGTGAGCCGGGAGTACCGACGGTACATCAGTTTCTGGCAGAAAAGCTGGAAAAAAGTATGTGTCTGGGCTTTGATGGACGTACAGTCAGTGCAAAAGAAGCAGAAGAATTGGAGAAACTCCTGGAAGAAAAAAATATCACATTTGCTGTAAATGAGGATCTAATCGGAGAAATCTGGAGAGAACGTCCGGCACTTTCCTGTGAGCCGGTTATGGAGCTGGATGTGAAATGGGCGGGCGAATCAAGAAAGGATAAAATTACAGGGATTCGAGAGCAGATGAAGGCAAAAAAGGCGAATATTTTTATTCTTACTTCACTTGATGATATCGCCTGGTTACTGAATATTCGTGGTAATGATATTCATTGTTGTCCGGTAGTTCTTTCTTACCTTGTAGTGACGGATGCAGAACTTCGATTATATGCAAACGCAGCTGCTTTTTCAGAAGAAATCCGTACAAATCTGGCAGCTGATGGAGTAAAAATCTATCCGTATGAGGATGTCTATTCTTATGTTCAGACAGTCGCAGAGGATAAAAAAATCCTGCTTTCCAAAGCCAATGTCAATAGCCGCCTGGTAAGTAATATTCCATGTAATGTGACGATTGTGGATGAGCCGAATCTGACACTTCTTCCGAAGGCAGTCAAAAATCAGACAGAGATGGACAACGAAAGAACTGCACATGTCAAAGATGGTGTTGCAGTTACAAAATTCATTCGCTGGATGAAAACAAATGTGGCAAAAGAGAGGATTACAGAACTCGGCGCAGCAGAGAAATTATATCAGTTTCGCAGTGAGCAGGAGCATTTTATTGGAGATAGTTTTGATCCGATCATTGCCTATGGAAAGCATGCGGCAATTGTTCATTACAGTGCAACAGAGGAGACAGATATTCCATTAGAGGCCAGAGGGATGGTACTTGCAGATACTGGCGGACACTATCTGGAAGGTACGACCGATATCACAAGAACGATCGTATTGGGACCGGTCACAGAGAAAGAGAAGAAATATTTTACTGCAGTTCTGCGTGGAAATCTGAATCTCGCAGCTGCGAAATTTAAATACGGATGCACCGGATTAAACCTTGATTACCTTGCCAGAGGTCCGCTTTGGGAACTTGGCGAAGATTATAATCATGGTACCGGACATGGGGTAGGATATCTTCTGAATGTGCATGAAGGGCCTAACAGTTTCCGATGGAAAAATCTTCCGGGAAATCCGGCACCGGTGTTGGAAGAAGGTATGATTACATCCGATGAACCAGGATATTATCTGGAGAATGAATTTGGCATCCGTCATGAAAATCTTGTTTTATGTAAGAAGGCAGAAAAAACTCCTTTCGGGCAGTTTATGTGTTTTGAGTCACTGACTATGGTACCGTTTGACCTGGATGGAGTTGATACGGAACAGATGTCGGACCGTGAACGAAAACTGCTGAACGAATATCACAAAAAAGTCTATGTTACCATAGCACCATATCTAGATGAGGAAGAAAAAGCATGGCTGAGACAGGCAACCAGAGAAATCTGACAAAGGGTGAAAAAACAAAATATCGACTGGCGAGAGCAATGAAAGAATGCATGAAAACGACGTCCGTAGAGAATATAACAGTCAAACAGATCACAGAGAAATGTGAACTTACCAGACAGACGTTTTACAGGAATTTTCTGGATAAATATGATCTGATCAACTGGTATTTTGATAAGCTGCTGGCAAAGTCTTTTGAGCATATGGGTCAGGGAAAAACCGTCTATGATGCACTGGTTAAAAAATTTACTTATATACAGGAGGAACAGAAATTCTTTTCAGCAGCATTTCGTTATGATGAGCAGAATTCTCTGCGACAGCATGATTTTGAGTTGATTCTGGCTTTTTATGAAAATCTGATTTGTGAAAAAACTGGCAAATTTCCAGAGGAAAATGTTCTATTTCTTCTGGAAATGTACTGTAACAGTTCTATTTACATGACTGTCAAATGGGTGACAGGGGAGGTGACATGTACGCCGGAAGAGCTTGCAGAAAGACTTGTGGACGGTATGCCGGGGAAACTTGCAGAAGTATTTACAGGTCTTGGAATTCTGAATTGATAAGTGCTAAAATGCTGGAAATAAAGGAAATATGGACTATATATGTTTTCCGGCTAAAAATCATCTGGTGATTTTTACTGAATATAAATATCAAAAATTGGAACAAATCACGAAAGTTACAGAAAACGTTACACATGACGAATTCTGTAACTTTCTTTTTTATTAAAACATTGTTAATATAATAACAACTTGGAAGAAAAAACTGTGAGGAATTGATAAAAAGATACTCACGATCAATGCAGAAAGGGATGTATTTATCATGGCAAACAGAATTAATTTAAATGGAACGTCTTATCACGGAGCAGGAGCAATTGCTGAGATCGCAAATGAAGCAAAAGCACATGCATTCAAAAAAGCTTTTGTATGTTCTGACCCGGATCTGATCAAATTCAATGTGACAAGCAAAGTAACAGATGTCCTTGAAAAAGAAGGTCTGGAATATGAAATTTATTCTGATATCAAAGCAAATCCAACGATCCAGAATGTACAGCATGGTGTAGAAGCGTTCAAGAAATCCGGAGCAGATTATATTATCGCAATTGGTGGTGGTTCTTCTATGGACACCGCGAAAGCAATCGGTATCATCATCGCAAATCCGGAATTTGAAGATGTAAGAAGTCTGGAAGGTACAGCACCGACAAAGAAACCTTGTGTGCCGATCATTGCAGTTCCGACAACAGCAGGTACAGCAGCAGAAGTAACAATTAACTATGTTATCACAGATGTAGAAAAGAAACGTAAATTTGTATGTGTTGACCCGCATGACATGCCGATCATCGCAGTTGTAGATCCGGAAATGATGTCTTCTATGCCTAAGGGACTGACTGCTTCTACAGGTATGGATGCCCTGACTCATGCAATTGAAGGATATACTACAAAAGCTGCGTGGGAAATGACAGATATGTTCCATCTGAAAGCAATCGAACTGATCTCCAATTCTCTTCGTGGAGCTGTTGCAAATACCAAAGAAGGTCGTGAGGGAATGGCTCTTGGACAGTATATCGCAGGCATGGGCTTCTCAAATGTAGGTCTTGGAATAGCACACTCCATGGCACATACTCTGGGCGCTGTTTATGATACACCACATGGTGTTGCCTGCGCGATGATGCTTCCGATCGTAATGGAATACAACCAGGAATGCACCGGTGAAAAATATCGTGAAATCGCCCGTGCAATGGGTGTAAAAGATGTAGATTCCATGACACAGGAAGAGTACAGAAAAGCTGCAATCGATGCAGTAAGAAAACTTTCTGTTGATGTTGGAATTCCGACAAAACTGGAAGCAATCAAAGAAGAAGATCTGCAGTTCCTGGCTGAATCTGCACATGCAGATGCCTGTGCACCAGGTAACCCGAAAGAGGCAAGTGTGGAAGATCTGAAGGATCTTTTCAGAAAGATTATGTGATTTAGAAAAATTATATAAAACTGCAAAGGGACTTTGCCAGTCTCTCTGTACACCCTGGGCAGGGTGTAAATAGGAAGTTTAGTTGTATGAGGAATCCTTTGAAAATTTCTCCTGGTGTTTCATGAGGAGAGTTTTTCGTAAAAGGGTTCCTCTTTTTTTGGTAATCTCCTGAATTCAGGCGTTCTTATGGGCTGGGTTTTCTCGAAGTATGTCATACTATGGCTGAGAAGGTCAGAAATGGAGTGACCTGCTTGACCAGTATGCAAAATATCATAAAACATTACACTTTGAGTAAAAAAATATAAAATTGATTATTCATAAATGACAGATTTGCAACGGATTACAGTGGAGTATGATTGCGAGAGGATAACAACAGAGAATGTGCAAAATAAAAAGATAGTATTTTACTTTTTGTGCGGAAACAGGTATTATATAGGTAAAATGTTACTGTGTATTTGTAAAGTGACAGAGTAACAATAACAGGAAGATTTTCTGTGTACAGACAAAGATTTTCACACAAGGAGGAAGATTATCATGAAAATTGGTTTTATCGGTTGTGGAAATATGGCAACAGCCATGTTAAAGGGAATTCTGAAAAGTGGAGAAGTGGCAGCGACAGATATGATCGCTTCTGCAAAATCAGATAAGACACGTAAAAAGATCGAGCAGGAACTTGGCATTCAGAAGGCAGATACTAACGCACAGGTTGTGGATTTTGCGGATGTAGTTTTTCTGGCAGTGAAGCCACAGTTTCTGGAAGGTGTTCTGAATGAAATTAAAGACAGTGTAAAAGAGAAACAGATTTTTATCTCTATTGCACCGGGTAAAACATTACAGTGGCTTGGGGAACATCTGGGAGAAAAAACAAAAGTTATCCGTACTATGCCAAATACTCCGGCAATGGTTGGTGAGGGAATGACAGCGCTTTGTGTAAATGAGCTGGTCACAGAAAAAGAAACTGCACTTGCCGTAAAACTTTGCAATACCTTCGGAAAGACAGAAGTGATTCCGGAACATCTGATGGATGCGGTTGTAGGTGTTTCCGGAAGCTCTCCGGCATATGTGTTTATGTTTCTTGAAGCAATGGCAGATGCAGCAGTTGCAGACGGAATGCCGAGAGCACAGGCATACAAATTTGCGGCACAGTCCGTGCTCGGAAGTGCAAAACTGATGCTTGAGACAGGCAAACATCCGGGTGAACTCAAAGATATGGTCTGCTCTCCGGCAGGAACGACAATTCAGGCAGTGCGTGTTCTGGAAGAAAAAGGTCTGCGCAGTGCAGTGATCGAGGCTCAGACTGCATGTGTGAAAAAAGCAAAAGGAATGTAAAATAAAATTTAAATTGACAGGCAGACACTCATCAATGCACAGAAGCATCCGGATGATACTGATAGGATCGCTGGGCGTGTTTTTTTATAATTATTTTTTGCTTCTTGGGACAGCACGTCTCAAAGCACAGACAGCATTTGTGATAAATGAACTCTGGCCAGCGCTGATTATTCTTTTTTCCTGCTGGATCCTGAAAGAAAAGATGAATCTGGGAAATACAGCGGTGATTGCCAATCTGGCATATCTGACTCCGTTTGTGTCACTGCTTCTGACACATTTTGTTCTGGGAGAAAAGATTACCGTGTTTTCTGTTCTGGGTCTGGTACTGATCGTGACAGGCATTATTATACAGATGATAGTAAATAAAAAAATGGAGGCATCAGAGATATGATATATACGGTGACGTTTAATCCTTCTCTGGATTATATAGTAGGCGTTGATGAATTTAAAACAGGAAAAGTAAACAGAACAGCAGAGGAACTTATTTTGCCCGGAGGAAAGGGAATCAATGTGTCAATCGTACTTCAAAACCTGGGAATGGAAAGTATCCCACTTGGTTTTGCCGGCGGGTTTACAGGAGAAGAGATTCACAGACTGATGAAAGAGCGGAAGATAGAAGAGCAGTTTGTGCGGGTAAAGAAAGGAATCTCAAGAATCAATGTAAAATTGCGTTCTCTGCAGGTGGGAGAGAATGGTGAAAAAACTGTATCAGAGGAATCTGAAATAAATGGTATGGGACCGGAAATCAGTGGAGAAGAACTGGAAATTTTTTATCAGCAGCTGGATGCTCTGCAAAAAGGGGACATCCTTGTTCTTGCCGGAAGCATTCCGACGGTTCTTCCATCTACGATCTACCGTGATATTATGAAACGTTTGCAGAAGCGAGAAGTTATGATCGTTGTGGATGCAACCAAAAATCTGCTGGTAAATGTACTGGAGTATCATCCGTTTCTGATCAAGCCAAATAATTATGAGCTTGGAGAAATTTTTGGTGTTACGTTGAGCACAAAAGAAGACGTTATTCTTTATGCAAAAAAACTGCAGGAAATGGGCGCTGCAAATGTACTGGTCTCTATGGCGGGAGATGGGGCAGTTCTTGTGGCGGAAGATGGATCCACTTACAAAAGTGAAGCACCGGAAGGTAAGGTAAAGAATTCTGTTGGTGCAGGAGATTCCATGGTAGCCGGATTTTTATATGGATATTTGAAGTCTGGTATATATGAAGATGCTTTTTATTATGGAGTCTGTACTGGAAGTGCAAGTGCTTTTTCAGAGAATCTTGCAACACGAGAAGAAGTGGGTACACTGTTGAGGAATATAAAAAACAGAGCATAAATTAATTCAAGTCGAACAAAAAAGATATCTCCGTGTATGAAAAGGGAAAGAGAGGATTCATGCACGGAGATTCTTTTATCGAAAATCAGAAGTATCCGATGAAGCCTTCTTCTACGAGTTCATGTAAACGGTCGATCGGGAACATGGCGTTGACATCTTTATTGATATCGGAGTTGTCGAAGTCGCCGTGTGTAACCATCAGCATATCAGAAGGAGTATCAAAAGGAATGACTCTGTAGGAAAAATCACCGGATGTATTGAATGGTGTCTGATCTTTGCGGTGGATACCACCTGCAGTGATAAAAGCTACTTTACATTCACTTAAAGGTTTCTTTAATTCTGTAAATATCGGTTTGAGTGTGATCGGTACAAAAATTTCTGACTGCATGCCTTCTACTGTAGTTAATTTCATAATAAGTTCCTCCTCTTAAATGGATTCTACCGGAATATCTTTTTTACCAATGACTTTCATACAGCTGAAATAGAATTCAGCTGCCAGACCTTCCTCGAGGGTGACTGGATTGATGAGCCTACATCTGCACTTGCCCCAGAGCTTGTAGGTGAAGTATTAAATGTTATGAAAGATCTGGAAAAGTCAGGAATGACGATGATCGTGGTCACTCATGAGATGGGATTTGCACGTGATGTGGCGGACAGAGTAATTTTTATGGCAGATGGTTATGTGGTTGAGGAAGGAAAACCGGAGGAAATGTTTACAAATCCTAAGAATGACAGAACAAAAGCATTTCTTTCAAGAATTCTGAACAGTTAGGGATGAGGTGAGCTGTTATGGCAGAGACATCGTGGAGGCAACATCAAAAAAAATGAACCTTCCTGTCTCAAAAATCAGTGAACATGAAGAAACATACAGCACCAGTCTTTTTTCCATGTTGCTTCCATTAGGCTCTGATTCGATAGCAAAGCAGGATGAAATCTACAATGTGCAGAAAGAGGTTATCCGTGAGATGGCAGAAAAGGAGTCGTGCATTATTGTAGGAAGATGTGCAGATTATATTTTTCGTGATCACAGAAATGTTTTGAATATATATATCTATGCCAAATATGCACCGGGTGACCCGGACAGTAAGCAGATCATGATCGATTCCAGTATGCTGGGAGTTAGAGGAACGGCAGAAGTGCTGGCAGAGATCGTACAGCGGAGATTTGGACTATAGATATTAACTGAAATGAGAATAAAATGAATAAGTGTAAGACAAGAAATAGTTATAATTCCGGAGTGGGGTTATAACTATTTTTATGTTAATATTTATTTACACGTGCGTCCTTTTTGGCGTTTTTGGCGTCTAATAAGTAGAAGCACATAAACAGAGGCTTTTACACAACATTTCCTGATGACCGGTCAGAAACAGGAGAATGGAGAAATCAATGAACAATGAATTTTTGATACGAAGGGCGAAGAAAGACGACAAAGATGCCTTCTGCAGACTGATGGATGAGCATTTGCAGTGTATGTACAAGATGGCATCTGCATATCTCAAGAATGATGAAGATGTTGCCGATGCCGCCGTTGAACCAGAAGAACGCTTCGCCCGCGTCCGGCATGAACTGGATCAACAGCGTGACCGCCAGGCAGCCCAGCGTCCAGCGGCCCGTGCGGTCCATGCCCAGCCGTCCGAACACCACAGCAAAAAAGTACAGAAAGCACGCGATAAATGCCGTGAGCAGCACAAACGTGCCGATGAAATACAGCCTTTCGGAAAAGATGCCGGGCTGCACATTGCTCAGCAGCGTGCCCGTGTAGGTGCCCTGCCAGCTCTGGCGCGTCTTGGCCGCGCTCTCCCAGGCTGCGCGCAGCACCGCACCCACGCTGCCCGTGTCGCGCCAGGCCTGATGCGCCTTAGCGGAAAAGCCGTAATCGTCATAGTAGGGATGGTTGTACAGGGAGATTGCGTACAGCGGCAGCGCGCCCAGCACCAGCGCTGCCACGCTCAGCCACAGCAGCCCGCGCCTGAGCCGTTTTACCCGGTTGACCGCCTGCATGCCGCTCCCTCCCTTCACATCATGTGCATAGAGTACCAAGTTTAGATTATAGCATGTTTCGCCCAAAAAAGCCACACGCACCATGAATCGGGCAAAGATTCCCCCGCACCCCGGCCGGGCCGCGGCATAGGATGGTACAGGCGCGCCCCATGGCGCAGCCGCAACCGTTCAATCCTGAAAGGAGCCCTTGACCATGATGCTCAACCAGCCTGCCACCCCCGCAGCGGAGGCAGAGGCGTTGCCCACGCCCGCTTTGCCGGACATAAATCAGCCCGCCTCCCCCGGCCCGGGGCCGGAGGGATTGCCTACGCCTGCTTTGCCAGATATCAACCAGCCCGCTTCCCCCGGCCCGGGGCCGGAGGGCCTGCCCACGCCTTCCCTGCCCAGCCAGCCGCAGATCACCTGTCCCGGCACCTTCTGCTGTCCCGCAGGCTATACCGCCGCTACCGTCGGCCGCGGCCAGACCTTTACCGACCTTCTGCTTCTCCATAACGTTTCCTATCAGGCCCTGAGCGCGGCCAATCCCACCCTGTCCGTCACGAGTCCCCAGGCCGGGACACGCTATTGTGTGCCCCCTGCCGGAAGCCGCCGCCTGTGCCCCACCGGCAGCTACAGCCACGTAATGGGCGCAGGCGAAAACCTTTACACCCTCGCCCAGTCGCTGGGCGTGACCCCCGGCGCGCTGCTGCTGATCAATACCATGCTGGCCCCCGGAGATTTTGTGCCGGGCCGCGTGGTGTGCGTGACTTAAGGCTTTCGCCATACGAATGATTCCCGTGCCGGGCGGGTGGAAAGACGCTTCCGCCCTTCCGGCGCGCTTGATTTGACAAAAAAGTGGAAATATATTATAGTATAATATGATATTTATTTTGCTTTGGATTTATTTGTATATTATATATATTTCAGACGAATGAATCCACGTGCACAAGGAGGACAACCTATGAAATTACTGCTTCCTTCCCGTCGCGGGACGGTAGTGCTGCTTCTCTCGCTGGCGCTTTGTTTCATGTTTTCCGCGGACGGGCTTGCAGCTTCCTACACGGTTTCCGCCCCGGAGCAACTGGCCGGCGTCATCTCCGACCTCAATGCGGGGATCGTTCAGGAGGCCGTTGTTACGCTCGCCTCCGATCTGGAGCTTCAGGATGCCCTCCACCTTGAAAGGGGAACGCTCACCCTTCTGGGCGGCGGACACGTGATCGCCGCCTCGCGTAATTTCGTCCTTCAGGGCGACGCAACGCTGAACCTTGGCAAAGACGGCTACACCCAGACCCTGCGCTGGAAATCCACAGCGAACACGCAGAGCATCTTCTATCTGGAGGACAGCGCAACGCTGAATCTCCACGAAAACGCCACGCTCGGCCCCTCCACGGCCCTCAGTCAGCCGGGCGCCATTGATGCGACTGATCTTTCCGTGCTCAACATGTATGGCGGCGTGATCGAGGATTGTCACAATCCGGTTTCCGTCACCGGAGCGATTTATCTGAACGGCAACGCCCAATTCAACCTTTATGACGGCATCATCCGCAACTGTTCGGGCGTGCATGGCGGCGCGGTCGGGCTTGCCGGCGCCAGCCCCATCGGCAGCTCGCCTCCCACCACCCGGCAGGTTTCGTTTTACATGCACGGCGGCCGTATCGAAAATTGTGAGGACGGCTGGTATGGCGGCGGCGCGGTCTGCATCTATAACGCCGTTCCGGCGGAGTTCGTCATGACGGGCGGCGCCATCACGGGATGCAGTTCTCTCGGCGGCAAAGGCTATGGCGGAGCGGTGTTTGTCTACTCCACGCATCCCGACACGCGCGTCGTGATAGACGGGGGCAGCATCTACGGCAATCAGGGCGTTTATGGCGG
>OKSA01003370.1_pt1 | contig 11869 bp, 7 predicted proteins | sample 1601181 | NCBI WGS metagenome assembly OKSA01 (sample SAMEA3541538, study PRJEB24748) | human gut metagenome | biome: human gut; feature: human-associated habitat; material: faeces | place: China | collected 2012 | reverse complement strand
GCGGCGCCGCGAGCAACGACAGGCAGTATCGCAAGGAGGGGAGGAGCTGGTGGCCTGAGGAGATGCCGAGCGAGAAAGAGACGGAACACTGCCGTTCCTCGCTCGACCGCGTGGGCTGGAAGGTCGACTACGTTGTGACTCACGAGGCTCCGGCTGCCCTTGCTGAGGGGCTGTGTCGCGAACGCGGACGTGAGTACCGCGGGGATCCGCTGCAAACCTTCCTGGGTGAGCTCGACGGACGGCTCGGCTACCGCGTCTGGTTCTTCGGTCACTACCATCGCGATAAATGGTGCGACACCAGGCATCGCCTTATCTACCGAGACATCGTGCCGATCGAAGATGCTGCGCCCGGTTCTAGAAACCTTCTAAAAGCGCTCTAGAAGGTTTCTAGAAATCAGTTACCTGACAGGAAGGGCGCGGGACTACTCGCCCCTCATCTTGGTCATGACCTCGACCTTGGCCTCGGCCACGGTCGCCCGCCGCTCGGAGGCGGCGAGGCGGTCCTTGAGGGCGGCGACTTCGGCCATCAGGTCGCGCTGGGCCAGTAGCGCATCGCTCAGCTCGGCCTGGGCTTTCAACGCAGCGTCACGCTCGCCGCGCAGTCGCTCGATCTCATCGGCCATGGCCTCAGCCTCGGCGTGGAGCTGGGCGACCTGCCTGCCGAGCCCCTTAGCACGGGAAAGGTGCCTGACGCCCGCGGCGTGGAGCTCGTTGTTCTCGAGTTCGAGACTCGCGGTATCGAGTTCGAACTTCTCCTCTATAAAGGCAATCCGCTCATTGCAGTCGGCCTCAATTTTTTCATTCCGATCCGTCGCCTCGGCGAGCTTGCGGTTGAATTTGTCGAGCTGGGCCCTGAGCAGCGCGTTCTCGGTCTTGAGATCGGCGGTCTCGCGCAGCAGCTTCTCTCGCCAAGCCTTTTCAATCTGCTCGGCGGCCTCATCGAGGACGTCCTTCACGCCGGGCGTCTCGCTGATTTTTCTGTCGTTCGGGTTGTCTGTCATCGTGCGGCACTCCAATCAACAATGGGCATGGCTCCGCCATGCCGTACGGCTGGGAACAAATACGCGGCCGCTGTTGAGTTGTGTTTGTCCTGCGCTTGGTGAGTTCTAAAAGCGTCTCAAGTCATACGTTCACGCAGGTTTTCGATTGGAGAAATACCGCACGTTTTCATGGTATCACGTGCCTTAAAGAACATGAATGGGCGGTCATATCGATTCGTTGAAAATAGCACCTACGACGTGCTGGTGGCGGGAGAGTGATGGCGTTATAGATGTCGAGAATGATTATGGGAGTATTTTAGATGCAGGTATGAGAAAGGGTCGAATCGAAGTGTCTGGCCGGACGCCAATTGTCCGGGAACTGTTTCGGTTCGACCCTGCTTCATTTTACATCCGCGGCATGTTTTTGTAGACGCCTGGCGATTACCGACCTTCACGACCTCGATGACGGTTTCCCCGTCCTCGATTCTTGCCAGATTGCGGTAGACATGCTGCGTGAATGGTCGGATATCATTTGAGCCAGAATCCTCTTCTATTGAAGCGGATTCTGGCTCAGTGGTTTTTAACTCGGTTGTTTGACAGAAGCCCACGTCGATAGTCGGGCTGTGGACTTAAGATTTCGGGGGCTCCCAAGCGTTTTCGATCGCGGCGCGGTAGATTGCAGCGTAATTAAGCATCCAGCTGCCATCACCAGTTTTTTGAATATACCCCTTATCCTTTAGAGAAGTATAGGCTCGGGATATCGTGTTCTTGCTCAAGTGGTAGTGATCCTCAATCCATTTGCTTCTAGCGCAAAAGCCCATGGGCCGTTTGTTTTTGGAAGGTTTTCCAAACTTCCATACGAGGCCGAGGATGAGACGCTCGGCGGCAACGGTGGTGACGCAGCACGCCCACTCGGGCACTGAAATAAAAATAGCTTTATCCATTTTCTCTATAATCTTTCGTTGCTCGGTAACATCATCGTTGAATATGTCGGAAATTGACGGTAGCTCGCTCATGTTTACCACCTAGTCAAGGTGGGCGGTACGACCTTCAAGCTGCTTGAAAAGCTCATAAAACGAGCTTTCAAACATGTAATTCGAGCGATGGATTTGGATGAGCTTGCCGGACTCGCGCATGAATTTGCGTGCGGTGTTTTCGCTCCAGCCAGTGAGTTCGCGGATATCGTTAACGCGGAGCAACCGATCGCACTGAGCGGCACCAGTGGGGAAAGTCGGTGTGGACGCCTGAGTGCTAATCTTTGGAGTAGCCATGATGAGCTATCCTTTCAATGAGGGCCCTCCCTGTGCTTGTAAGACTTACCAGGTTCATAAGCACTTGGGGGGGCCGGTTTCTATGACTACATGCGTAGCCATCTGACAGCTTTAGCATGTATTAAAACTCATTAGTTGTCAATCAAATATAGCATCTACCTGCGGAAACGGTATTATAGTACCGTAATATTATGAATAAAACGATGAATGAAAAACATGCTATTTCTCGCTTCTCTGTATATAGGCGTTGATGAAGTCTTCGTAGCCTTTAACTGCTTTTATTTCTGATTGTTGAACGAGGCTTGTATACGTTTTGAGCGTGATATTGGGGTCCGCGTGGCCAAGAATACCTTGCACGCTTCTAACGTCCGATCCGTTCGCCAGCATAAAAGTGCTTACGCAATGCCTGAGCTGATGCGGGCAGATGCCCTTATATAGTTTTCCGCCAGTCGAATTATTCGGCTCATAGATTCCAAGATTGCAGCTAACTGCGAAATCGCGAAACCAATGGTTGAAGATGTAGTTCTTCATGTGACAGACAGTAGGGACCCCTTGCTCGACAGCAATATCGCTAATGATGGGAGTGCTGCCAGTCTGGGACAGCCCCAGAGAGGCCAGGAGCTCTTTTTGTATGGCTGACCATGATTGAAGACGTTCGGCCAGGGTTTCTCCAACGGGGATTTTGCGTTGGCTTTCTTGTGACTTGGGTGCCCTCAGTTCATGATCGTTGGTGTACTGCCTGTCAATTTTCAAGGTTTTATTGGCAGGGTCCCAATCGCGCCATTCGAGGCCCAGCATCTCGCCTTTTCGCATGCCCGTATACACTAGTACTAGCGTACCAACAGCTTCGGCGGTGAGCTCAATGTGTTGAAGATGTGTGCATAGGGTAGCTACTTGCTCGATTGTCAGTGATTCTCTTTTGTTGCGTGGTCTGCGAACATGAACGGTAGCGCAGGGGTTTCGGTCAATTATTCTCTTTGCGACTGCATTCGACAGAATCTGGCGCAGTTTCGCATTGATTCGTACAAGCTCAGATGGTTTGTATTTTCCCGTACGACGAGCTTCGGCATATGTTTCTTCGATTAGATCGGGAGTTAGCCCCTCAATTGTCTGAAACGCGCCGAATAGGTCTTCGATATGCCTGCAATCGTACGCTTCTCTTTCATAGCTCGTTGGCGCAAGCTCGGTGTCCCTATTTTCATGAAAGGCCCAGCAGTAGGACGCAAGCAAAGTGGGCTTTTTAGTTTTAGTGATCGTGCCAGAGGAGTTGATTTCAGCCAGCTTGGCCTGCATTGCAGCCTTAGCTTCTGTTTTAGTCTTGCAACGAACCGTATAAGTTGGGGATCGTTTGTAACGCCCTGTCTTAGGGTCCTTGACCCCAAGGGAAAAATAATAGCGATAGGTGTTAGGTGATCTCTTGTCTTTCCAACACGTGCCTCTTCCGCTAATTAGTGGCTGTTCTGACATCTTTGCACTCCGTTTCTTTGAATAGTTTTCAACAATTCATTGAGTGCAGTTTAGCTAAAGCTGTTAGTAATATGTTTGTAAAAGCGTAGGCGCAGCTACCGGAGGTAAAAGACACAAACTGCTATGTTTATCTGCGGTTATATGGTGTTCAATGATGCTTGATGAATAGTAGGGGGTAGCATTAAATCATATCTCCTAAAGCGGGTGTCGACGGTTCGAATCCGCCCGGGGGCACCAGAAGATTATGACGGCGTCGCGAGAGCGGCGCCGTTTCTGGTTTGTGGGAGCTTACGGCGGATTCGGACCGCCGACACCTGCGTCACCAATTTTCCCGCGGGGGGAGTTTTCGAATCCGCCCGGGGGCACCAGAGATTTGTCGAGCCCGGTACACCGCCACGGTACCGGGCTCTTCTGGTTCATGTCATGTCAAAAACGAAGCGCCCGCTTGCTGGGGGAGCAAGCGGGCGCCTGTGAGCGAATATGTTTGCGGCGAGAGCCGTAATGAGCGGTTGGGTTGCGACTAGTTGGTCGTACCGGAATCGTCGCCCGTGCTCGTGCCCGAGCCAGAGCCCGAACCCGAGCCAGAAATCGAAACCGTCAGCGTAATCGTGTTGTCGGTGGACTGCTTGCCGGTGGGGGAGACGCCCGTAACGGTGGCGTTTTCGTTGCCGCTCACGGGGTTGCCGTTCTGGTCGCAGAACGCGATGTTGTAGAACCCGGCGTTGTTGAGCGCGGTGACGGCGGCGGAGATGCTCTTGCCGTACAGGTTACCCGGAACGCTGGCCTTGCCGGACTTCTTGGCAATGACGACGGTAATCGTGGCGCCGGGCTTCTGCTTGCCGCTGGGGTTCCAGCTGATCACGGTTCCCTCGGTAACTGAGTCGTTCTCCTGGTAGCTCACGTCGACGCCAAAGCCTGCCATATCGAGGGCGTTGCGCGCCTGGGCCTCGGTCATGTCGGTCAGGTCGGGGACGGACGTGGTATCCGGGCCGCTGGAGACCTTGTACGAGATGGTCGTGCCCTTCGCAACTTCCTTACCGGCTTCGGTGCCCTGCTCAAAGACCTGGCCCTCATCGGCCTCGTTGGCCTCCTCGGAGGCGTTGCCCTTCAGGCCAACGCTTGCCAGCGCGGCTTCTGCCTGGTCCTTGGTCAGGCCGACAAGCCGGGGAACCTCAACCTTCTCGGAGGGCTTGGGGCCCTTGGAGATTACCAGGTTCACCTTAGTGCCCTTGGCCTTCTTGGTGTTGCCGTTGGGCGTCTGCTCGGCGACCTTGCCCTCGTCGACATCGTCGTTGTAGCTTTGGTCGATGGTGCCGACCTCGAGGCCGGCTTCCTTGATCAGTTCGACGGCAGTCTGCTGGTCCTTGCCCAGTACATCGGGAACGGTGACCTGCTCGCCGCCAAAGAGTCCTGTGGCAAAGGCCACCACGATGCCGATGACGGCAACGGCTGCCACCACGGCGGCGATGATCTTGTTCTTGTTGGATTTGGGCTTTTCGACCTCGTAGGAGCCGGTGGAACCCGAAACCGAGCTACGGGCGGTATTCTGGCCGCTCACGCCCGAGACGGGACGCACCATGGCGCGCGTCTGATCGGAAAGCTCGCGAGTCTTGGTGGCGCCAAGCTCGCCGGGGGCACCGATGATGCGCGTGGGCTCCGAGATGTTGACGGCACGACCGGACAGGTAGCTGTTGAGCACCTGACGCAGCTCGTCAGCGGTCTGGAAGCGGTTTGCCGGGTCCTTCTCCATGCACTTGAGGATGATGCGCTCAAGGTCGGCGTCGACACCGGAGTTGATCTGGCTCGGCGGAATAGGCAGCTCGTTGACCTGCTTGAGTGCGACCGAGATGGCGTCATCACCGTCAAAGGGCACGCGGCCGGTGGCGCACTCGTACATCACGACGCCCAGCGAGTAGATATCCGAGGTGGGGCCGAGGTCCTGACCGCGGGTCTGCTCGGGGCTGACGTAGTGGGCGGTTCCCAGCACGTTGTTGTCTTGCGTGAGGTGGCTGTTCTTGGCGCGCGCGATGCCAAAGTCCATCACCTTGATGTTGCCGTCGGGCAGCACCATGATGTTCTGCGGCTTAATGTCGCGGTGGATGATCTCATGCTTGTGAGCGACCGAAAGCGCGGAGCTGATCTGCGAGCCGATCTGGGCGACCTTCTTGGGGTCGAGGGCGCCGTGGCTCTTGATGCCGCTCTTAAGGTCGGTACCGCGCAGGTACTCCATGACGATGTAATAGGTGTCGCCGTCCTTGCCCCAATCGTAGACGCCCACGATATAGGGGGAGGAGAGACCGGCTGCTGCCTGGGCCTCCTGCTTAAAGCGTGCGGCGAAGGTTGCGTCGCCAGCATACTGCGGTAGCATGATCTTGACGGCAACCGTGCGGTCGAGGACCTGGTCCTGTGCACGGTAGACGGTCGCCATGCCGCCTGTCCCCACCTTATCCTTGAGGAGGTATCTTCCCCCGAGGACCCTCTGTTCCATTCCTGCTCCTAACATAACTATTCGCTCAACGATGTGTGTAGTACCTACGATGTGGCCGCTGGGGCCGTGTGGCGCGTTGCCGCTAACTCTTCGGCCGCGGCGCGCCTCGGGTGTCCGATTCGATCATGGGCATCACGCTCCCTGTGCGGCGAGCGCCGCGGTCAGGACGATGCCGGCAATCTTGGCCGCCTTGACGTCGTGTTTGTCGTAATCCTCCAAGGCCACCGAGATGGCGACCGTGGGTGAATCGTAAGGTGCAAAGCCAACGAACATCGAGTTGACGTTGGTGCCGCCGGTCTCGGCCGAGCCGGTCTTGCCGGCGACCTTGACGCCGGGGACCTGGGCATCGGTGCCGGTACCGGACTGGACGACGGCGAGCATGGCCTGCTTGACCTGGTCGGCCGTGGCGGAGCTGACGGCCTGACCCAGCGAGCGGGACTGCGTGGTCTTGACCACAGTTCCGTCCGGGGCGAGTACCTGGGCTACAAAGTACGGGTCCATGACCACGCCACTGTTAGCGATGGCGGCGGCAATCACGGCGTTTTGCATGACGGTGGTCTGCGGCCCGGGCGTGTGGTCCATGCCGACAGGCTGGCCGGCGCCGGCCCAGGCGGTCTCCCACTCGGTCATGAGCGACGGGTCGGCCATGATGGAGGCCGCGGAGGTCAGGTCCTGGCCGAGCTTTTGGCCGTAGCCAAAGGCGTTGGCAAACTGCACGAGCGTGTTTGCGCCAACTTCGTTTGCCACCTGGCCAAAGACGACGTTGGAGGACACGGCAAAGGCCTGCTGCAGGCTGATGGTGCCGTAGCTCTCGTTGGCATAGTTGGTGACCGGTGCGTTGCCGATGTCCATGGAGCCGGGCGCCTGGTAGGTGCTGGTAAGGCTGGCGGTACCGGTCTCGAGTGCCGCGGAAAGCGTAACGACCTTAAACGTGGAGCCCGGCGTGTACAGCGCGTCCATGGCGCGATTGTACATGGAGCCGTCCTCGCCGCCGCCCGCCTGCAGCAGGGCGTCGATGTTGGTGTTGTCGTAGGTGGGCGAGCTGGCACATGCGAGTACCGCGCCGGTACGCGGGTCGATGACCACTACAGCGCCCTTAAAGCCCTTGAGTGCCTGCTCGGCCGCCGTCTGGATACGCGAGTCGATGGTGAGCTTGGCGGTGTTGCCCGGCTGGGTCTGGCCCGCGAGCGACGCGATGGCGTTGTTCCAGCTGGAGTAGTCCTTAGAACCGGTGAGCGTGTCGTTCATGACGCTCTCGATGGCGGTGGTGCCATACTGCTGGCTCACGTAGCCAACCACGTGCGCTGCCAGGTTACCGTTGGGGTAGGAGCGTACGTAGGTGCCGTCCTCCTGCTGCAGCGACTCGGCCAGCGTCACGCCGTCGGACGTGATGATGGAGCCGCGCTGGATGTACTTGGAGCGGGCGATGGTGTGGTTGTTGGTCGGCATGTCCTGATAGTCCTTGGCCTTAATGACCTGGACATAGGTGAGGTTGCCGATAAGGATGGCGAACAGCGCCGTAAAGGCGAGCACCGCACGGGTTAGACGGTTGGCGAGCGCAACGCGGCCGAGCACACCGGATTCAGGCGTGTCGAGCAGGCGACGGCGCATGCGCGAGCCGACGGAATGGCTGCCGCTGCCGTAGGAAGACGAGGTGGCAAAGCGCGTGCCCGTCGGGGCGGCGGCAGATGCGACCTGATCATCGGTGATGGCGGCCATGGTGCCGGTGCCGGTAAGCTCGGCCTCGCGTCCGGTCGCCTCGTCACCGGCGCGCAGCAGGAGCGCGACGATGATAAAGCTTGCCAGCAGCGAGGAGCCGCCCTGGCTCATAAAGGGCAGGGTGACGCCGGTCAGCGGGATCAGGCGGGTTACGCCGCCAACGATCAAGAAGGCCTGGAAGCTGATGGCTGCCGTAAGACCGGTGGCGCTAAAGGCGGCAAGGTCGGATTTAGCGCGGGCAGCCGTGGTGAGGCCACGCACGGCAAAAAGCATAAACAGGATGAGCACGGCGCCGCCGCCCAAAAGGCCCATCTCCTCGCCGATAGCCGAAAAGATAAAGTCGGACTCGACGACGGGGATGTTGTTGGCCATGCCGTTGCCGATGCCAACACCGACCAGGCCGCCATCGGCAAGCGAGAAGAGCGACTGGACGATCTGGTAGCCCTGGCCCTGGGCGTCCTTAAACGGATCGACCCAAACCTGGAAACGCACCTGAACGTGAGACAGGAACTTGTAGGCGCCCACAGCTCCAACGGCTAAGAGCGCAAGGCCGATAACGACATACGAAAAGCGCCCCGTGGCAACGTAGAGCATCAGCAAGAAGATGGTGTAGAACAGCACGGCCGAACCCAGGTCGCGTTCGAAGACGACGACGAGCAGGCACACACCCCACACGGCAAACAGCGGCAGCAGCAGTCGCAGGCGAGGGATCTTAAAGCCCAGGATCTTGCGGTTGGAGATGGAGAGCAGCTCGCGGTTCTCGGCCAGGTACCCGGCCAGGAACAGCACGATAAAGACCTTGGCGAACTCGCCAGGCTGGATGGTAAAGCCCGCGATGCGAATCCACAGCTTGGAGCCCGAGATCGTGGTGCCGATAAAGATGGGCAGCATCAGCAGGATGATGCCGATGATGCCAAAGGTGTACTTGTAGCGCATGACCACGTCGAGGTTTTTGACCAGTGCGAGCGTTCCCACCATCAGGGCCACCGAGACAAACAGGATGATGAGCTGTGAGATGGCGAGAGCGGGGGCGAGGCGTGTCACGAACGTGATGCCGATGCCCGAAAGTATAAATACGATGGGTAGGATGGCGGGGTCGGCGCCGGGCGCCAAGATGCGCACGGCGATATGTGCCGCGGCGAAGGCGGCAAAGAGGCCGATCGGCACGGCGAGCGTCTCAAAGGAGATGGCGGCGCCCGCGGTGAGCACGTACATCGCATACAGCAGGATGACGGGGAACGCCGAGGCGATGAGCAAGAGCAGCTCGGTGTTGCGGCGACTCATAAGCGGCACTCCCTTTCTAATTCTTATCGGAGGCTTCGGCCTCGGCGGACTGTTCGGCGGTTTTCTCGGAATCTGATTCGGAGGTCGATCTCTGGTCGGTGTTGTCGCGAATCGTTTGCGCGTCGATCACCTGGCGGGTCTGCTCCTCGTCGATCTGGTGGCGGTACTTGGATATCGTGTCCTGCGCATCGTCGACACTTGTTTGCGGAATACCCGCCTTGAGGCGGTTTTGCGTGTCTTCGGGCAGGTCGGACAGCTTGATACTGGTTTCGCTTTCGAGCCAGTGAAGCTTGAGTCCGAGCGGCTTGCCGGGAAGGCCGCGCCAGACGGCGACATTGCCCTGGTAGGTACCCAGGTAGTACGAGCCGGTGACACCCGTGTAGGCCCAGATGGCAGCCGCCAGCACCAAGACGAGACCTAAGACGACGCCGATGGTGACGTTGCGGCGACGCACGCGTTGCGCCTCGCGCATAACGCCATCGTCAACCAGGTCAACGACTACTACGGTCACGTTGTCGTGGCCGCCGGCGGCAAGCGCCGCGTCCACTAGGTTGTCAACGCAGATTTGCGCGGTTGAGGACTGCGTGGCGATGTTCTCGATATCGCTATCGGGAATCATGCTCGAAAGGCCGTCAGAGCACAGTATCAGGCGGTCGCCTTCCTCGATATGCAGAGTGAAGTGGTCGGCATACATGGCGGGGTCTGAGCCCAGCGCACGGGTGATGACCGAACGGTTGGGGTGGACGCGAGCCTCGTCTGCCGTGATCTCGCCGGCGTCCACGAGCTCCTCCACGTAGGAGTGGTCGCGGGTCACGCGGATGAGCGTGCCCTCGTGGAGCAGGTAGGCGCGAGAGTCGCCAACGTGGGCGATGGCGAGCGTGTCGTTTTCGATATAGGCGCAAGTGGCTGTGCAGCCCATGCCGGGCTTGCCTAGGCCGTTCAGGGCCGCCTCGATTACGGCGGCGTTAGCTGCCTCGACGGCTGCCGCCAGGCGTGCTGCGTCGGCGGACTGCGGGGCCGTCTTGGCAATAGTCTCGACGGCGATGGAAGAGGCTACCTCGCCGGCGGCGTGACCGCCCATGCCGTCGCATACGCAAAAGAGCGGCGACTGCACCAGGTAGGAATCCTCATTGTGCGGGCGCACACAGCCAACGTCGGAGCGGGCACCCCACATGAGTTGCGTGGTGGTGCCGGCATCATAGGTCGAGTCGGTCTCGATGCGCTCCTCGGTCAGGGGCTCAAAGCTCATGGTCGAGCCGGGGTCTTTGAGCTTGGCTTCAACGGCGGCTACGTCGATCTCGGCTGTGTCACCGGGAGAGACGGTGTCGGTCTCGGCGTTTGATTCGGAATCGCCGGTGTCCGGGGAGTCGGGCTCCTCGGACACGCGGGCGGTCGACTCGTCGTCTTGCGGGCTGACGTCTATAGGCTCGGGCGTCGCAAAGTGCGACGGCGCGGGTGTGCTTTGCGACTGAGCGGCGGGCTCGGCCACGGCATCGGACTCGCTTGCGGGCGCAGGCTGCGGGGCCTTGGGTGCAGGGCCGTCCTCGGGGGATGGCCCCGCCTCGGGCGCCGGCGTAGACGCGGGCGCAACCTCGGATGCCGGGGCTATGGGAAACGCCGGCGCGGCGGGCTCGGGTGCCGCAAACACCGCAGCGCTCTCGTTGATTGCCGCGGCGACAGGCTCTGCAAAGTGAGCTGGCGCCGGGGTTGCTTCGGGCGCTGTGGGCTGTTCCGCGGCATGTGCGCCGATGGGCGCCGCTACGGTATCCTCTTCGTCCTCGTTATCGGCGAGATCCGAAATATCATGCGTTACATGCGAAAGAGGCAGGGAGAACACGGTGTCCTCGGGTTCCACGGGTGCGGAGCCCGCCGGAGCGGCGTGGGCCGGCGCAGCTGTGGCGGCAGCCGGTGCCTCGGTCATAGTCGCGGACTTGTTCTCCTCGTCGATCATCGACGGTTCACCTTCATGACCACGTCGCCAATCTGGACTTCGTCGCCCTCGCGCAGCGTTGCGGGCTCCACAAGCTGGCGGCCGTTGACGAGCGTGCCGTTAAGCGAGTTGAGGTCTTCGATGATGAGCGCCGGGCCCTGCAGCGAAAAGCGCGCATGCGAGGCCGAGACGAACGGTTCGTTGATGCAGATGTCCGAAGATGGCGAGCGACCGACGATGACGGGGCCGAGCATGTCTACGTGGATGCCGCGGATACCGCGCGGACCCTTGTCCACATCGATCGTCCAGATAGCCGAGTCGCGGCGCTGTCCGCGCACAAGTCCCACGCCGGTCTTCATGACGGCGAACAGGAAGATATAGAGCAGGGCGACCAGGACGATGCGGCCTGCAAAAAGGACGATATCGATGTTCATAAGAGACTATCCCCTAAATTCAAAGGTGCTCAGGCCAAACGTCAGCAGATCGCCGTTGCGCAGCGGGCAGCGCGTAATGCGGCGGTTGTTGACGAGCGTGCCGTTGGTGGAATTGAGGTCCTCGATCGACCAATCCGAGCCCGTAAAGGTGAGCTGGGCGTGGCGGCGCGACACGTTGGGGTCGCGCAGGGCAATATCGGAAACCGAGCGCTCGCGACCGATAGTCACCTGTGCGGAGGTGACCTCAAAATCGGCTATCTTACAATCGTCAGCTTTTGTTACTGCAACGTCATTAA
>OKSA01003365.1_pt1 | contig 11889 bp, 10 predicted proteins | sample 1601181 | NCBI WGS metagenome assembly OKSA01 (sample SAMEA3541538, study PRJEB24748) | human gut metagenome | biome: human gut; feature: human-associated habitat; material: faeces | place: China | collected 2012 | reverse complement strand
CCGCTGGCTGGGCCTTTCTGTCGGCCTGATCGCACAGGGCATGGACGGCGATGCACGCCGCGCCGCCTATGCTGCCGACATCACCTACGGTACCAACAACGAGTTCGGCTTCGACTACCTGCGCGACAACATGAAGTTCTACGCCACGCAGCTGGTGCAGCGCGGCCACAACTTCGCCATCGTGGACGAAGTGGACTCCATCCTCATCGACGAGGCCCGTACCCCGCTCATCATCTCCGGCGCTTCCGACGAAAGCGTGGGCATGTACCGCGCCATGGACCAGATCGTGCGCCAGCTGGGCCCCGAAGACTACACCGTGGACGAGAAGGCCCGCACCGCCATGCTCTCCGAGGAAGGCGTGGCCCACTGCGAAGCCCTGCTGCATGTGGACAACCTCTTCGACCCGGCCAACATCACCCAGCAGCACTGCATCCTGCAGGCCCTGAAGGCCCATCACGTCTTCAAGCGCGACGTGGACTACATCGTGCAGAACGACAAGGTGGTCATCGTGGACGAGTTCACGGGCCGCCTCATGGACGGCCGCCGCTATTCCGACGGTCTGCACCAGGCCCTGGAAGCCAAGGAAAACGTCACCATCGCCGCCGAGAACCAGACCCTGGCCTCCATCACCTTCCAGAACTATTTCCGCATGTATGACAAGCTGGCGGGCATGACCGGTACGGCCGATACCGAAGCCGTGGAATTCCACCAGATCTACAATCTGGAAGTGGTCTCCATCCCGCCCAACAAGCCCATGCAGCGCAAGGACTACCCCGACCTCATCTACCGTACCCGCAAGGAAAAGTACGATGCCATCATCGAGGCCATCCGCGAGCTGTACGAAAAGGGCCAGCCCGTGCTGGTGGGCACCATCTCCATCGAGACCTCGGAAATGCTCTCCCAGCGCCTGAAAAAGCTCAACATCCCGCACAGCGTGCTCAACGCCAAGCAGCACGCCCGTGAAGCCGAGATCGTGGCCCAGGCCGGCCAGAAGGGCCATGTGACCATCGCCACCAACATGGCCGGCCGCGGTACGGACATCGTGCTGGGCGAAGGCGTGCTGGAACTGGGCGGCCTGCACATCCTGGGCACCGAACGCCACGAGAGCCGCCGTATCGACAACCAGCTGCGCGGCCGTTCCGGCCGTCAGGGCGACCCCGGTTCCTCCCGCTTCTACCTCTCGCTGGAAGACGACCTCATGCGCCTGTTCGGCTCCGACCGCATCAGCGGCCTCATGGAGAAGCTGGGCCTCAAGGACGGTGAAGCCATCGAGAACACCATGGTCACCCGCGCCGTGGAAAGCGCCCAGAAGCGCGTGGAAGCCCATCACTTCGAGATCCGCAAGACCCTGCTGGATTACGACAACGTCATGAACCAGCAGCGCGAGGTCATCTACACCCTGCGCCGCGACATGATGGTGGAAGAAGATCTGGAACCCGTGCTGAGCGAGTTCCGCAACGATATCCTGGACGATGCCTACACGCCGCTGGAGCAGGCCGATACCGATACGGCCATCGAGCTGCGCAAGGCCCTGCAGGCCCGTCTGGCCGACGTCTTCAACCTGGGCCGCGTGCTGGCGGCCGATGCTCCCGTGCCCGACCGTGCCGGCTGTGAGGAATGCATCCACCAGATCTTCCAGCAGCTGCGCGAAGAAGCCGGTCCCCTGTACCAGGACATCCTGCGCTACTTCCTGCTGGAAGAACTGGACCGCACCTGGAAGGAACATCTGCGCAACATGGACGCCCTGCGTGACGGTATCGGCCTGCGCGGTTACGGCCAGAAGGACCCCAAGCTGGAATACAAGCGTGAAGGCTTCGAGATGTTCCAGTCCATGCTCTTCCAGATCCGCGAAGGCGTGTTCCGCGCCCTGACCCGCGTGCATGTGCAGCCCGCCGAACCCGCCCCTGCCGAGGACGCCGTGGAAGAGGGCAATGCCCCGGCCGAAGCTCCGCAGCAGGAAGCCCCCAAGGCCAAGCCCACCCTGAGCCTGCGCCACAAGGAGAACGACGACCTGGCCTACTCCGGCAGCCAGACCACGGATGCCGGCAACCAGCCCGCCAAGGCCAAGCCCCGCGTGGGCCGCAACGATCCCTGCCCCTGCGGCAGCGGCAAGAAGTACAAGAAGTGCTGCGGCATGGGCAACGTCTAGCCGCTCCTGACCATCACTGACGAAAAAAGCGGGCCCCTCTCAAGAGGGCCCCGCTTTTTTGCATCCGCCGACAGTGGAAGATCTGCGGCAGACAGATACGGCCAGAAAATAACCAGAGGCACGGGAACGGGAAGGGCACAGCATGCCCGCGCAGGACGCTCCCGCCATGAAGAGGCTACCCACCGCCCCGTTGCATGTACGGGCCGCATGAGGCTCACGGAAAGAGGGGTGAGCCTCCTCAAGCCCCCCTTTTCCCCGGGCCTTTCAACGCAACTCTCCGTTGTATTCCAATGAAATAAAGGATACCAGCACACATCCCCAAAGAAGGATGCCCGCCGCATGAGCCAGCGCCCATCTGAAAAAGCGCGCTGGGGAAAGGATGGGGCTTGGGGAAAGGGAAAAAACTCGCGCGAGCAGCGAGCGAAGGCAGCCACAGGCCGTGCCCGTTAACGACGAAGGAGCGTTACGGGCATCGACAGCGGAGATGAGAGGTTTCCCTTCCCCCACAAACAAACTGCGGACAGGTCGCCACGCCCTAGCAGGGCAGGCCGCGCCGGGCGCGCATCTCGCGCAGCTCTTCCAGCACGCTGTAGGGCACGCGCAGGGAGCCGTAGCCCTTGCCCAGACGGATACGCGGCTTGTTGGTACCGTGATAGTCCGAGCCGCCGCTGACGCCCAGGCCGTAATGGCGGGCCAGCTCCAGGCAGCGCCGGGAAGCGGCCTCGGAATGTTCGCTGTGATAGGCCTCGATGGCCGTGAGCCCGCAGGGCAGGAGGCGTTCGATGAAGGCTTCCAGCCAGCCCTCAGGCAGCTTTTGCAGCATGGGGTGGGCCAGGCAGACCGTGGCCCCCAGAGAAGAGAGGACTTCCACGGCCTCTTCGGGCTGCAGGACCTCCTTGGGCAGGTAGGCGCGGCCGTAATAGCCCAGATATTCCTTGAAGGCCTCGCTGACGTCCTTCACATAGCCCTTGCGGACCAGCACGGCAGCGATGTGCGGGCGCCCCACGCTCTCGCCGCGGGCCTCGTGCAGCACTTCGTCGAGCTCGATCTCCACGCCCAGGCCCTGGAGCTTTTCCACGATGCGGACGTTACGCTCGCTGCGTTTGCGGCGCAGATACTGGAGCCTGTCCTGCAGGGGAGCCAGATCCCGGGGCAGCCACAGGCCGAGCACATGCATCTCGCCCAGCTCCGTACTGGTCGACAGTTCGCATCCACGCACGAATTCCAGCCCCAGGTCACGGGCTGCCGCCTCGGCTTCGTCCAGGCCGGAGACCGTATCGTGATCGGTCACCGCCACCGCCGCCAGCCCCTGGATCTGGGCATTACGCACGAGCTGCCCGGGGCTGTCCGTTCCGTCAGAGGCCTGTGAATGCGTATGTAAATCAATGAATTGCATGCTTTCATCCCTGACAGTTATCTTTTTCTTTTCAAGTAAACTACGACTTTATGAAAAAAAAGCAAGCTGCGCACTCCCGTGGCAAGGTGCGCAGGGCCCGTCAGGTCACGCTTTCCCGCAGGTCCTCCCGGCAGCTTTGTCTTGAAGAACGGACGGCAAAAAGCTATGCTTTTGCCCTCGCAAAACAGGGGGCCGCTGTCCCCAAAGACAAGGAAACATCATGATGAACACACAGGAACTGCTGCAGATTCTGGCCTGCCCCCGCTGCATGGGCTCTCTGGAGCCCCTGCCCTCTGCCGAGCATCCCGAAGGCCTGGCCTGCCCGGCCTGCAACGTGGTCTATCCCGTGCGTGACGATATCCCCATCATGCTGGTGGACGCCGCTGTGGAGCGCGCCCGCTGGGATGAGGAACACAAAGGCTAGGGCCGTCCATGCGTCTGCTCATCGCTTCCGACCTGCACGGCTCGCTGGACAGCCTGCGTTTCCTCTGTGATACGGCCCAACGCCTGTCGCCCGACATGCTGGTGCTGCTGGGCGACCTGGTCTACCACGGTCCGCGCAACCCCCTGCCCGGCGGCTATGACACCCGCTCCGTGCTGGAAGAACTGGACCGTCTGAACCATCTGCCCTGCCCGGTCACGGCCGTACGCGGCAACTGCGACGCCGAAGTGGACATCATGCTCACGCCCTTCGCCGTTTCGGAAAACGCCTGGATAGAGGCCGACGCCCTGCGCATCTTCGCCAGCCACGGCCACCGTCTGCCGGAGACCCCGCCTCTGCCGGGTTTTGCCCCGGGCACGGTCATCCTGCGCGGCCATACCCACATCCCGCGCGGTGAGAGCCTGGACGGCCTGCACTTCTGGAACCCCGGCTCCCTCAGCCTGCCCAAGGGCGGATTCCCCCGCAGCTACGGCCTGTATGAGGACGGCTGCTTCCACGTCTACGACATGGAAGGCAAGGAACTGCTGCGCCACTGGCCCCGCCAGAACTGGCCCCATCAGGCGGGCCGATGAACACGGCCCCGCTCCAGCCCCTTTTCCTCCTGCGGCCCGGCATCCGGCTTGTGCTGGCTTCGGCCTCGCCGCGACGCCGCCAGTTCATGGATGAATGGGGCCTGCCCTATACCATCGTCCGTCCCACCGGGGTGGAACCGCGCCCCGAACACGGGGAAACGCCCGCCGCCTACGCCCTGCGTGCCGCTACGGCCAAAGCGCGGGCCGTGGCCGCCTCGGCGGATGCCGGGGCCGACGATCTGATCCTGGCCGCCGACACCGTGGTGGCCCTGGGCCACGACATCCTGGGCAAGCCCGCTGACGATGCGGACGCCCTGGACATGCTGCGGCGCCTTTCCGGCCGCGAGCATGAGGTCATCACCGGCGTCTGCTGCCTTTTCCCCGACGGGAGCAGTGCGGGCTTTGCCGATACCAGCGCCGTCCGCTTCCATGCCTGGCCTGAAGACGTTCTCCGCGCCTATGTGCGCAGCGGCGAACCGGCCGACAAGGCCGGGGCCTACGCCATCCAGGGCCAGGGGGCCTTTCTGGTGGAAAGCGTGCACGGTTCCTGGTCCACGGTGGTGGGCCTGCCGGTGAGCCGTCTTGCCGCCCTCCTGCTGGAGGAAGGCTGGATGCGTCCCGTGGACTGATCCTTGCGCCATCTCCATCCTGCTTTTCAGGGCGGTCTCGTCATGAGGCCGCCCTTTTCATTTTCCGGCCGTGCTGCCGGTCATTTTCTCTGCCGCCATGCATTTTTTACACAAAAAGCAGGCTCTCGTTCCGAATATGGAAAAAATTTTAAAAAAAATTTCATAAAAAATCGTTCCAGATTGGGATTTTTTTCACTATTCAGCATTCCCATGCATACCGGTGCCTGCTGCCGTTTTGTTGCACTCTGTTTCAGCTCCTTGTCCCTTTTTTCTCCACGATGACTGGTAGCACAAACAGTTTTCCGGCCCTTGACGCCCGTAAGAAATCACTTTACGCCGGTAGCATGGATGATTTTCCACTGTTGTTTGCAGTCTTAAGCTTATGGAGTTGCCATCATGTCCCAGGAACGGATTACCACTCTCTTAACCGAGAAGCGTAGCTACCTCCCCCCCGAGCACGGCAAGTCGTCCGCGTGGATCTGCGGTCAGGACGAAGCCGACGCCATCTGCCGGCGAGCTCTGGAAGACCCCAATGACTTCTGGGGTGCACGCGCATCGCAGCTGATCCACTGGTTCAAGCGCTGGGACAAGGTACTGGAGGCCGACGAAGCGCGGCACAAGTACAGATGGTTCACCGGCGCAAAGCTCAACGCCGCCTTCAACTGCATCGACCGCCACCTGATCTCCGGCCGCCGCAACAAGGCCGCCCTCATCTGGCAGGGCGAAAAGGAAATGGACGTGCGCTGCTTCACCTACCAGATGCTCTATACCGAGGTCTGCCGTGTGGCCCACGCCCTGAGCTCCCTGCACATCAACAAGGGTGACCGTGTGGCCCTGTACATGCCCATGATCCCCGAGCTGGTCATCGCCATGCTGGCCTGTGCCCGCATCGGCGCCATCCATACGGCCATCTTCTCCGGCTATGCCGAAGGCGGCGTGCGCAGCCGTATCCAGGGCTCCAAGGCCAAGGTCGTCATCACCGCCGATGCCGCCATCCGCGCCGGCAAGATCAAGCCCCTCAAGGCCAACCTGGACCCCATCCTGGAAAAGTGCCCCTCCGTGGCCCACGTGGTGGTGGTGAACCACGCCGACCTCTACGACGTGAAGATGACCCCCAACCGCGACATCTGGTGGCATGACCTCATCGAGGACTTCACCCTGGACGTGGACTTCCCCTGCGAGCCCATGGACGCCAACGACACGCTCTTCCTGCTGCATACCAGCGGCAGCACCGGCAAGCCTACGGGCATCATGCACTCCACGGGCGGCTACCTGACCTATGCGGCGCATACCACGCAATGGGTCTTCGACATGCGCGACGACGACGTCTACTGGTGCACGGCCGACATGGGCTGGATCACCGGCCATACCTACGGCGTGTACGGGCCGCTGGCCCTGGGCGCCACCGTGGTGATGTTCGAAGGCGTGCCCACATGGCCAAAGCCGGACCGCTACTGGCGCATCGTGGAAAAATTCCGCGTCAACATCCTCTACACGGCCCCCACGGTCATCCGTTCCCTCATGCGTCTGGGCGAAGCCTGGGCCGAACGCTATGACCTGCGCACCCTGCGCATCCTGGGCTCCGTGGGCGAACCCATCAACCCCGAAGCCTGGCACTGGTACCACAAGAACATCGGCGGCAGCGAGCTGCCCATCGTGGATACCTGGTGGCAGACCGAGACCGGCGGCGCCATGATCAGCCCCCTGCCCTACGCCACCAAGCTCAAGCCCGGCTCGGCCTCGCGGCCCCTGCCCGGCATCGACGCGGCCGTCATGGGCGGCAGCGCCACCCGTGACGAGGAAGACGGCGACGGCTCCACCCGCAGCGGCCATCTGGTCATCCGCAAGCCCTGGCCCGGCATGATGCAGGGCGTGTACAACGACGAAGAAAAGTACCAGTCCTACTTCTCGCGCTTCGGCTGCTATGAGTCCGGCGACGGCGCCGAAGTGGACGAGGACGGCTACTTCTGGATCCTGGGCCGCGTGGATGATTCCATCAACGTTTCCGGCCACCGTCTCTCCACCGCCGAGATCGAGGCCGTGCTGGCCTCCTGCCCCGAAGTGGCGGAGGCCGCCGTGGTGCCCATGCCCCATGCCCTCAAGGGCGAAGGCATCTACGCCTATGTCGTCACCCGTGACGAAGTGCCCTGGAGCGACGACGTGCGCAAAAAGCTGCGCGACACCGTGCGCCGCGACATCGGCGCCCTGGCCTCCCCCGAATACATCCAGTTCGTGGAAGCCATGCCCAAGACCTGCTCCGGCAAGGTCATCCGCCGCATGCTGCGCAAGATCGCGGGCAACGTCTATGACGACCTGGGCGATACCACGGCCCTGGCCAAGCCCGAAGTGCTCGACCACATCATCGTCGGTCACCGCAACCTGCTGCAGGGCCAGCACGAGACGGCCAACCTGCCCGACGAGGACCAGCCCAAGGAATAGGCTCTCCCCCGCTCCCTGATACGAAAAAAGACCACCCGCCGACGGGTGGTCTTTTTTTGTCCGCAGCCTCCTGCGGGCTCCTTTCCCTTGCGGAGCGGCCGGCCCCCCAGGCCGCAACGGCCGCCCCCAAGGTTCAGGAATCGTTGCCGTGTCCCTCCGCGCGCGTCTCCCGCAGCATGCGCCAGAACTGGCGGCATTCCTCGGGATAGGAAGCCATCAGGAAACACAGGGCCAGGACCACCAGAGCCAGCAGACACAGGGCCAGGCAGACGATCTGGGCCAGGGCCAGCAGGGCGACCAGGGCCGCCAGCAGGCCCGTTCCCCAGACCGCCAGCCGCCGGATACCCGTGGCCAGCAGGGCTTTCCACCGGGGGACGGCCGCCCCCGAAGCAGCGGGCAAAGCCGCATTCCCGTCGGAAGGACGCTCCATGTGACGATCCTTACAGGGCCTTGCGGCGCTTCCAGACGTGGTCGGCCAGCAGGGCGCTGAACACGGCGCCGGTCAGCACATGGGCCGTTTTGTTGCCGGCAAAGCCCAGCACCACCGATGCCCCCAGCGCACCGAGCATGATGCGCATGGCCAGTTTGCGCCCGCTGAGCTTTTTGGTCGCGGGCCGTGCGGGGACAGCCAGGTCCCCTGTAGCGAGACAGGCTTCTTCCATAAGAGCACTCCTGGGGTAAGAGGTTAAAATGAAAAGATAAAAAATTTTACATACAGGTCAAAAGAAAAATGAAAGTGATTTTCTTTTTTCTTGACACTCATCCTAGTTTACGCCATGCTTCTTTGCAAGCCCGGAGTAGCGGTTCGACATGCCGGATCAGCCGCCCCCCAAGCCCGGTCGGGATCGTCCCGGCCGGATCGCACTGCGCAGGTATGCCGGTCCCTGCTCCGGGCCCGTACCAGCAAAGGAGAAGATCATGAGCGACATCATCAGCCTTCGTCAGATGCAGATCGGCCAGAGCGGCAGGATCGCCACGGTGGAAGCCCTTGGAGAAATGGGCCGCCGCATCCGGGACATGGGCCTGATCCCCGGGACCACCGTTTCCGTCGTGGGCCGCGCGCCCCTCAAAGACCCCGTTGCGCTGCGCCTTTCCGGCGTGACCGTCACCCTGCGCAACAGCGAAGCCGACCACATCACCGTCGACGTCTCCAACTAGCCCCTCTCTTCTCCCAATCGTGCGTCTTTTGCTGTCCGGGCCGTGCCAGAACATGGCCCGGATGGCCATCTGTATCCTTTTACCTGTGCAAACGGAGGCACAAGCATGAACAACGGTCTGAAATACGGTCTCTTTTTCCTGGGTGGTCTGGCGCTGGGCGTCGTGGGCACCGTTGCCGTCACCCGCGGCAAGCTCGATCTCAAACCCCTGGCCACCGATCTGGTGAGCCGCGGCATGGACATGAAAGACGCCATCATGAGCAAGGTGGAAGCCGTCAAGGAAGATATGGAAGATCTGGCCGCCGAAGCCCGTCAGGCCGCTGACAAGCGCAAGGCCGAAGCTGCCGATCCTCAGGCCTAATGAGGGCACGCGCATGCGCTTTTTTCTGGTTCATGAACTGAGCTGCTCCAACGGGGCCGGACGGCTGCGTGCGCGTGCCTGCCGCCCCATGACACAGGTGCAGGCCGAGATCCTGGCCGATACTCTGGATGCCATCGACGGCGTGGAAGGCGTGCGGGTCAATCCGCGCGTGCCCAGCGTCCTCGTGCTCTACCGGCATGCGCAGGCCCGGCAGGACGTGCTCCGCTCCCTGGCTGCCCAGGACGCCGGTGCCCTCAATGACGGCAGCGTCCTGGCCACCCTGACCCAGGAGCTGGAAAGCAGCCTCGAACGGCACGCTTCCGGCAGCCGCCTGCCGGCCCATGATGAGGACGAGATGGGGGCCCACGGTTTCGGCCCCCTGATGCGCTTCCTCTTCGTCCGTCCTTTCCTGCCGTTCAAGCTGCGTGTGGCCAGCAGTGTCATGGGAGCCCTTCCCTTTTTGCGAAAGGGCCTCGCCTCGCTCCTCCAGGGCAAGCTCAATGTCGACGTACTGGATGCCGCGGCCATCGGTGTTTCCCTGCTGCGGCGCGACTTCCGTACCGTCACCGTGCTGACCCTGCTGCTGGGACTGGGCGAGGCCCTGGAATACTGGACGCGCCGCCGCTCCATGGACAGCCTGACCGAGAGCCTGGCGCTCAACGTGGATACCGTCTGGGTACTGGCCGATGGTGTGGAGACCAGCGTCCCGCTCTCCGATGTGCGTGAAGGCGATCTGGTCGTGGTCCGCGACGGCGGCTCCATCCCTGTGGACGGTATCGTCGAGGACGGCGAGGCCGTGGTCAACCAGGCCAGCATGACCGGCGAGCCCCTGGGCGTGGCCCGCAGCAAGGGCGCTGCCGTCTACTCGGGCACGGTGGTGGAGCAGGGACATCTCGTCATCCGCGCCACCCATGTGGGCGACGGCACCCGCCTCAAGCAGGTGGTGCGCTTCATCGAAGAGTCCGAGGCCCTCAAGGCCGGCATCCAGGGCAAATTCGAACGCATGGCCGACATGGCCGTGCCCTTCACCTTCGCCCTGGCGGGCCTTGTGTGGCTCATCACCCGCAACCCCATGCAGGCGGCGTCCGTGCTGCTGGTGGACTACTCCTGCGCCCTGCGTCTTGCCACCCCGCTGGCCGTGCTGGCCGCCATGCGCGAAGGCGCGCGTCACGGCGTGGTCATCAAGGGCGGCCGTTTCCTGGAGGCCCTTTCCGAAGCCGATACCGTGGTCTTCGACAAAACGGGCACCCTCACCAACGGCACGTTCTCAGTCGTCGCGGTGCACCCCGAGGCTGGCTATACCGAGCAGTCGCTGCTCGAAGTCGCAGCCCTTGCTGAGTCGTTCTTCGATCACCCCATCGCGCAGTCCGTGCGCGACGCCTACCAGGGCGAGGTCGACCCCAAGCGCGTGAGCGACTCCGCCAACGACGCGGGCCACGGCGTGACGGCAACCATCGACGGCAAGCACGTCGTCGTTGGCAACGCCAAGATGCTCGCCGCGGCCGGCGTTGAAGCACCGGACTGTGAGGTTGTCGGCACGATCCTCCACGTGCTCGTTGACGGCGTGTACGCCGGCCACATCGTGATTGCAGACACCGTTAAGGCCGATGCGGAGCAAACGATTCGCGACCTGCATGCCGCCGGTATCAACCGCACCGTCATGCTCACGGGCGACCGCGAGGAGGTTGCAGCGTCTGTGGCCAAGCAACTCGGTCTCGACGAGTTCCACGCGCAGCTCCTGCCGGGCGACAAGGTCGAGCGCGTTGAGGCGCTACTCGCGGCCGAAAGTGGCAAGGGCAAGCTCGCCTTTGTCGGCGACGGTATCAACGACGCTCCTGTGCTTACGCGCGCCGATGTGGGCATTGCCATGGGCGCCATGGGCTCCGACGCCGCGATCGAGGCCGCCGACGTGGTGCTGATGGACGACAAGCCGTCCAACATTTCCCGCGCGATCCGCGTGGCGCGCAAGACCATGTCGATTGTTTGGCAGAACATAATCTTTGCGCTGGGCATTAAGCTGCTGATCCTTGTGCTGGCAGCGCTGGGTATCGCCAATATGTGGCTTGCCGTCTTTGGCGACGTAGGCGTGGCGATCATCGCCATCCTGAACGCCATGCGCGCGATGGGTGTCAAGAACCTGTAGCGCTCGTGGTCCCTCCGGCCGGGGCCGGGCTTGGTTTTGAAAACGTCCTCGCGCATGAGGCCCGTCTTTCTTGCTCCTGCGGAGCAACGGAAAGGCGGGCCTCGCGCTGCGGAGTGTTTTCAAAACCAAGCCCGGCCCCGGCCTGCATTGACACAGCTGGCGGTTCTTGGGCATCGCTTGCTGGCGGGGTTCCTTTGCTGAAATGGACTTGGCCGAAAGGGCCGCTGGTCCCGGTCGCTGGTTCGCGCTTTGCGTGAACTCCGCGCTACTGTGGGTCAGTTAGGCTTCTGTTGTTGGACCCGCTACATCTTCCCGTCTCAGCATCGATCTTAGCTTCTCGAAGCTCTCCTCGCTCAGGCAGTGCTCCATGTGGCAGCCCTCTTGCGACGCGACCTCGGGCGTTACGCCTGCGTCCTCTAGCAGACCTACAAAAAAGCAGTGGCGCTCCCACATTTGACGGGCAACCTCAAGACCGCGTTCCGTCAGATGCACGTCGCGTTTGCCCATCTCCACGTAGCCGGTGCTCTCCAAGGCCGCCATGGCTTTAGAGACGCTTGCTTTGGTTACGCCCAAGTATTCGGCAACGTCGATCGAGCGCACG
>OKSA01003364.1_pt1 | contig 11890 bp, 6 predicted proteins | sample 1601181 | NCBI WGS metagenome assembly OKSA01 (sample SAMEA3541538, study PRJEB24748) | human gut metagenome | biome: human gut; feature: human-associated habitat; material: faeces | place: China | collected 2012 | reverse complement strand
AAAAGCGAGTGTCCTCACAGCTTTTCAAATGCTGTAAGAACACTCGCCATGGTGCGGTTGATGGGACTTGAACCCATACGGTCTCCCATACGCCCCTCAAACGTACGCGTCTGCCTGTTCCGCCACAACCGCATTTTTCACTGCGAGAGATATTATAACGCTTTCCGATGCATTTGTCAACACAAATTATGTCCGAAAGTCAATATATTTTTAAAGCTGTGCAAATTTCCGCCTTTTGCCCTTTTGCAGGGTGCAAAACGTGCTGCGTTTATGTTATAATATAGGCACAGCAAACCCTTGTTTCAGGGTCGTTTTACGAATAATATCGGGAGGTTGGGGCGATTTTCGGCTTTTACTGCGCAATTCCGTCCGAACCGGAAAGGGAACAGAACATGCAAAAAGATAAAGCACTTGAAATGGCACTCGGTCAAATCGAAAAGCAATACGGCAAGGGTGCAATTATGCTGATGGGAGATGCCGCCTCAAGGATTCAGGTTTCCGTCATTCCGACGGGCTGCATTGAGCTTGACGCAGCTCTCGGCGTCGGCGGCGTTCCGCGCGGAAGAATAGTTGAAATATATGGGCCGGAATCCTCCGGCAAAACCACCATTGCGCTGCATATCATTGCCGAAGCGCAAAAAATGGGAGGTATGTGCGTTTTTATCGATGCCGAACATGCGCTTGACCCCGTTTATGCCGAAAAGCTTGGCATCAGCATGGACAAGCTCTATGTTTCCCAGCCGGACAACGGCGAACAGGCACTTGACATTGCGGATGCACTCGTTCGCAGCGGCGCGATCGACGTTATCGTTGTTGACTCCGTTGCGGCTCTCGTTCCCAAAGCCGAGCTTGAAGGCGACATGGGTGATTCTCACGTCGGCCTGCAGGCAAGACTCATGAGCCAGGCATTGCGCAAGCTTGCCGGCGTTGTCGGAAAATCCCGCACCTGCGTTATTTTTATCAATCAGCTCCGCGAAAAAGTCGGTGTTATGTTCGGCAATCCCGAAACCACCACAGGCGGCAAGGCGCTGAAGTTCTTTGCCTCCATCCGTTTGGACGTCCGCAAAATCGACACGCTGAAACAGGGCAATTCGCCCGTCGGCAACCGCACGCGCATCAAAGTCGTTAAAAACAAGGTTGCGCCGCCTTTCCGCGTTGCCGAGTTCGACATTATCTACGGTGAAGGCGTTTCTAAGGAAGGTTCCATTCTCGATATGGGCGTTGCAAACAAAATCATCACAAAGACCGGCGCATGGTTCTCCTACGGCGATATCCGCATCGGACAGGGCAGGGAAAACGCACGCAATTTCCTGCGCGACAACCCCGAGCTTTGCAAAGAAATCGAAAAGAAGCTCCGCGACCTTATCGAAACAGCCCATGACGAAACCGCTCCCGTCAGCGAGGACGAGCCCTATTCCGAGGATGAATAATTCAAAAGCAACCCGCGCTTTATGCCGTGCATACCGAAAACATGCCGGTTGACGCCCCGGTTAACGTTCCGCAGTTAAATTTTCAATTACAAAAGCTCCGCAGCAGGTATTTCGGCCGTGCGGAGCTTTTTCGGGTTTTATCCGTTTTATTCAAATTCGAATTCTCAGCCCAATCCGAGCGCGGCACGGAGTATCAGCACGGCGTCCGAAAGTGTGACGTTTCCGTCCTCGTCCGTATCGCAGAGCGCAGCAGTTTCGGGCGAAAGCTCTGCCGTTCCGAGTGCGCACCGCATCACGAGCAGCGCATCCGCCGCCGTCACAACGCCGTCCCCGTCCGCATCCCCGGGAACACCCGATTCGCCGCCGTTAACAAAGATCCATCCGCTTTGCGTCTGCGTCGGCACGGGATATTGATCGTCGTCGGTCATCATATAATTAAATTTCTTAACTTCAACACGGATTTCGGAATCCTCCGCAGCACCTGCAAGCACGGTAAAATTCATTGTGTGAATAATGCCGTTGTTTGCCTGCGTCATGCCTTCGTTGCCCGGGTACAGCACGCCGAGGCTGATCCTGCCGGGCAAGGATGTGTCCAAATGGTTAAGCGTGTTTTCCCAATCTATCGCGCTGCCGCGGGTCACGGAATTCAACTCCAACGCCTCCGGATCATACCAGACCGTGACTGCAAGCGCATGTGCAAGATAGTCTTCGCCTTCAATGCAAAGATTGATGTCTGCCGATTCGCCCGCCGCCGCCGCTGCCGTGTCCGCATAAAAAAGCACCGTCTCCGTGTTTATCCTGAGTGCCTCGGCACTCGCCGCCGCAGGCCGAACAAAGCTGCACAGAACCGCTGCGGCAAGAATGATTGCAGCAGCAAGAAGTTCGATAAATCCGCGTTTTGCATTCTTTGTTTTTCCGTTTGTCATCTGATTTTGAACCCTCCCCGTGATTCTGCACTTATTCTATCTTTTTTTTGCATGATTTGCAACACCCTTCAACAAAAACCTCGCTCCCGCGGTTGCCCGCAGGGACGAGGTCAGGAAGAAATCCCGCTGTTCTGTTAATGTGGGAGGGGAATCATACATCAGGTTGATCGACCCTCCCCGTCGAAGTTGTTATTGCTCGATATGCATTGCGAAACGAAGTGCCAGCAGCGCATCCATGGAGGTTATGAATCCATCGCCGTCAACATCTGCAATCTGCTGATTTTCAACGGGCAAAATGTCCATTGCCATGCGCAGGATCGTCAGCGCATCCGCCATGGAAACATTGCCGTCACCGTCAACATCGCCAAGCATTTCATACTGTGCCGTGACAACAAGGTCTGCCGTGATGTTTGTGAACGCCTTGTCCCAGCCGGTGAAGGTGTACCCAACGCGAGTCGGGTCGGCGGGTGCTTCTGCGTCGCCGCCGTGCTGCACTTCCTGAGTCTTAAGCACTGTTCCGTCCCAGTCCTTGAAAGTTACGGTGTGCATTTCGGGCTGTGCGGCCGCAACAGTGACAGCGCCGTTTTGGATAGCGAACTCTATGGGTTCACCATCATAGTTGTAAATGTCATAGTTCTCATAATCGTAGGTTACGGTTATGCTGTACGTGCCGGGAGCCGCATCATCTGCAACCTTAAACTCAAGGTAGATTATTACACCGTTTTCAGTGCAGTTTCCAGATGTGGTATTTCCCCAAAACAGGGGTTGCGGATTCTCGATTACCGTACTGTGCAGCTGTCCGGGAAGTAATCCAGTGTCCTCAAAACCGAGCAAGGTAAGGTTTTCATCATAACCAACCATAATTCCCATGACAACCACACCGGGGTTATTGGCAAGTTCAATGGGGATACGAACGGTTTCTCCCGGGGCAGCTTCAGCATTACCCACAACTATTGTAGGTTCGTTCTCAAACGTGGTATTGTCCGGTCGGACCGCAACGATACCTTTCTGACTGCTGTACGGCAAAGTGGCGTATGCCGGCCACTTTGCAAGGTGACGCATAAGAATCATGCCATCGAGGTTATTTATCCTGCCATCGGCATTTACATCAGCACCGGGTGAAATCATCGAAGCCGGGTAGGAAGGCCACTTTGCAAGGTGACGCATGAGTACCATGCCGTCAAGATTATTCACTCTCCCGTCCCCGTTTACATCGCCGTAAACTACATCAGTTACAGTCAATGTACCGTTTACAGTTGCGAATTGAACCGCTTCTCCTGACTGGTTGTAAATATCATAGTTATCGTAATCATAACTTACTCTGATATGGTACTCACCCTCCTCAGCATTATCGGCAACCTTAAAGGTCAGAGTTGCAATCTTGCCGTTAACCGTACAATCAGCCGTCGCTGTCGGATTTGCCCAATACAACGGTTGAGGATTCTCAATCTCTGTGCTGAACATTTGTCCCGGAACCAATCCTGTATCGCTAACACTGAGCAGCGTTAGATTCGAATCATATGCAACCTGAATTCCCATGGTTACAAACCCCGGGTTATTCGCAATGCTGATATTAACCGCAACGGTTGAGCCTGCGGAAGTTGTTTTGCTTTCAACAACAATCTGCGGGACATCGGAAGGCACGGGTGTTGAAACCGGTTCGTTCTGCACATACTGTGCCGTAACAACGAGGTTTGCGGTAACATTGGTGAACGCCTTATCCCAGCCCGTGAAGGTGTAGCCCGTGCGGGTCGGGTTCGCGGGAGCTGTTGCCGCGCCGCCGTACTGTACCTGCTGAGTCTTAAGCACCGTTCCGTTCCAGTCCTTGAAGGTTACGGTGTAGGTATTTGCGCTGTACTGTGCCGTAACAACGAGGTCAGCGGTAACGTTGTTGAACGCCTTGTCCCAGCCTGTGAAGGTGTAGCCAGTACGTGTCGGATTTGCGGGTGCTGTTGCTGCGCCGCCATGGAAGACCGACTGCGTTTTCAATACGCTGCCGTTCCAATCTTTGAATGTTACGGTATGCTTAGTTACCGTAACGCTCTTTGATGCAACACTACTGTTGAACCTGCAATTCTGCATTGCAATAGCTTTTACCGTTGCCGAATTGCTGAGAACGAACGCACCATTGTATTTGTTACTGCTCTCCGTGGGATTTGAGCCGTTTGTTGTGTAAAAAATCGTTGCTCCGCTGCTTCCGGAAATTGTAACCTTCGTTCCGTTTGAAACGCTTGAAGAAGATATGCTCGGAGTTGAGACCGTCAAAACGGAGATAATCTTCGTTCTGCATTCCGGGCCGAAGCCGCCATCCACGGTAAGGCTGTATGCGCGCTGGAAGCCCTTCAACGCTTCCGCAGTACCATAGCCGAACTGTCCATCAACATCGCAGCTGTAGCCGCACTGATTCAGACAGGCCTGAAGCCAACGTACATAAGTGCCGCTGTCACCGACGTTGAGATAAGTGCCGGAAGGGGGCGTTGAATACTTGTTAGGATTCTTCGGATTTGTCAAATCCTGAACTCCGCCGCTCGGTGCGGGAGTGGGGGTGGGGTCGGGAGAAGGAGTTGAGCCGGTTGTGTATTTCGGCACACCGTAACCCCGGATATATGAATGATCAAGACTCCAGCTTCTCGACTTTACATTATTATCGCCTGTGTTGCCGCCGAGAGTGGTGACCTCGCTGCTGCTTACACCTATAACAATTTCAACATGATCCCAATGAGTATTATCACCAGGCCAATCAAAAAAGATCAAATCCCCGACCTTGGGCGTATAGCTGCCGCGGGAATAGAAATCCAAATTTTTAAAATCGCCGTAATCGCTGCCCGCACAGGCATAGGTAGCGTTGCTTATTATGCTTGTGGGGATGCCCGCCTGTCTTGCGCACCAGCTGATAAAATATGCGCACCATGACGCATAGAATCCGCTCGAGCTTCCCTGTACCTGTGTGCCGTACCAATAGCCGTATTCGGTATAGTTGCTTGAGCCGCTTGATTCACCGTGAAGTTGGCTTGTGTTGTTCCCCTCATGATACCCAAGCTGGCTGCGCGCAACATTCACAAGGTCGGTGCGCTGGTTGCCCGTAAGCGAAACATTACAGAGCTGAGTATAATACTTGCCACTGCGATAGGACGCCGACGGAGTGTAAGAAGGTGTAAGCATGGGCTTTACCGAAAGTGCGGCTTCGGCGGTGTTTTCCGCCTCCGCACGGGTCGCAGTCCCGCTCTGTCCGATTTCGGCAGCAGCCTGCAAGGGCAGCACCGAAACAAGCACCATAAGTGCAAGCAGCAAAGCGGTAAACACTCTGAACTTTGTCTTCATTTGTCATGTTCCTCCTGACTGATATGGACTTGGTAGTTTTTGCTCCTTCTCAAGAGCATATAACACCCGAGCGGACATTTGCCGCGGGCGGTTATATCGAAAAAAAGTTAAGGAAATAGGTTGCCAACAAATCAGCTTGCTTTCCGCAAGCAAACGAATAAATAAACTCCTGAGTGTTGCTCGCAAGAAGCAACGATCCTTTTAATTGTGTTCGATGGTGGGGCTTTTCTGCAAAATCACAATTTAACTGAAATTGTTTTAGCTATCATCGATAAGTTCTTAAATCTTCTTTGCGAAAGCAATTATACTCTCTGAAAAGATGCATGTCAAGTGCATTTGCACACAGTCTCCCATTTTTTTCAAATATATTTTATTGTCTCGTGCTTTTTTTGCATCGCGTTGGCGGGTATCCAACAGCGGCATGTCAAGCACAACAATATCCACACCTTTTTCGGAAGTCAGGTATTGCCACTGTTCAATTATCTCCCGATAGTTTCTGCCGAGCCTGTCGATGGACTGCACAAAGAGCGTATCCCCGCGGCGAAGCCTGTGCAGCAGCTTTTTGTATTGCGGGCGGTCAAAATCCCTTCCGCTCTGCTTGTCCGCAAATATATATTCCGCCCGAATTCCCGCGTTGCACATTGCCTCAAGCTGCCGCGCTTCGTTCTGTTCCCTGCTTGAAACGCGAACATAGCCGTATTGCCTCCCGCCGCGATGTTCCGTTTTTCCGTTTTTATGCATTTTTATGTTCCTCCGATGTTCTGCAAAGAATCACTTCCTTTATTATAGCGAAAGTGCGTAACTGCCGTTTGCGGAACGGATATACCGGATATTATTTCGTTTTTATGCTGTACGCGTTTTTGTACACTTGACATCGGTTTAATGCACTTGTATAATAGGATGGAGTGTCTATATGCTGCCGTATTCTCGGCACCGCTGCGACACATTAACATAAATCGGAGGTGAAATTCTGTGGCTTTTGATGCTTTATATATAATTCTTCCGGTCGCTGCTGCCATTTTCGGCGCAGGCGGCGGAGTATTCGTAAAAAATATATATGACAAGAACAGTGCAGAATCCAAGGTCGCCAAGGCGGACGAGATGGTCAAAAAAATGATCACCGACGCACAGAAGCGCGCCGAAACACTGAAAAAAGAGACCATTCTCGAAGCGAAAGAAGAAGTCTACCGCCTTAAGACCGAGAATGAGAGGGAAAGCAAAGAAAGGCGGAGCGAATTGCAGCGCGCGGAGCGCAGACTTCAGCAAAAGGAGGAAAGTTTCGACAAAAAGCAGGATGCCCTTGAGCAGCGCGAGCAGCAGCTTGCAAAGCGCATCAAGGCGATCGATGCAAAAGAAGCTTCCGTCAGCAAGCTTTATGACGCACAGCAGCAGGAACTTGAGCGCGTTGCGGGCATGACGCAGGACGAGGCTAAAGACGTGCTTCTCAACAACGTTGAAAAAGAAGCAAGGCACGAGGCTGCGCTCATCATTCGCGACATTGAATCCAAAGCAAAGGCCGAAGCCGACAGGCGCGCCGTGAACATCATTTCAATGGCGATTCAGCGCTGCGCAGCGGATCATGTTGCGGAATCCACCGTTTCCGTTGTGGCTCTGCCCAACGACGAAATGAAAGGCCGTATCATCGGCAGGGAAGGACGCAACATCCGCACACTCGAAACCGCAACCGGCGTTGATCTCATCATTGACGACACGCCCGAAGCGGTCATCCTTTCCGGCTTTGACCCCATGCGCCGCGAAGTTGCGCGAATTGCACTCGAAAAGCTCATCCTTGACGGGCGCATTCATCCCGCACGGATCGAGGAAATGGTCGAAAAGGCACGCAAAGAGGTCGAAACCCAAATCCGCGAAGCGGGCGAACAGGCCGTTTTCGAATCCGGTGTTCACGGTTTGCATCATGAGCTTGTTCGTTTGCTCGGCAGATTGCGCTACCGCACCAGCTACGGCCAGAATGTTCTCAAGCATTCAATCGAAGTTTCGCACCTTGCCGGACTTATGGCAACGGAACTCGGCGTTAACGTTCAGCTTGCGAAGCGTGCAGGTCTGCTGCACGACATCGGCAAGGCGGTTGACCACGAGGTTGAAGGCACGCATAACCAAATCGGCGCGGATCTTGCAAAGAAATATCGTGAAAACAACCAAGTTGTTCACTGCATTCTTGCACACCACGGCGATGTTGAACCCGGAACGGTTGAAGCTGTTCTCGTTCAGGCGGCGGATGCAATTTCCGCAGCAAGGCCGGGCGCAAGGCGTGAAACCCTTGAAAATTACATCAAGCGTCTTGAAAAGCTTGAAGAAATTGCCAATTCCTTTGACGGCGTTGACAAGAGCTTTGCGATTCAGGCGGGCCGCGAAGTCCGCATCATGGTCAAGTCCGATACCGTTTCGGATACGGATATTGTTGTTATCGCAAAAGACATCGTCAAGCGCATTGAATCCGAGCTTGAATATCCCGGACAGATCAAGGTCAATGTTATTCGCGAAACCCGTGCAACGGAATATGCGAAATAATTGCGCCTGACGTTCCGAACAAATTTTTTCAACGCAAAAACCCGTTCCCGAGGTTAGCTGTCCCCGGGAGCGGGTTTATGTTTGTCCGTTTGTCGTTCGCGCTTCCGTCCGCATTTCGCTGCTCCGAAAACAGCGGAACCAAACCGAAATCAATCTCTGTTTTCGTTCAGTTTTTCAATCGGACTTCCGCAAAGCAGTCTTCCCTTTGCCGCAAGGCTTATCAGCACGATAACGGCGGCGCAGGCAAAGCTCAGCCCGAGCATTGTCCAAACGGTTGCACCGAACCGCTGCAGTCCGTACAGTTTTGACGCAAGTGCGGAATTCAGGCTGTTATACGCTTCCGGGAATTGCTGCACGAGCCTCCGCGCCGAAAGCACTGCATAGCCCGCATACACGACCCAGCCCACCGCTGCGGCAATTAAGCCGTTTATTAATGCCGTGCCTGCAAATTTTCCGACTGCCTGTCTGCCCGACATGCCGATTGCGCGCAATATTCCGACGTTTCGCATTTGCTCCCTTGCCTCCAGCGTGAGCGCGTTCATAAGCAGCATCAGCATTATGACCGCAATGCATCCGCCGACGGACAGAATCAGCGTTATCTGCTGAATGCTTGTTTGCAGATTCGCCGCAAGCGACTCGCGGCGGTTGGACATTCGCACTCCGAGGTCCGCCGCCTTTTTCGCAAGCACATAGTCCGTTGCAGCGTATCCGGAGCGGATATCCGCATAGCAAAATGCGCCCGTGTAAGCAAAATCCCCGTTCATTACATAACTGCCGTCAACGATGTAATCGCGGAATTCATCCGTCAGCTCCGCAAAGGCATTTTTAATCAATGCGGTTGAAGCGGCAACGTTGAAAGTTCTTGCTCCGTAGGCCTCAATTTCGGTAACGGATGTTGAAATATCGGAACAATAAACGATTCCGCCGACCGTATAGGAAAAAGTTTTGAGCGAATGTTCGCTTTCGTCCCCTATATAGCTTTTTTGCGCCGCTCCGTAAAACGAAAGTTCGATTTTGTCGCCCGGCTTTATTCCGATACTGTCAATATCCCCGTATGTTTCGCGCAGTTCATCGTCATACATTCCATAGTTAATCATGATATTTCCGTCCGAACCGCGCACCGCAAAAAGCAGAACCTGTTCCCCCCGCTCATAAGCCTGCCTGTCGAATGCCGAAAGATCAAGTTCAACATCATCGCGTGCAAGAAGCCTGTCCGTTATGAATTCGGGGTATGCATACAGATTTGAGTGTATGCCGTCATCATACGGCACATAATAGTATCCGTCGCGAAGCTCCGCTTTGTCCGACGCCCGCGAAGCGGCAAACGCAGGGGAGGATTCCGAACCCGCATAATTCAGCTCAACTTTCATAAGTATGTACGGATCGACCCGCACCATGCCTTGAATTGTGCGCATCTGCTCAACTGCCTTTTCGGGAATCAGGTGTTCATGCATCACATCGTTTTCGTAGTCAAAATCGCTGCTGCAATAGATTTGATATGCGGGGAACCGTTCCGTTTCATGTTTATTGCTCAAAGGCGATGCGGATTCCACCGCCATGAAAAACACTGCCGCACAGAACAGGGAAGCGAGCGCAACGGTCAGCACACGCTTTGCCGCCGCAATACGGCGCGCTTTTTTCCGTGCAATATGCAGCCTGCCCGTCAGCGGCTGATGCAGAGCGGTTTGGAAAACGATCAGCCGCATCAGAATGATTCCGAACAGCCAGCAAAGTACGGCGAGCCCCACTTGTTTGAAAGGGATATCAACAAGAATTTCCGCGCCGTTTTTGAACAGCGCCGTGCGAAGCAGCAGCCATGTGCCGCCCGCGCCGAATAAAATGCCGAGGGCAACCGACGGAATGCAGATGAACAGCATCTCAAAAATCTGCATTTGCCGAAGCTGTCGTTTCGTTACGCCGATGCTGCGGAAAAGCGCAATCTGTCTTATCTGTTTTTGCATCTGCATTATGTTGACGCAGACAACCGCAAGCAGCGTGACGGCAAAAATCAATGCCGTAAAGAAAATGTTGTATGTTTGAGTCTCCTGCTGCGCAAACTTTGTTGCATTGAATGCAAGAGGCACGCTGCCCATGGTCTGATACACTCTTGCAATAAAGTTTGTTTTGTCCGTATCGAACCCGGTGCAGAAAAAATTGCTTGTCGGTGCATCGCAAAGCTTTATTCGCAGATCGGAACCCTGCTCCTTCTCTGCATTATTAAAGGCCTCCGCCTGCAATTGCGCCTGCCGCACAATTTCTGCACACGCATTTTCCGTCAGGAGTGCGCTGCAAAGGGTTGCGGAAATTCCGCTTTCGGCGCGTGAACTTGTGCCGTCAAGTTCGCAAACGGGCTTCGTTGCCCAAGTCCAAACATCCGTGTATTCTTTAATAATGCCGACAAGCTGATATGTTCTGACAACGTTGACGGGGTGCGACGTTCCCAATGCGGAGTTTTCCCGCGCCGCAATGCTGACGGAGAGCGTGACATCCTGTCCAAGGGTGTAGTCGATGCCGAGTTTGCTCAAAAGATCAGCTTCCATCGCGATTTCGCCGTCACTTTCGGGAAATCTGCCTTCGTTAACCGTAATATGGCCGAGTTTTTTCAGCGTTTCGTCCACTGTGCCGATGCCGTCCTCCCCGATTGTTCCGTAAACATTCATGACGCCGAGTTCATCCAGCCAGTCGCTGTTTGCGGCTGCACCCTTAAGCTTTGAATTGATGCCCGGCAGAATCAACTGCCACTCGCCGTAGGTCGTTTTTCTGAACACATCGTTTGTTTTTATCATGCTTCCCGAAACGGACAGCGTGATAACCGCAAATGCAAACGATATTGCCAGGATAACGCTCATAAGAACGCTGCTGCGCTTTTTTCCGCAAACGCTTTGCCACGCCAGCTTCAAACACTCCATTTTTGCCTCCGATCCGACAGCGGGTTTCCGCCCGCTGTCCGCTTTGCTGCTGATTATACCCCTTATTGTAAATTAAAAACCTTACGAACAGCTTTCAGCGTGCCTTACAATAACGTAAGACGGGCACGGCTGCACATATTATGTGTCGAAAATACGCCGCCGAAAAACAAAAAACAGCCGAATAAGGCCCCCTGCTGGTAAGACAGTAAAACTCAAAATTCTTGGAACAGGCATGATCTCGGTCATGCCTGTTCCGCTTTTAGCAGTTCATCCACGGGAATGTAGCCCACAAGGTCGTACTCGATATGTACCTTCTGTCTGCGCTTGCCACTGGACTTGTCCGGTGCATCCACATAGACCGCCTTCACAAGCTCTCTGAGGGCATAGGGAGTCAGTTCCGTGAGGGTGCTGTTCCTCTTTACCCGCTGAACAAACTGCTCTATATTCTCTGCCTGTTGTTCCTGTTCATGAATTTGCTGTTGCAGACCTTTGACCTCGGCTTTGAGGTCTTTCTGTTCCTCGGTGTAGTTCCTACTCATCATGGCAAAGCGTTCATCGTCCAGCCGACCGGCTACATTGTCCTCGTAAATGCGGATGAAAAGACGGTCAAGTTCTCCGATTCGCTTCTCAGCCTGTGCCAGCCGCTTTTGATACAGCCGCAGCGATTCCTCGCTCTGTATGCGAAGCTTTTGCTCCATCTCGGAACAGAAATAGGCCTCGTAGCGAGTGACTACCGATATGACCTCCTGAATGTGCTTCCAGACGATCTGTTCCA
>OKSA01003360.1_pt1 | contig 11903 bp, 11 predicted proteins | sample 1601181 | NCBI WGS metagenome assembly OKSA01 (sample SAMEA3541538, study PRJEB24748) | human gut metagenome | biome: human gut; feature: human-associated habitat; material: faeces | place: China | collected 2012 | reverse complement strand
TGGCGTCAAAGCAGCCACTTGCGTAAAGGCTTCCTTTATCTCCTCTTTCGGAGAGAAATACCAGAAAGCGGCCGAAGCGGCTCCCAGCACAAATATAACGGATGCGGCGGCTGCCACCCGATAATATTTAGGAGAAAGAACAGCCGCTCTCTTCCGGCCTGCAGCCGAAGATGCCGCGTCTTCCTGCAACTGCTCCCAAAAGCCTTCGCGTACCGTCATCTCTGTACCGGACAAACGGCTGCGGAACAATCCGGTTATTTCATCTTTTTCTCTCATATTCAGTATATTCTTTAATTCTTTTCGCTAACATACACTTAGCACGGTGCAACTGCGAGGTAGACGAATGCTCCTTGATATGAAGCAGTTCCGCAATCTCCTTGTGCGACTTCTCCTCGAACACGTACAAGTTGAACACGGTACGGCAGCCGTCGGGAAGTTCCGCCACGAACGACATCAACACTTCCTCTGAAAGCCGGCTTCCGCTTTCGGCAATACTCGCTTCGTCCTGCACATCGGGAAGTTGTTCTTCGTTTACCACCAGTTGGCTGAAACGGTGCTTCCGTCGCAGATAGTCGATAGCTTGTGTCACCATCACCCTCGTTACCCACGTGCCCAATGCACATTCACCGCGAAACGTGAAGCGGGTGAAGATTTTGATAAAGCCGTCGTGCAAAACATCGTGCGCCGCATCCATATCGCCCGTATAACGGTAGCATACCGCCAGCATCTGCTTGGAATAAAGAGTGTAAAGTTCCTTTCGGGCGGAATCCTTTCCTGCCCGGCAGCCCTCTATCAGTTCTATCTCATTTTCCAATGTCAGTGCTCGTTTTACGGACGCCTCTTCGCGTCGTTTGTTAGTTAGACGCAGCATCCGGCAGAATGCTGCAATAGAATCTCTAAAAAGAAGTTAAAGAATAAGGTTATCCATATCTTTCCATTTCATCATTTGCCCTTTGTAACATAAGAAAAAAGCCTCTCACAGACCTGCCCTGACGGGCAGCATTCCCTATGAGAGGCTTTCCCCTATATTATATCGCCTTTATCAGCAGGCTTTAAAGCTCATGTCCAATCCCTTTACGGAATGCGTCAAAGCACCTACCGAGATAAAGTCTACCCCGCATTCGGCATAATCGCGCAGAGTGTCGAAGGTGATGCCGCCGGAAGATTCCGTTTCATAACGGCCTGCTACCATTTCTACGGCTTTCTTCGTCATTTCGGGTGTAAAGTTATCGAACATGATACGGTCTACACCGCCCAAATCGAGTACCTGTTGCAGTTCGTCGAAGTTACGTACTTCAATTTCTATCTTGAGGTCCTTGCCCTTCTCCTTGCAATATTCCTTGGCACGGGTAATGGCCTTGTCGATACCGCCGGCGAAGTCAACATGATTGTCTTTCAGCAGAATCATGTCGAACAGACCGATTCGATGGTTCACGCCGCCACCTATCTTCACAGCCATCTTCTCCAGAATACGCATGCCCGGAGTCGTCTTACGGGTATCGAGCACACGGGTATTCGTACCTTTCAGCTTCTCGGCATACTTATGGGTCATGGTAGCGATGCCGCTCATACGCTGCATAATGTTCAGCATCAGGCGTTCGGTCTGCAACAAAGACTGCACCTTGCCTTCCACAACCATAGCCACGTCGCCCGGCTTCACTTCAGTGCCGTCATTGATGAATACTTCCACTTTCATGGTGGGGTCGAAACGACGGAACACTTCTTTAGCAACCTCGATACCGGCAAGAATACCGGCTTCTTTAATCAAAAGCTTGGATTTGCCCATTGCCGTAGCAGGAATGCACGAAAGGGTGGTGTGGTCACCATCGCCTATATCTTCGGCAAAGGCCAGGTCAATCAGCCTGTCAATCAATTCTTCTTCCTTATTCATTTGTCTTATCTATTCTTATTTGGTGTATCACATATTTGCCTGCCACTTTTCTAAAGAAACAATTCACCCGGAAGTTTCCGTTCGCGGTTGTCAACGTACCGACTATGAAACTCGACTCATTGCGCTTTCCCTGGTGATTCACCGTAAAACCGCTCACCCGATTACCGGAAAAGAAAGATGCCATCTTTTTCTCTGCCGCTTGGTTGTCGACATTGATTGAACGACTCTCCAGAATCAGTTCCACTTTATCACTCAGATACCCGTTCAGTTCCTGAGAATTTCCTTTTTTAAAGGCGGCGACCACTCCTGCCGGCACGTCTTGCGCCATGAGCGAAACCGCCCAAATCAAGAGGCAGCCCCATAATATTACTACTCGTTTATTCATTTTCACAAGTATTAATGATAGGCAAAGGTAAGCAAATCTTATAAATAACAAGAAAAGAAAGGCGACATTCTCACAAGAAAGGATTATTTTTGCACGAAAATCAGTAACTCACATGAAAATGACTTTGCTCGTCGTAGGACGAACCGTAGAACAGCACTTTATTACAGCCATCAATGACTATATACAGCGCACGCGACGCTATCTCTCGTTCGATATGGAAGTTATCCCGGAACTGAAAAACACCAAAAGCCTCTCCGCAGACGTACAAAAAGAAAAAGAGGGCGAACTGATACTGAAAGCGCTCCAACCGGGCGATGTGGTGGTACTGCTGGATGAGGGCGGAAAAGAAATGCGCTCCATAGAGTTCGCAGACTATATGAAGCGCAAGATGAATACCGTAAACAAACGGCTGGTTTTTATCATTGGCGGGCCTTACGGCTTCTCACCCAAAGTCTATGAAGCGGCACACGAGAAACTGTCTCTTTCGCGCATGACCTTTTCGCATCAGATGATAAGACTTATCTTTGTGGAGCAGTTATACCGTGCCATGACCATACTGAACGGCGGGCCGTATCACCATGAATAAATCGGAAAGCCTCTCTCTAAACAATCTCCTGCAATAGGGGCGGAATTTCGGGAGTGCTGTTTTTAATGACCGTAATACGGCTTTTCCCTTCCGGCGTCAGCGCAAAGTGCATCTGACGCTTATCCGTTTTTCCCACCAGACGGGTAATCAGCTTCTTCTCCTCTACCGAACGGATAATCTTCGAGGCATTGGAAGCCGACAGTCCAAGCGCTTCCGCTATCTCGCTGGAAGTGAGCTTTGGCGTATTCAGCAGGGTACATAGCAGCATCCCTTCATTCAATGACAAATCAAACTCTTGCATAAATTGTACCTCAAACTCGGATATCGCCCGGTAAATATCGCGGATTCTACATAAAGTTTCCATTATTCCGTTTATATAAATAGATTCACATTCGCCTTGTCCGCGCGCTCCATATAGGTTGCTACACCGCCTATGGTAACTTCGTCCAGCAATTCTTCGCGCCGGATGCCCATCATATCCATAGACATCTGACAAGCAATAAACTCAACTCCTTGCGCCAACGCCTGAGAACGCAACGATTCCAAAGAATCTATTCCTTTCCGCTTCATCAGGAAGCGCATCATCCTGCTGCCCAAGCCCATCATATTCATTTTGGACAGTTTCAGCCGCAATGAACTGGACGGAAGCATCATACCGAACATCTTTCCGAAAACATCTTTCTCTGTCCGGGGTTTCTGTATCTTCTTCAAGACATTCAATCCCCAGAAGGTGAAGAATATCGTCACCGGCTGTCCGGTGGCTGCCGCGCCGTTGGCCAGTACGAAGGTCGCCAGCGCTTTGTCCAAATCATCGCTGAACATAATCAGCGTCTTGCCCTTAGCGTCGTGCTCGAGTGGCATCGTGGATGCTCCGGATGAACCTTTTTCGATGATGACCGTATATTTCCCCTTCTCTTCCGAGTTGCTGATGAGCCGATTGCCTGTGGTGTCGCACCATGCTTGTGCATCTCGCGAGAATCCGGCATCGGTAGCGACTATTTCGATCCTTTCGCCTTCGGTGATTGAGTCGATCGCTTGCTTGATTTTCATAACCGGACCGGGGCATTGCAATCCGCATGCGTCTATTCTTAAGGTCTTCATGCGTTTGCTGCCGAGTCGGGTATCCGTATCCATTCGTCTGTCCATAGCGGTTGCGGCAGTCCGGGTTACGATTGGCTCGATCGCCGTCGAATAGGTCTTGTAACCACCCGACAGGTTCTTCACGTTGCGGAATCCGTGTCCTGTCAGAATTTTTACCGCCAAGTATCCGCGTAGGCCGACGGCACAATAGACATAGATGGCTTTATTGTGTGGTAATTCGCCGAGCCGGCTGCGGAGTTCCTCGAGCGGAATGTTGACCGACCCGGGAATGGCCCCGAAGGCATGCTCTTCGCGGATGCGCACGTCGAGCAGCAGGATGTCGCTGAGATCGGCTCCTGCAATCTGCCGCCATGTCACTATGGGCATTGCTCCGCTGATAATATTGTTCGCCGTATAGCCCGCGATGGCGATCGGGTCCTTGGCCGAGGAGAAAGGTGGTGCGTAAGTGTGTTCGACTTTCATCAGGTCATATACCGTGCCGCCGTTTTTGATGATTAGTGCAATCTGGTCGATGCGCTTGTCCACTCCTTCGTAGCCAACGCATTGACCTCCGTAGAGTTTGCCGCTTGCTGGGTCGAACGTGAGCTTGATGGTCAGCGGAAGTGCATCGGGATAATATCCGGCGTGCGATGCCGAATGTGTCGTCGAACTGGCATACGGAATACCGGACTGTTTGAGCCGTTTCGCTGCGAGTCCTGTCGAAGCTACTGTCATGTCGAATACCTTGGCAATGGAAGTGCCTATGGCTCCTTCGTATTTTGTCGTATTGCCGAAGACCATATTGTCGGCGGCGATGCGTCCCTGGCGGTTGGCAGGGTTGGCCAAATAGTTCAGCCACGGTTTGCCTGTCAGTGGATGCGGAAATTCAATGGCATCGCCCACTGCGTAAACATCCGTTGCCGAAGTTTGCAGGTAATCGTCTACCCAGATGCCGCCCGTTTCGCCGATCTTCAGTCCGGCGGCCTTGGCCAATGTTGTTTCCGGATGAACCCCGATAGACAGAAGAACTATATCGGTTGTAATGCTTTCTCCGGTAGAGAAGAAAACCTCGATCTTTTCGCCTTGGCGCTCGAATCGTTCGACGCTGCGTTCGAGATAGAGTTTGATACCTTTTTGCGACAGGTGCTGGTGTACATGGGCCGCGATTGAAAAATCGACTGGAGCCATCACCTGATTGCCCATTTCCACGACAGATACTTCGGCTCCCGTGCGGTGCAGGTTCTCGGCCATCTCCAATCCGATGAATCCGGCTCCGACGATGACTGTACTCCCGATTCGGTGCGAAGATATATGCTCTTTGATCCGATCGGTATCTTCGATGTTGCGGAGCGTGAATATGCCTTCGATTTCTATGCCTTTCAAAGGCGGACGCACGGGGGAAGCGCCGGGTGAAAGCAGCATTTTGTCGTAGTTTTCCGTATAGGTGGATCCGTCTGCACGGCGTACTTCGACTCGCTTTTTCGTCGTGTCGATCCCGATTACTTCGTTCTCGACCCGCACGTCGATATTGAAACGTTTGGCAAACGAAGCCGGTGTCTGCATGAACAGTTTCTCCCGTTCGGCGATCGTTCCGCCGATGTAATATGGCAGCCCGCAGTTGGCGTACGAAATGTATTTACCCTTTTCGAGCAGGAAGATTTCGGCTTTCTCGTCTGTCCGGCGAATTCTTGCCGCCGCTGTCGCGCCTCCGGCGACTCCTCCGATAATGATGTGTTTCATGTGGTCTTATTTTTTAATTCATCGAATTCCGTTAAAAATCGGATCTGTATGATTCCGACCGCGACAAAGGTGTGTTTATTTTCTGATAAAACAAATTTCCACTGGAAAATAATTCGTCCTGTTGAGGTCGATTTATTCGGAGCTGTTCGTTTTGCAATCGGCGGGAAGAAAGAATTACTGAAATAAAAAAGATGCTCTCTTGGTTTTATCAAATTAAATTTGTTAAAATGAAGGCAAAAGTTTATTTTTGTAAAGTCGGAACAGGGAAACATGACCGGAATGAAGGAAAACCAGTCAACGAAGGGGACGCTCCGCCGCCGTCGAACCAATAAACAGGTGCAGGCCGATATTCTGTCGGCTGTCGGCCGGATTCTCCAAGAAAAGGATTTTACCCATATCACATTGATGGATATAGCCCGCGAAGCCAAAACGGATCCCAATGTCGTGCTGCGGCAGTTCGGATCTTTGGAACAGGTTTTCGACTGTTACATCCGCACGATTGATTATTGGATGCACGATTTGTTCGGCAACAAAGCCTTGAAACGCGGAGAGCGTTCCGCTTTGGAAAGGATGTTCGCACGAATGACCGATTTTCTTTACAACAGTCCGGAGATGCAGAGACTGCTGGTCTGGGAGATTACCGATGTAAACGATACGACATGCCGTGCCGCCGCAAATCGGGAAACGTACTATCGGGAAGCTTACGAAGCCTATGAACGGCAATTCGCGAGGGGGGGGGAGAAAACGCCGTTCCGGCAAATCGCATCGTTGCTGATCGCCGGTACTTATTATCTCGTCCTCCATCGGCATACTTCGACATTCGGAGATATGGATTACGATACGCCGGACGGTCCGGTCCGACTGAAAAAAGTATTGCATGAAATTCTGGATATGCTTTACGAACGGTTGGAACGGCCGCAAAGGGTAAGCGAGGCGATTCGCAGACTCAAGGAGCGGGGCGTGGACGAGCAGGTGATTCGTGAATGTTTAAAAGATCTTTAACTATTCTGTACGATGAAATGGTTTTTATGTGCACTCTGCTGTTTGACAGAGGGGTTGTCGGTTTTGCGAGCCCAGATCATGCCGGATTCCTCGGTGCAGATCTGCGCCTATTGGACTCCGGGAGACAAGTATGCCTATGAGGCTCGGGAGGAGAAGTTCAAGATAGATGATCAAGGCGATACGACGCTCGTATACCGACAAAGCGAACGGCGTGTATTCGAAATCCTTTCTCAGACCAAGGACCGTTACAAGATCCGTCTGACATACGGCGATTACATGACCACCGATAAGGAGGACCAGCTGGTGCACGATGCGATCGTGTCGGCCACGGGGCCTTGTGTCGTTGAGTTCGAGACGGATGAAACCGGTTCGTTGCTTGGTATCGCGAACCTCGAAACGCTGGTCGCACAGGCCGAGGCGTCTGTCGAACCCGCCGTGAGGGTTATGTGGGAGACGATACCTTCGGCGGAACGGAAGAATTTCCCGAAAAAGAATTTCCGCAAATATATGGCCCGTACCCTTTCCGATCCATCGGTCGTGATCAATGCCGTGAACGACGATTTGGGGCGCATGTTCTTTTTCCATGGGGCACGGCTCGATTCGACGCAGGTATACGAATTCGACGAGACGTTCGCTCCGCTGTTGGGTGGCCGGGATTCTGTGCGGGGAAAGACTTCGTTCTGGATTGACGGCAGACAGACAGATTCATACAGTGCCGTATGCAATACTTATACGGAAGCGGACGGCAGCAAAATGTTGTCCGCGACACTCGGACAGTTCGTGACGGCGTTCGGCGGAGAAAAGGCGATGACGCAGGCTATGAGAGACTCCATCGCCTCGGGAATGAGCGGCATCCGTTCACGGATGGAGCAGTTTTCTTCAGAAGAGATCCATTTGGATACAGGTTGGCCCCTGCATCTTTTTTTTGAGCGCACGATTTACATCGACAGAGATTTGGAACCGATGGCTGCGGCCATAGTGCGGCGTACGCTGGACATTATTGTCGAAGAAGAGCAAGAGGAAGAAAAACGGTAATTTGATTGTCATGAAACAGTTTCTGCTGTTGCCGATCCTGCTTGCTGCAGTAGCATCCGTACGGGGAGCATCGCTTGTCGAGGGCCGCATTTATCTGAAAAACGGCTCCGTCATCGAATGTGTCGGGGACGACCGGCTGCAGTTACCGAAAAGATTCGGGAAATTGACCATCCTCCGCGATGCTTTCCGGAAGACGAAAGCCAAAGAAATTTTCCAATCCGGAGAAATCGACTCCGTAGTCTGCTGGCATGCACAGTCTCCGGAACATATCCGCAAGTTCATTCCGGCGGAGAGTCCGGGGTGGATGTGGGTCTATCTCGAAACACCGCACATTTGCGTATGCATCTATTCGGAAAAAGGGTATGGCATCGATTCGAACGGAGGTATTCAGGTCTGGCAGAGGCAGGGAACTTTCAGCCAGTCGCGCACGGCCTACTACCTGAAAAAAACAGGCGAGAAGGAGTTCCTGACCGTTGGTGCCGCAAATCGGAATACAAAAGACGTCTTCCGGGAACGCATCGCCCGTTATGTCGGCGATGATCCCGAACTTGCCGAACGTATACGGTTGTCGAGCGCCATCCGCAGCAAAACCATACAGTTGCTGCGCGATTACGATCCGACGAAATATTGATTCAACTTATAAATTTAAACATTATGAAACGGTTTTTACTTTGTACTGCAACTGTGTTGGCCATGTTCGGCAGCATTTCCCAGGCTGACGCCAAAGATCCGGAAGATCAGGAATTCCGGCACGTAGTCGTAACTCTCAAGTCCGGGGAAAAAGTAGAAGGCTATCTCCATCGGGGATGGCATGCGGAGGGCGCTCTGCTGAAACAGGAGAACTATTCGTTCAAAATCACCAAGACGCCCGATGACAAAGAGCCCGTCAAATATACGGCCGATGACGTAGAGAGTGTCGAATATACAGAGACGACGGAGGAAAATCCGGACGGCATTCGCTGGGAGGCCCTCGATATTGCTGCTCCAGGACTCACGAATCGTTACCGCACTTATCACAGACTGGTTTGTGTGAACAAGGCCGGAGCGAATGCAACGACCTATTGGTGGAAGACGTGGACGACGGAACGAGTAGGTAACAGAGACCGCAGGGTGCTGACAACCATATACGGCATACGTTTCCACAATGATCCCGGCCGAATCGTCTATCCGTATATGTATGTCGGTACGATGTTGATGGACAAACTGCATCCCGGGCTGAAGGCATTTTATAAGAAATGGTTTAAAGGTGCCGAAGGCAAAATACGTAAAAAAGAGGCCGAAGAGAACGACGCATGGATACTCGATATGTACGATGCGTATCTGGCAAGCCGGCCCAATGAATGATGATCGATATTCAAATATGCTGAAAACATGAAAAAACTACTGGCGGTTTGGGCGCTTTTACTGGCAGCTGTTTCCGCGAATGCCGCAGATAAGAAATGTCCCGGAACCGTTCATTTTCTGGACGGCCGTACGCTGGAATGTACCAGCATTACGATTCCCGGATGGATCGATGCCGAAGTGTCTGTCCGGGTGCTTTCCGATGGAAAGAATCAAGCCAGGACGTTGGCGGCCGTGGAAATCGCTTATCTTGAACTTTGGCCGGAAAAGAATCCCGAAGCCAAAAACGAACTTTATTGCGTCCCGTTCATCAAGGAAAAAGGGAAAAAGAAGATTCCGGCAGCCCGATGGCTGGTACCGGAATCTTCGGGCAGGCATGTCGCCTTCTTTACCCGTTATCAGACTTACAAAATGTCTAATAAAGGGCTGGTCGGGATTGTAAACCCCAAATTGAATGTAACCGAACCGAGTGCCTATTTTTGGAAATCGGACGAAAAGAGCCCCGTATTCCTCGGCCAGTATCTTTTCTTTCAGAATTCGAACAAGAAAATGATTGCGCTGGTAGAACGCTATTTTGAGGATGATCCTGCCATGTTGGAGCAAATTCGTCAGCGACGTTGGCTCGGCAAAGGAGGCGGGGTTGCGGCGCTGTTTGCTTTCGTTGCGGAGCATTACGTCCCGCAACAGGAGCAGGAGTAGCGGTCGAATAGCATTGAATTGCCATGAATAAGTGCCCGATACTCCTCCTTTTCGTTTTCATGGTGACGGCATGCAGTCCGGAAGGAGAACATGCTCCGTTGCCATCGGAACCGGATGCCATAACCCTTGCGCCCGGTACGCCGTCCGTTAAGGAATTTCCGGCAATGGGCGGTTTGTGGGAGCTGCGATTCTCTGCGACGAAAGCATGGAGTGTTGTGCCGGCCGATCCGGTCCATGCGGAATGGTACCGGATCGAACCGGCGGAGGGAGACGACGGTAATGGGACGGTAAAGGTAACCGTATTGCCGAATATTACCACAGAAAAACGAAGCGCTGAAATAATCATCCGCTCGGGGCGGGCGGAACAGAGATTGTCTTTTGTGCAGCATGCTTCGGATATGGAGCCGTGCGGTGAAGAAGAGGTGCGCCGTTTCCTCGAAAAACTTTATCAGGATACCGGCGGTGACAATTGGCGCTTCCAGGAAAACTGGTGCACGGACAAACCTTTGTCCGAATGGGGATCTTCTGTCAAATACGAAGACGGGAAACTCTCGCTGATTCTCGGCGAAAACAACCTGCACGGAAAAATCGACTTGTCGGGGTGTACGGCGTTGGTGTCGCTTCGCTGCGCGAAAAATTCGCTGACGGAGATTGATGTTTCCGGTTGTCCGCTGTTGGAGGAACTGGACTGTACGAACTGCGGAATTTCCGGTCTGGACGTTTCCGGCTGTTATTCTCTCCGGCGGCTGCTCTGCGGTTACAATAGTCTCACGGAACTCGGTCTGTCGTCCTGTCCTTACCTGACGGAACTGAATGTTCCTTATAACGGGTTGGGGACATTGGACATTTCGTCATGTATGGCCTTGACGGACTTGAACTGCGCCGAAAACCGGTTGGAAAAGTTGGACATGGCAGGACGGGAAGGCCTTCGGATGCTTTTCTGTTATGGCAACCGACTGTCCGTACTGGATTTGTCAAAATGCTTCTCGCTGACGCTTGTGAACTGTGGGGCGAATGAACTGACCCGGCTCGATCTCTCCGGCTGCGAAAAACTCGGCCGGCTCTATTGTTACGACAATCGGCTCGAAACTTTGGACCTGTCTGATTTTGCGCCGCTACTCAGTGAGTTATATTGTTATGGAAATCGGCTGACCGAATTGGATCTGTCCGGAACCGATCGGCTTTCGCAACTCGAATGCTCCTACAACAATCTGCAACGCCTCGACTTGACAGGCTGTAAATCGTTGCGTATCGCGGGATGTGCGCGAAACGCATTGCGCTCGATAAGCCTTTTCGGTTGTGAAATGCTCGGACAATTGGATTGCTCGGGCAACTTGCTGGAGAATATCGATATTTCAGCTTGCCCGTATCTGACCGAATTGATCTGTACTGATAACCTGATTTTATCGGAGATACCGGAGTCGTTCGATCGACTGACTCTTTTCGAACATGATATTCGATACGAATACAGTGTGGAAAAAGATGCTGTCACGGGGCAAGAAAAAATCGTTTATATGGATCGGGGTAAGGGATGGTGGTACTCCGGAGAGCCGGATAAAGGATATCACGGCCGCTGATGTTTTTATTTGAAAAGGACGGGCGAATCGGTTGAGAGCTAAAGGTTATCGACTTTTCGGGTTTATTCGTATCTTTGCTTTCATGGACAGGGGCGAGATTATCATTTATCAGACAGCCGACGGTGAGACCCGTCTGGACGTCCGCATGGAGAACGACAGCGTGTGGCTGACGCAGGCGCAGATGGTAGAGTTGTTCAATTCGACCAAACAGAATGTGAGCCTTCATATAAATAATATCTTTAAAGAGGGCGAGCTCGAGCGAGAGGCAACTGTCAAGGAATACTTGATAGTTCGGCAAGAGGGCAATCGTTCTGTTAGGCGTAAGATTACAGTTTATAATCTGGACGTGATTATCTCTGTCGGATATCGTGTCAAGTCACAGCGCGGAACACAATTCCGTATCTGGGCGAACAAAATTTTGAAAGAGTACCTAATAAAAGGCTATGCCGTCAATACCCAAGCGAAAGCCGAGCAGTTGGAGGAGTTGAAAAAGACTGTTCGCCTGCTCTCCCATGTCTTGGCTGCGAAGGAGGTTACGAAATCCGAGGCGGTCGGGCTGCTGCGCGT
>OKSA01003358.1_pt1 | contig 11909 bp, 11 predicted proteins | sample 1601181 | NCBI WGS metagenome assembly OKSA01 (sample SAMEA3541538, study PRJEB24748) | human gut metagenome | biome: human gut; feature: human-associated habitat; material: faeces | place: China | collected 2012 | reverse complement strand
CCTGTTTCGCTCCGAGCCGGATCATCCGACAGCCCGAAAGTCCACGTGCCGGTGTAAATCTTTTCAAGGCGCACCGCCTTGACGGGCAGGGTATCGCGCCAGTAGAAGGATTCCAGCGCCGTGGTGGAATTGTTGGCAATACCGGTGAAGTTGTAGCGGACAAGCTGACCCGGCATGACCTCCACGTAACCGGTTTTCTTGATCGACACATTCGTGTACAGGCTCTTATTGGTCATGCTCGCCTTAACGATCTGACCGGCGTGTTCGATCTCTACCTCAATAGGTGTCTTATCCAGCCCGTAAAACTCCGCCGCCTTGGATTCTACGATCTTGTACCGCGCCAGCGGCAAAGGTTTGCTCACCGCCAAGCCGTTTTTATCCGTCTTGATCGTATCCACCAGGCGGTTGGTGCGGGCATTGTAAACTTCAAAGACGGTGTTGGGGATCGGCGTTCCGGCGGGCCAGCCGTTCATGGAATTATAGTCCGCCGAGGTCTTGACGATCTGGATTTGGCCGGTGATGGGCGTATTCTTCCACTCGATTTCTGTGGTTTCGCCGGACTTTACATACACGGTCTTTTCCTGCGTGTCGGGGATATAGCCCTCGTTTTCCAATTCACGCAGATAAAAACGGCCAGCGGTCAGGTTTTCAAAACGGACATAACCGCGGTCATCGCTTGTTTCCTGCGCAATGGGATTATTTCCGCTGTCGTAGAGAATGAAGGATACACCGTAGATGCCCTCGCCGGTGGCCGAATCGACCTTGTGGATCAGGATACCGGAGATGGCTTTGTTGGTCACCGTTTTGGTCGTGGTTCTACCATCCCCCACGGCGAAATAGATGGGGGTATTGTCCAGCTGGAAGCCCTTGCCCGCCTCGGTTTCCACGGCATAGTAGCTGCCGCTTGCCAGCGGCACATACACGCGGCCGTCCGTTCCAGTGGTGACGGTGTCCACCAGACCGCCATCGCTGACACGGCGGATCTCGAAGGTGGTGTTGGGGATACGCTGGGTTTTGTCCGCCGCATTCACTTTCACCAGCTCCAGCCCGCCGATGGGAGTATTATAAAAATAGAGGGACTGCGTGTCGTTGGGGGTGACCACCACGGTCTGCGTGCGGGTGTTCTCGTCGATGGTGTAACCGGAGATGGATTTTTCCTCTGTTACCACCAGTGTGCCGGTGACGCCCTTGAGAATGATCTGCCCGTTTTCGTCGGTATAGTACAGACCGTTGGAGCTGATTTTTCCGTTTTCGTCGGGGACAAACTCGCCGGTAGCCGTAGTGATCTTGAAGGTAACGCCCTCCAGCGGCGTCTTGCGGTCCAGAGAGGACAGCTTGTTGATGACGAGCGCGCCCTGTCGCTCATTCCAGAAAGTCATGCGCTGGGGAGACTGGCTCTGGTCGATCTTGATGCTCTGCGGCGTGCCATCCAGCACGAAACCGTCCACCGTCTTGACTTCCTTGGCAGTAATCGTCATGCCGTCGGCCAGACCCTCAATGACGATCTGGCCTGCGGAGTCGGTGGTATAGTAGCCGTTGTTGGGGCCGACCACCGCACCGGAGGAGTCCGTCACGAGGAACTGTACCCCGGCAAGCGGTTCATTTTTCGTGCCGGAAATGTATTTCTGGAGAATCAATGTTGTAGTGGGTTTGTTGTAAAAGGTCAGCGTCTGCGTGTCGTTGGGATTGACTACTACGGTCTGTGTGCGGGTCGCTTCGTCAATGGTGAAGCCCGGAATCGTCTTGCTTTCCGTCGCTACCACGGTGCCGACGACGCCGGAGATGCGGATCTCACCGGATTTATTGGTGTAATAAATGCCGTTGCTGGGCAGCTCGCCGTTGGCGTCGGGAACGAAGCTGCCATCCGCGTAGGTGATCTTAAACTCGACGCCCTCCAGCGGCTCCCCGTTGGGACCGGAGCTGACCTTGCGGATGATGAGATTTCCGGCAGGCTGGTTCAGAAACTGCAGATGCGCCGTTTCGCCGCTCTTAATGAGTGCGTGCTGGGGGCTGTCATCCAGCAGGTAGCCCGTTTTTGCTCTGACTTCACGGGCAATGACCGTCATGCCGGGTTCCAGACCATCCACCAGAATTTCGCCTGCGGCATTGGTGGTGAAGCGGCCGTTGTCGTTGCCGAGATAATGGCCGCTACTGTCGGTCAAAAGAAACTCTACGCCGGAGAGCGGCTCGTGCTTGCTGTCGTCGCTCAGTTTGGTAATTAAGAGCGATCCCAGAGGAGCATTGCCGAAGCGGAGCGTCACCACATCCTGATCCTCGCCGGAGATCCACACGGTTTGGGGTTCGCGGTCGATGATGTGATTTCCGTCACCTTCGAGTTCCTGGCAGATGTAAGTGCCGCGTTTGAGGTTTGTCACGGTGAACGCTCCGTTGGGTCCGGTCACATAGGTCCCAACGACGGTGCCGCCAGTGCCGGAAGTGCCGCCGCCTAAATATCTCAGTTCAAAGCGGCAGCCATCCAGTCCTTTTCCGGTCTTTGCATCGTACTTATACACAACGAGGGCACTGTGAGGCACATTGTCCACCGTTACGGTCTTGGAGGTGTTGGCTTCCAGATAGAACTCGGTCACGCCGTTGCCCTGAATGCCGAAGCCCTTGGGAGCGGACTCCTCCACCAGCTTGTACCAGCCACGGTTTACATCGGTGAGGGTGATTTTTCCGCTCTCGTCCGTTGTGAACACGCCGAGGTCGTTGATCTCGCCGGTGGTGGTATTATCCGAACCGTAATAGATATGGAATTTGGCATTGGAGAGAGGATCACCGGTGACGCTGTTTCGCTTCAGGATCGTCAGGGATGGTTTGACCGCGTTGAAAAAGGTCACCGTTCTGGTGCAGCCTGCTTCCAGATGGATCTCCTGGGGAATCTCAGAGAGAATGACATTGGAAGGCACATTTTTCTCCGTGATGCGATAGCTACCCACAGGGATGCTCTCAAGGAAGATGCGGCCGTGGTTATCGGTCGTGGCGCTGGTGGAGTAGCTGCCGTCGATCTGCTCAATCCGGTAGGTTACGCCCTCGATAGGCTCCCTGTTGGCAATGTTTTTCTTCAAAATTTCCAGACCGGGCTTCTGGTAATCCTGAAAGCGCACCTCAGAGGTTTTGCCGGGTCGGAGCGCTACGGTCTGCTCCGTATTGCTCACAATATAAGGCTCCGGCACGGATTCCTCCCGCACCACATAGACGCCTGCGGGAAGTGCCGGAAGCGTTGCGGAGCCATCTGTACCTGTGGTGACGGAGGTGGAATAGCTGCCGGTCACGGATTTGATGGACAGCACCGTACCGGGGATCGGCGCGCCGGTCTGCGCATCGGTCTTGATGATCTTCATATAGGGCAGCTCATAATTAGTCGCCGCAACGGTGTATTCGCGGTCACCCTCAGTTACATCTACGTACACGCTCTTCGGCGTGGGATCAACACAGTATCCGGACGGGGCCGCCGTTTCCACGAAGCTCCAAAGGCCGGTGGCGGCGTTCTCAATATGAATCTCACCATTTCCGTCCGTCACGTCGCTGCCGACGATCTGCCCGTTGAAATAGATGCTGAAACGTGCGCCGGCGAGACCAGTTGTGGTTCCACCGGCAGTTTTCTTCAGCGTGATCTTGCCCGTGCCGCCCGTAGGCTGCTCGGGCTGGTCAGGCGCAGGCTCGCCCGTCACGAGCTTGCGCGGTCCATAGTAGTTAAAAAATGACTGATTTTTGCGGTTGCTGGAGATCGCATACACCGCCCATCTTGCACTCTCATCCTCCACGATGGTTGCAGCAATGCCCTGCGCAGCGTACTCCTCGATCTGACGCTGGAACTCGGCATCCTCAGCTGCTTTCTTTGCGAGAAGAGAGTCGATAAGGCTCAGATACAGCTCGTAGGTGTCGGCGTTGGCATAGCCGCCCGCGTCGCCGTCTCCGCCGGGTTCGCCCTTATAGGACTGGTTCTCCCAAACGTAGGTCTGCACGGCCATAAAAAGCTGGCCGACGTTGGAATCTTTGCAGTCGTTGAGGTAGGTCATCATCCACTTGACGTTTTCGACGGTCATGGCATCCATCTCACTGAGGCCGCTGTTCGTGAGTGCCGACTGCAATACAGCATCCGCATCCGCGCCGGAGCCGGATGTCCACGAGTACGAATCAAGGAATGATTTTGTGGCGTAGTGATAGCCGAGGCCGCTGTCCATGCAGTACACGAGCTTACCGTCTGCCAGCGGAGGACGATAGCTGTACGGCGTACCGTTGGCCAGCAAACGGGTCGACCAATATGCCTGATCCTGTGTGATCTGGATGCCGGAGCCGGTCTTCGACGCGGCAAAGGCCGAAGTCGGCAGCAGGCTCAAGATCGTCACCAGCGTTAAAAGCAGTGACAACAGTCGTTTTTTCATAGGTTTCATAATTTCTCCTTTCTCAAGAGAGGCAACAAAAAGAGCAGGCCGTTAAGGTCTGCTCTTTCCTGATAGTTGATATTTACTTGTTCGCGGGCGTATCCACCCGGGTAACTTCACAGCCGTCCAGCAGGAAGACCTGCACACAGTACCAGCAGTCGAAGCCGTCCTTGTCAATACCGCGTGCCAGCCCGACGCCGATCTCGCCGTAGCGGGCGCTTGTCATGTTGTCCGCATGGGCCTTGGAGTTGGACCACAGCTCGACCACCGCTTCAGAGAGCGTTTTGTGCTGCTGCTCAAGATACAGCTCCGAGATGTTGTGAAGGTTTTCGCCGGTGTATTTGCTGTCGGTGACGGTATTGCTCTTGCGCCCATCCGGGCGGGTGTGGGAGTAGACGCCGCTCGCGGCGATCTCATCGGCGCGCACCTGCGCCGCCTGCGTGAGCTTATCGTTGACACGCAGCGCAGCAACACCTTTTGCGCGCCGCAGCGCATTGGTGCGGTCCACGATATCCTGCTTTGCGACGGCAACTTCATCAGCAGGCGTCGTGACCTCCGGCTGTGAAGCAGGTTCGCTGGTCCCCGCTTTCACCGGCGCTTCGCCGGTGTAGGGCTTGTCCGATTCAATTTGAACACATTTGGTATCGCCGTCCCAGTAAACCTCGAATCCTACCGTCTTGCCGACATCGCGCAGCATGACGTAGTTGTTGCCGTTGATGTTGTACGCCGTCAGACGGACTTCTTTACCGTCCACAAGGATGCGGTTGGTCGACAGTGTCACTTTCAGCGATCCCACTGCCCGCGCCGCGGGAGAACTTAGGGTAAGCCCCAGCACAAGACCGCAGAGGATAAGTCCGATGTTTTTCATTCTGTTCATACGCTGCCTCCATATTTAATTGGTATGTGGAAGCATGGTATCGCAGAAAATAATGCATGTCAAAAAACTGGGAACCATTTCTGCTTTGATCATTTCTGTCGTGCCTGCACACACCAGCGATAGTCCGGCTGATTCATCACACAGGTGACGAGTGTAATGATATTTTCGGTGCTGTCGTTCAGAACGCTGGTATCATCCGCGCCGATTTTGGCAACGGAATAGACCTCGTAGCTGCGTTCGCCGAGTTTCGTCGTCAGCTTGATCGTATCGCCAACATTGAGTGTGTGGATCTTGCCGAAGTGGTTATTAACGCCACGGTTATGTCCGGCAATCGCTGCGTTTCCATCCCAAATCGAGGTGTTGGTAAAGTGGCCGGCTCCTTTGACAAGCGCCGCGCTGTCCGTCCCCTGATACACCCTGACCGTCAGGCCAATGGACGGGATATTCAGCGTTCCAAGATAGCCGCCGCTGTAATAGAGGTCACTGGTAACAGCCGTGTACTTACTCGTCCCCGCTGTGCCAACATCGGCACTTGTTCCTCCCGCAGCAGCGGGCGGCATCACCGTTGCACCGCCGCCGCTGCTGATATTTCCGTCTGATACTGCATCACCCACAAGATTCGGCGTCAGCAGCTCTCCTGCGTTCAGCGTGTAAGATGTCGGTGAACCAAACACAGGCGGAATATAGGCCGCGTTTTTGCTGCGGTCAATATTCGTCGGTTCTCTGGACACATAGATCGTCTCAACAGACGTTGGCTTTCCGAATTCACCTGCATCCGCTCCGTCAAAGCTGTATTCCAACGCCGAAACAGGCATAGAAAAAGCCGCCAGCGCGCAGCTGACGGCAAGCAGCGTCGTGATGTACTTTTTCATTTACTCATAACCTCTTTTCTTATTAAGGTAGTGCTTGTACCCCTTATAACCGGCATAGCCGCAGCCGCCCAGCGCCAGCACACCGAGCGGTGCCAGAACCCACATCCAGTTGAAGCTGCCGGTTTTAGGAAGGACCTCCGCTCTGCCGGTGCTGGAGAAAATTGCGGTGTAGATCACCGTGTCGCAGCTTGTACGGGTAACATCGCCCTTATAGTCCGCCGTGACGGTGTAGCCGGTGGCATATTTGCTGGTAGCGGTCCCCGAATAGCTCGCCATGGCAGTATAACGAATCGGAATATCATAGCCGTCCGTAGGATCGGTGGCGGCCTCCTCCCAGCTCACATCCGCGAGTGTCAGGGTACGGCCATTTTCATTCACAGTCTTGGGGATCAGGGAAACATCGGCGTCGGAGAGGTTGGGATAGGTACGCTCCGCCGTCACCGTGCGGCTGCTGGTGCTGTAGCCCGCTGCCTCTACCTGAATGGTAGTGTGGTCAAGGGAAAGGATACCCTCATAGCCATCCTCGGTTTTAACCTCCAGCTTCGGCTCCAGCATCTTCAAAATCTCAGCCATATCCTTTGTTTTGCTGTCCAACGTGACCACCTCGATATGCTCCCGCGTATCCGTTTCCGTCTGGTCGTTTTTCAGCATGTCGAGGAGCGTATAGGTGCGGCCCTCACGCTCAAAATCAGCGGTGGGAATTGTGGAAGGATCGTCCTTTGCGGTCAGATAGTAGACCTTCTCCAGATGATAGACGCCATTTTCCTCGCTGGTTCTGACCTCAGCAGGATAAGCCGATACGCTCGGAGGCATATCGGCGGCGGAGATCAGCGCAGATGCCGGATCGGCGTCCTGCTCGGATTCCGCGGCCAGCACCGCGCCACTCGTGCTGCACAGCGTCAATGTCATGCACAATAAAAAAGCAAGTTTCTTTTTCACACTCTTTACCTCTTTTCTCAGCGGACAGTCCGGTTCTGCTCCGGCTGCTTGCGCTCCTGCGGCGAGATCTCCCGCTGAATGTCTTTTTGCAGCCTACGGAAATACTTTTGCAGGCTGTCCACCACACTGCGGCGATCCTGCGCCTCCATGCCGTCAAACGCCTGTCCCACGCGGCTCACATTCGGCTGCGGCACATCAATGCTGAAATTGCGGCAGAGCATATAGCTGACACACTCTGCATCCATCGCGCAGTCCTCGCGGGAATAGTAGGGATAGCGCCCGCGGTCATGAATACCGGCGTGGACGATCTCGCGAGCCAGCGCCGCGAAAGTTTTGCTGTCGCTTAGGCGGGTAGAAACGGTAATGCGCTGCGCCTTGGGGTCATAGAAAGCATCCTGGTACATTGCAGCGTCGGTCACGACGGGGACGCCCGCGCTGTCCAACAGACGGCTCAGTGCCGCCTCCATCTCCGGCGTGTTGTCGCGGAGCGTCAGCGGCGCAGGCACAGCCTTGCCGTGGGTCTGCGTCACATCAAAAACACGACCGATCTTATAGCCGTGATACTGCCGCCCGTCTTTCACATAGGGATCGGACACACGAATTTTCAAACCGGTCTCCTCACGATTCACGCTGCGGCCCAGCCGTCCCCAATTCTCCAGACTATTGATATAAGTAATGTCAGGGTTCTGTGCCATCGCCAACATGACGTTGGCGGCGCTGTACTGCGGATTGATCGCCTGCGTATCCAGATAGCGCAGATAGGCGTTCGGCTCACTGGTAACGCGCATCACAGCATCGTCAGAAAGCTGCCGCAGCTCTTCACGTTCTGCCGTTTTCTTCGCTTTCCAGTCCTCGTCACGCTGCTGCTTTTGCTGGATCAAATCGTCTAATTTTGCCATAATTCTCTCCTTTACTCTTATTCCCGCGTGGGCACGGCTTTTTTAATAGTCTCCCGCACGGTGTCCTTTGCGGGCGCGGTGTCATCCCGTTCCGCCGCAGCTTGCAGAGCCATCAGGCGGCTACGGACGGAGGGGCGCTCATCAGGCTTCTCCATAGTCGCTTCCATAGACGCTCTCGCACCAGTCCCGCGCTCCTTCAAGCTGCTCTCGGACGGAGCGCGGGCGTTCTCTTTTTTTACGGCAGCGTCCTCCCTCACCGGTGCGGGGTAGCCCATGCGCTCAAAAATGCGATTGATCTGCTTGGCATCCCTGGCTTTTGCCATAATTTCTACCGTACCGGTCTTTTCTACCTTATTGACGATGGGGTAAAACAGCACGCCATAACGCTTAGCCTCCATCTGAAAGCCCTTTAGGTCTTCGCGCTTTACAGAAAAAATCGTCAATTCCTCACCATCGTGAATGAGGCGCTTGAGATTGGTCTTACCGGAGAGCTTCTGGTTGTCGTTGGCAAGAGCGATCAACAGGGCGGCAAGATTCTTCGCCCCCAGCCCTGCCAACTTGACCGCACTCTCGGTGATCTGGATGCCCTCACGCACCATCAGGTCAGCGGTTTCACCGCTGGTACTCATGCTCATGTTCCTCCTTTTTTAGATTCTCCTGCCGTTCAGCCTGCGCCTCCCGGCATTGCTGGGATACCCTCGGAATGTCCGATTGTATTCTGCGGCACAGGCGCAGCTCCCTGCGTTTTTCCCGCAGGGCGGCAGTCTGCTGTTCGATTTCCACGCTGTACCGTGCTTGCGTTTCTTCATCTTTTACATTCCTCCTTTCCCGATAAAGTGGTTTTCTCTGTTCCTTCAACAAGCGAATATCCCACTCCAGCACGCGGATACGCCGCTCCAACTCCACTTCGGTGGTAATTCCGCTTGATAAAAGGTATTTGAATTGCTGCTCATACCGCTCCAAATGAATGACCTCCCGCTTGACGGAAAAGGGCAGCTTGGGCGACGGCTTTTTCCGCCTTCCCCCACGCAGCAGGTAGAGGTAGCGGAGATAGAGCGCATGAAAGCCTGTGATCTTCTTTTTTCGGACGGTGGACAGCTTACCCTTCACGCGGTAACGCTTGACGGCATGGGTGACGGTCAGCGGGGTCATGCCGCTGTGCCGCTGGCGGGAGAGCCGCAGCAGAATATCCGCTTCGGTGTAGCCCTCGCCCAAACTGTCCAGACGGATCGCCCGCTTTGCGCCTGGTGGCTTGACCGTGGTGGATTTCCGGTTGGGGCTGCACCGCACCTCATAGCCGTTTTTCCGCAGGAGCATGAGAAAGGAATCGTAGGTGTAGGCTTGCCCAATGATCGTGTCAATGTCGGCGCGGATCACGCCGCGCACGGTGGGCTTGCCGCCCTGCTCCGCCTTCCACTCAGCGTAATGCTTGCCCTTGCCCTGCGGGGTGATGACGGATAAATCATTCTCCCGGCACAGTTCGTCCGAAGTACCGCGCACATCGTTGTAATAGCTTTCCGGGCTGGAATGGTATTTCTGCCCATCTACACAGGACACAGAATTGACCACCAGATGATTGTGCAGGTGGTGCTTATTCAAATGGGTGCTGATAACGACCTCATACCGTTTTCCAAACAACCGCTTGGCAAATTCCAGCCCGATAGCGTGCGCCTGCTCTGGTGTGACCTCCCCCGGCTGAAAGGACTGGATGAAATGGTAGCCGAGGACGCCGCCCATCTTGCCAAACTGCTGCTTGGTTTCCATCATTTCAGAGAGGGCGGTGTCCACGCTGCTGCAATTCAACGCAGAAGTGAAAAAGAATTGCTCCGTCTTTTCGGGATTAGAGATGTAGGTGATGCTGGACGCCAGCGAGGTTTTCTCTCCATCGGTGATGTAGCGTACACGGTCATCTAATCGGACGCGAATGGCAAAAACTTTGGTGACAGCCACTACCCCCGCTTCACCGCCCTCCACAATGCCGCTTGCATTTCCATGATGTTTTGAATGTCCTCCTTGCGGACATAACCGGAGGCATTGGCGACTTTAGCGATTTGGTTGATGTTCGTACCGATGCCGGAAAGCTGACGCAGCAGCTCCGGCAGTTCATCAGGCGGACGGGGACGCAGGTTCACGCCCATGATAAGCCGCCGAATCGCAGGCTCCATTTTCAAGCCGCTGTCCTTGGAAAGCTGTTTGACATGGGCGTATTCGTCAGCGGTCAGGCGAATGGTAATTTGCTTGACATTGTTGCGTTTCATCGGAAGTTCCTTTCCTGTTGAAGTGGGGATATTAAGGGGTTTACCCCTTAACAAGCGCATTTTGATGTCAAAATGCTATGCTTGCGACTGCAAAGCAGCCGCAGGCCGCTTGCAGTCCTAACCCAGCCGAAAAAGAAAATCAGCGTGCGTCACCGCCACGGGTCCTTACCCTGCCACTGATCCCTTTCACAAGCTGGAGCTGGTCGTTGTAGTCCTTTCCGCGCCGTGGTGGGTTGTCGATGACCTCATACTCGGAAAGTTTCTTTTGAATGGCCGCGGATGCCGTCCGTCCCGGCCCGTCGTTATCCAGGCACAGCACGACCCGCGCCACGCCAGGATTGTCCTTCAGGTATTGCTCCAGCGCAGCGGGGAATCGGATCGAGCCGTCTTTCCGCGGCTGATAAATGCCGGAGAGGGACAGCGTATTGGCGGCGCGCCAATCTTGCCCCCGCAGCTTCAGCACCCGCAAGGACGCCCGGCATCTGATCATCCATTGCCAGATGGCGACCGACGAGCACGTCCGGCGCATGAAGGAGGCGGGGCAAACGCACGGTACAGACCATTGTATACCTGCCGCATTTTCTTTCCTGGGTAGTCCTGGCAAACGTCGTTTCTAGCATTCTTGGATTTGACGGTCCAGTCAACAGCCTGATCCAGTCCATGGGCCACGATCCCATCCTCTTTTTGGGAAGCAATGTATGGTTTCGCCCGGTGATCATTCTTTCGGACTGCTGGAAAGAATTCGGTTACGGATCCATCATCTATCTGTCGTCCATTCCGTCACTTCCGAGGAGATATCTTCTTTATCATTACTTTCATTTGTAAAATATTTCAAATAAATTCTACTGGAATCTATTTTTTATCAATAGCTGATTTATAATATAAAAATATCAATCCTAAAATTGCCGCTACACAAATTACATATATGTTTTTTTTCATTTCATTTTCTCCACTCTTTTAACATACATATGCAATCAAAACAGTACTACTAGTATATGACACTGCAGATTGCGACCAATGATGACCATCATAACTTCTGGTTGTCCATATATTTAATTCCCACGGCTGGTATTTATGTACTAATTTGCACAAATAACTTCATTTAATTCTTCATTATAACTTGATGCATTTGTGAAGTACAAAAAACAATTGCTCTCCAAAAACGGCATCAAGAGTAAAATTGACATAATTATTGACATGCTTTTTAAAATATTCTTTTTCATATTGTTATCTCCTTTAGTATCTCTAATTCTTTTTCTACTGAATTTATGACTTCATTAATAAAACTCTCTTTAACCTTTGGCACACTGTATATCTTTTTTCTCTGCACTTTTCTCATTTCCATTCCCGCTTCTCGCATGTACATGATCCGTATTTTATTAAATTGATTTACTACTATTTTGTAAGAAGCAATCTTTTCGCTCGTTATTTGTGACATAGAACCATTTTGTTCTATTTTTTTCAAACATCTGTATACATTTCTTTTATGTTCATATAATAAATGAAAGGTGCGATAATCGACTGTTCTCCCTTTTGTTTTTCCCTGTAGTTCCTCTATGATCCATTTATAAATATCTGATCCATAAATCTTAATTTCTTCATTTTGGAGATGGGCTTCCATAGGGTGCACAAAGTCATGTATTTTATGCAACAAAAATGTTTCTGTTAATTGAAAC
>OKSA01003356.1_pt1 | contig 11913 bp, 8 predicted proteins | sample 1601181 | NCBI WGS metagenome assembly OKSA01 (sample SAMEA3541538, study PRJEB24748) | human gut metagenome | biome: human gut; feature: human-associated habitat; material: faeces | place: China | collected 2012 | reverse complement strand
GAATGCGGGAGGCGGTGTGGGCCGACGTGCGCTCGCGCATCCGCCGCCGGGGAATCCGGATGCGGATCGTCCGCTACGCCGCGGCTGCGGCCGTGATGGCGGGCGTCGTCTGCGGCAGCTGGTTCATGGGCGGACGCCGGACCGAAAGCCGTCTGGTCGCCGCGGCGCAGCCGGTGAGCGTCTCGACGCCTCTGGGCGTGAAGTCCGACGTGGTGCTGCCCGACGGTTCGCGGGTGCGGCTCAACGGCGGCACGCGCATCGTCTATCCCGCGCTGTTCGGCGACGAACGCCGCGTGGAGGTCGACGGCGAGGCCTATTTCGAGGTCGAGCACGACGCCCGCAGGCCCTTCGTCGTCGTCACGGGACAGGTCGTCTCGACGGTGCTCGGAACGACTTTCAACGTGCACGCCTATTCCGAGGACGAGAATTACCAGATCACGCTGGCGACGGGCAGCCTGCTGGTGGACGGCGGTCCCGAGTCGCGGAGCGTGCGGCTGCGTCCCGGCGAGCAGGGATTCTTCGAGAGGACCTCCGGGCTGCTGTCGCTGCGCAGGGTGAACGTCGAGCAGGTGCTCTCGTGGCAGGAGGACAGGCTCTACTTCCGGGCCGAACCCCTGGCGTCGATCGCCCGGAGCCTCGAAAGGCAGTTCAACGTCGACATCACGATCCCCGACGAACGGCTGCGCAGGATCTGTTTCACGGGTGAGTTCGTCGACGGCGAGAACATCCACGAAATCATGCGGATCATCTCGGCCGACAGCCGTATCCTCTGCCGCAGCCGCAAGAACCATTTCGAGCTTTACAGAAACCGATAGAGATTCACGATTTTTTTCACTACAACCTAAATTTCAATCCTTATGAGTAACAATTCTACCAGCAGAAGGTCCTTCCGGGACCTTTTCGGCCAGCGGATGCTGTGCAGACTGAGCGGATTGCTGACCCTGTGTTGGTTCACGGTGGCGGCCCAGGCTCTTTACGCGCAGAATCCCGTGATTTCGTTGACGCTGAAGAACGCCACCGTGCGCGAGGTGATCGAAGCGGTCAAGACGCAGAGCGGCTACTCGTTCTGGTATCGGGAGAGCGAGATCGACCTCCGGAAGCGCGTTTCGGTCGAGGCGCACGATCAGAACGTCCTGAAACTGCTCGACGGCGTGCTCGCCGACCAGGGAATTCTGGCCAAACTCGAAGGCCGCCACATCGTGCTTTACAAATCCGACCCGGCAGGCCGGGGCCGGGAATACCAGCTGAAGGGCCGCGTCGAGACCGAGGCCGGCGATCCGATCGTGGGGGCGAACGTGCTGGTCGAGGGCACGACGAACGGCATGGTGACCAATTCGAAGGGCGAATTCGCCCTGAACGTGACTGCGGGCGCGCGGCTCAGCGTGTCGTTCATCGGCTACGACGCGGCGCAGGTCGAAGTGGGCAACCGGACGCATCTGACCGTGGTGCTGAAGGAGAATAACCAGCTCCTCGACGACGTGGTGGTGATCGGATACGGCGTGCAGAAGAAGGTCAACCTGACCGGCTCGGTCGCCGTGCGCCAGATGTCGGAGATCGAGAACCAGCCCATGACGCACGCCTCGCAGGCGCTCTATTCGATGCCCGGCGTCTACATCAACCAGGCTTCGTCGAAGCCCGGCAGCGACGGCGCGACGATCCGCATACGCGGCGTCGGCACGATGAGCAGTTCCAGCCCCATGGTGCTGGTCGACGGCATGGAGTATTCGCTCAACGAGCTGAATCCCGGCGACATCGAGACGATCTCGGTGCTGAAGGACGCTTCGGCCTCGATCTACGGTTCCAAGGCCGCCAACGGCGTCATCCTCATCACCACGAAGCAGGCCAAGAAGGGCGCACCGGTGGTGAAGTTGAGCGCCAACTTCGGCATTCAGTCGGCGACCTACGTGCCCGACGTGGTGACCGACCCGATTCAGTATATGAACATGCGCAACCAGGCCGAACTGAACGAAGGCAAGCTGACGGTGACCTACAACCGCGACGACATCCTCGAATACGAGGAGGGCATGAAGCACGACAAGTACATCTATCCCGCCTCCGATTGGTACGACCTCTGCTACCAGAACGGTTTTCTCCAGCAGTACAACGCCCGCGTTTCGGGCGGCACGGACAAGATCTCCTACTCGCTGGGCGGCGGTTACATGAACCAGCGCGGCATCATGGTCGCCAACGACGACGCGGAACGCTTCTCGTGGGACATGAAGATCAACGCGCAGGTGACCAAGCGCCTGAAGGTGGGCATCAGCCTGCTGGGCAACCTGCGCTACAACACCGACCCGATCTACGGCGTATCGACGACGGTCAACGTCATCAACCGCGCCCTGCCGATCTTCGGCACGCAGCTGCCCGACGGCAAGTGGCTCTCGACGTGGCTCTCGACCCCCGGGCGCAACAACCCCGAGAATCCGCTCATGGAGCTGCACGAGGGCAACACCAAACGTCAGCTTCACCGCATTCTGGGGCGCATCAACATCGGCTACGACCTGCCGTGGGGCATCAAGTACAACGCCAACCTGGGCTACGTGAAGGTCGACCACTATTCGAAGGACTTCAAGCACGCGATGTACACCTACAATCCCAAAACTCTTGAGCGGAAGAACTTCAGCGCCTACGTTTCGGCCAAGGACTGGGACAACAACGCGATCAACTACACTTTCTACAACACCCTTTCGTGGGGCAAGAGCTTCGGCGGCAACCACAACTTCAACGTGATGGTCGGCACGGAGTACAAGCGTTACGACGGCAAGAACTTCCAGGCCAAGAAACGCGACTACTTCAACAACCAGCTCACCGCCCTGTCGGTCGGCGCCACGATGGAGGATATTTCGGGCGGATCGTCGCTCGAACTGCTCTTCTCCTACTTCGGGCGAATCACCTACGACTACAAGGAGAAATACCTGATCGACGTGACGGCGCGTTACGACGGTTCGTCGAAATTCGCCAAGGGCAACCGATGGGCCTTCTTCCCCGCCGTGTCGGTCGGGTGGCGCATCGACAAGGAGAATTTCATGCAGAACGTCCGGGCGGTCGACGTGCTCAAGCTCCGCGGCTCGGTCGGCGAGATGGGCAACCAGGCCATCGGCAACTACGAGTACCTGATGGCCGTGCTGGCGAACAAGAGCTACAATTACAGCTTCGGCGACGTGCTGTCGGGCGGCGCGGCGATCAAGGATTTCGTCGACGAGAACATCTCGTGGGAGACCACCCGCACCTACAACCTCGGACTGGATTTCGAGGCCTTCGACCACCGCCTGCTGTTCAGCGTCGACCTCTATAAGAAACGCACCGAAGGCATCCTGCGCGACGTGAAGATTCCGGCGCAGATCGGCAACCTGAACGGCCCGAAGCAGAACATCGGCGTGGTGGCCAACGACGGCGTCGAGCTGAACCTCCAGTGGCGGAGCGCGGTCAAGAATTTCCATTACAGCCTCGGCGGCAACTTCTGCTACAACAAGAACATCGTCGTCGACCTCGACGGGCAGGAGTACATCAAGACCTTCAACATCATCCGCGAGGGCGAACCCATCGACGCGTGGTATCTCTACCAGGCCGACGGCTTCTACAACAGTTACGAGGAGATCGCCAATTCGGTGACCGTCGGCAGCGGCGTGAAGCCCGGGTACATCCGCTACAAGAATCTCAACAACGACGACAAGATCGACAACGACGACCGCGCCGTCTGCGGCAACCTCACGCCGAGCATCACCTACGCCTTCAACTTCTCGCTGGGATGGAAGGGACTCGAACTTTCGGCGCAGTTCCAGGGCGTCGCCGACGTGAAGACCTATCTTTCGGGCAACCTCGCAGCCCCGTTCTGGAACGGAGCGGGCGTGCTGAAGGAGTGGGCGACCGACGCGTGGACCCCCGAGAACCACAACTCCCGCCTGCCGATCCTCCACACCGCCACGGGCGCGCCCGAGATGCACGACTACAAGAACACGCAGTGGCTCTACGATGCGTCGTACCTGCGCTGCAAGCAGCTGCAACTCTCGTACACCCTCCCCAAGAGGTGGATTTCGAAGCTCGGAATGAGCCAGTGCCAGATCTTCGTCAACGGCGAGAACCTCTTCACGATCTCCCCGCTGAAGATGTTCGACCCCGAGATCGACCTTTCGTCGACCAACCTGATGCAGTATCCTTCGCTGCGGACGATCAACTTCGGCTTCAACATTACTTTCTAATCGCTTCAAATACGGAAAAACATGAAAAAAACAGTAATCGGATTGATGCTTTGCGGTGCGGCGGCGCTGGCCTCCTGCAACCTCGACACCATTCCCACCGACAAATATACGGTCGAGACGTTCTGGGAAACCGAAGAAGGAACCGAGGCCGCCATGACCGGCTGTTACAACATACTGACCAACAGCGCGCTGTTCGGAGACTCGGCGCCGCTGCTCGAAGAGACCTGCACGCCCAACGCCTATAATTACAACAACGCGGGCGGATACAACGTCATCGCCCAGGGGACCCACACGGCCAACAGCTCGGGCATCATCGCCAACCGCTGGAAAAAGTGCTACGAGGGCATCGGACGCTGCAACACCCATCTCAACCGCCTGCCTGCCGCCGCCGTGGCCGACGACCGCAGGGTGCAGATGGAGGGCGAGGCCAAGTTCCTCCGCGCGCTCTATTACTACATGCTGGTGACCTATTACAACGGCGTGCCGCTGATCCTCGAAGAGCCTGTCTATGCGCACGGTTCGCTGCCCCGCGCCTCGCGCGAGGAGGTGGTGCGGGCGATTCTCGATGATCTGAACGACATCATCGACCGTGAACTGCTCGACTGGCAGTGGACCAAAGCCGCCGACCAGGGGCGCGCCACGCGCGGCGCGGCGATGGCCCTCAAGGCCCGTCTGCTGCTTTTCGAGGCCAGCAAGCTGGTCAACCCCTCGAACGACGCCGCGAAATGGCAGGCTGCGGCCGATGCGGCCAAAGCCGTGATCGAAAAGGAGGCCCAGGCGGGCTACGACCTGTTCGGCGACTACCGGAAACTCTTCCTGCCGGCGAACGAGCACAGCTGCGAGTGCGTCTTCAACATCGAATTCTCGAAGACCAAGAACACGGCCGTCAATTCGTTCAACGTTTACAGCGTCCAGTACCGCAACAACGCACCGCTGCTCGATCTGGTGATGGACTACCGGACGACGACCGACGGTGCGGCCACGATGGGCAAGTACGACAACCTCGATCCGCGTTTCGCGGCGACGAATTTCTATCCCGGGAGCACGTTCCTCGGCAAGGCCAACTGCCCGGCCGGGGAGGTGTGCCAGTTCACGGGCTTCGCACACCGGAAACTCACGATCTACGACGCGCAGAAGCGCGATTCGGACGACAGCAACGGCGAGACCAACTACATGTTCATCCGCTACGCCGACGTGCTGCTGATGTTCGCCGAGGCGCAGAACGAGGTCGACGCCACGCCCTCCGATGCCGTTTACGACGCCGTGAACCGCGTGCGCGGCCGCGTCGGCATGCCCACCTATGCCTACGGTTCGAAGAGCCAGTCCGAAATGCGCGAGATCATCCGCCACGAGCGCCGCGTCGAATTCGCCGGCGAGGGGCTTTATTATAACGACATCCGCCGCTGGATGACCGCCGAGCTGGTGATGAACGCCGTGATTCAGGACTATGCGGGCACGGACATCGCCGTCCGGGCGTTCGACCCCGACCGCGACTACTGGTGGCCCGTTCCGGCGGACCAGATCCTGCTGAACAAGAAACTCGAACAGAATCCCAATTATTAATCCGACAACCGCTAACTGGCAATTATGAAAAAATATCTGTGGATACTGGCCGCCGCATTCCTCCTTCAGGCTTGCAGCAAAGACGAGGAGGAGGGACCTTACGTTCCCTGGCGGCCGGGCGACGACAAGGAGGAGACGATCGACCTGGACAAGGCCACGAAGGTGATGATTCTGACCGAGCAGGCCAAGAACCGGATCGTGATGATCGACCAGCCGACGGGGAAGGTCGCCTGGGAGTGGACGGCCGCCGACAGCGGGCTTTCGGCTGCGGAACAGGCGTGGTTCGATCTGCCCGACGAGGCCAAACCGGTCTACAACCGTACGTGCGTGCTCGTCACGGCTTCGGGCGGCGGCGTGGCGCTGATCCGCATTGCGGACAAGAAGGCGATGTTCTACGCCAAGCCGGGCGGAAACCCCCACTCGGCCGAGGTGCTGCCCGACGGGAATGTCGTCGTGGCGTCGAGCACGGGCAACCTGTTGAGCGTCTACGTGTACAATGGCGCCGACAGCTACGTTTCCAGACCCGCCTTCACCATGCCGGTCCATTCGGCCCACAACGTGGTCTGGGACCGGAAGCGCGGCTGCCTCTGGACGGCGACGGGCGCCCAGCTGCTCAAGCTCGCCTACAACGGGAAGCGTACGGCTCCGGAACTGACGCAGGTGCGCTCTTACGATATGGCGGCGGGGAATACCGATGCCCACGACCTGGCGCCCGTCTGCGGGGAGGATGCGATGTATGTATCGACGAATCAGCATGTCTACAAGTTCGACTGTGCGGCGGAGAAGTTCCTCGACGTGCAGATCTTCCAGCAGAACACCATCAAGAGCATTTCGACGGGTCCGGAGGGGTATTCCACGATCGTCATGCGCCCCACGTCGGGCGGGAGCAACTGGTGGTCGGCCGAGGTGTGCGACATGAAGGGCAACCGGCTGTTCAACCGCGCGGGCTACCAGATTTACAAGGCCCGCTGGTATGTGGAGAATCCGTTCGGGTATCCCGAGGTTCACACTTTGTAAAACTTAAAATGCAAAAACGATGAAAAACATCCGAAAATACATGATGGCCGCGGCATGCATGACCGCCGCTGCGGCGCTGGTCGCCTGCACCGAGGCCGTGAAACGCGACACCGAGGAGGAAATCCAGGAGATGACCGTTCCCAAGAAACCCGGACCGATCACGAAGGTGCCGGCAACGCTCACCTGCAACGGCGGCGAAGAGTTCACCTTCTCGGTTTCGAAGGTTCAGTGGGCCGAGACCTACGAATGGACGATCGCCGAGCAGGAGAAGTCGAAAATCTCGATCATCGACGGTCAGGGAACCAACGTCATCACCGTCAGGGTGGTCAACGACGACGTGGTGATTCCCGCCCAGTCGGTGTCGGTGGTGGCCAAAAACGAACTGGGTGCGAGCAAGGTGCGCGAGTATTTCGCGGCGATCACCGTGTCGGTCCCCATCGAGCTGCCGGGCTATACGATCAAGAAGTACGGCAAACGCTGGTGGATGACCGAGAACTGCCACGAAGCGGGCGAGGACGGCAATCTGGGCGTTGCGCCCGACCTGACGGCTTTCTCGGTTGCGGGGTTGGAGGCGTCGCATTTGCAGCGGTTGAACGACGCAAAGGGCCGTTACTACACCTGGTATGAGGCGATGACCGGCATATCGGGCTGTACGGCGGAGCAGTGTCCCTATGTGCAGAATTACGAAGGGGTGGACGACGTGGGCAACGCCTTCAAACTCGACGGTACGGAGGAGGGCGAGTTCGGCGTCCAGATACGCGGCTGCTGTCCCGAAGGCTGGCACGTGGCCAACGCCAACGACTGGTGGGACATGCTGATGGCTATCAAAAGCGAGTATGCCATTCCCGACGATTTCGCGCAGGGCGGATACACCTTCTCCGGCGGCCACGACGGGAAACCCGAGAATGCCATTACGAAGGCCGGATTCTACAAGTCGGGCTGCACGGTCAAGAATACGGGCAACGTCGGCGCATGGCTGCGCGGCGGCAACGGCCGTATCGTTGACGGCGGTATTTGGAATCAGGCGAATATGACGCTCACGGACGCCGGGGAACCCCTCCTGCAATTCGTCGACGGGGCCGAAAGCATCGGTTTCGGCTGGTATCCGCTGGGCTATCAGAAGGCCGACGGCAGTTTCAACAGCGGCGCGCTGGGCAAATGGGGCTACGTGTGGTTCATCGGGCAGCCCAACGCCTCGACGGCCCGTTCGCTGGTCATCAGCGGTACGAGTCTGAACCTTCAGACCAAGACCAATCAGGAGGCGGCCAAGGATATTTATCTGAACGTCCGCTGCGTGAAAAACTACACCAAATAACCGGAAGCGATGAAAAAAAGAATTCTGTTTACGGCAGCGGCGCTGGTGTGCGCCGCCAACCTGACGGCCCAGTGTCTCGGCGTCGGAAGCTCGACCAGCAGCATGAGCCCCGAGGAGATGGCCGCCGCCGCGAAGGCCGGCGTGGAGTATGTCGAAATCGGCATCAGCGGCCGCGGGACCGTGGCTGAAATCCGCGAGAAGGCGCTGCACGCCAAACGCATGGCCGACGAGGCCGGTCTGAAGGTCTGGTCGTGCCACCTCCCGTTCTCCCGCAAGCTGGACATCTCGGTGCTGAACGACAGCGCCCGCATGGCCAACCTCGAATTCCTGACCGAAATGATCGCGATCTGCGGCGAAGTGGGACCGGAGAAACTGGTGCTGCATCCCAGTTCCGAACCGATTGCGGACGGGGAGCGCGAGCAGCGTATCCGGAACAGCATCGCTTCGATCGGCATATTGCGCAGGGAGGCGGCGCGGATCGGCGCGCAGCTGTGCATCGAGGATCTGCCCCGCACGTGCCTCGGGCGGAACTCGGCCGAGCTGCTGCGCATCATCGCCCCTTATCCCGAGGTGAAAATCTGTTTCGACACGAACCACCTGCTTTCGGAGGACCTGCTGCACTTCGTCGAGGCGTGCGGCGACCGGATTGCGACCGTCCATGTCTCGGATTACGACATGGTCGATGAGCGTCACTGGCTTCCGGGCAAGGGTCGGATCGACTGGCCCGCGCTGTACGGGGCGCTGATGAAGGCCGGTTACAAGGGCGTCTTCATGTACGAACTGAAACGCGGCGAGGGATCGTTCGGCGAAATGGTCGCCATCTACGAAAAGCTGGCCTCCGACGCGGCGAAGCTGGAATAACGCCGCTCCCGAAGAGTGCGAAAAAAGAGGTTACGGCAATTCGTAACCTCTTTTTCTGTGGGCCCAGAGGGGCATGATCCCACGACCTTCGGATTATGAGTCGTAATTTGTCGATTTTTAGCTGTTTTTGGTAATTTCTATATTGTTTTGTAAATACTTGTATTTCAATGGTAAATATAGCTATTTTATTTCACTTGGTTTTTGTTGGTTTTGATTAAATCCGTATATTTGTGTCTAAATTGTGTGTCTAAAATCAAAATTTATACACAAAATGAACTACTCGAAAGACGGTGCGACGGTGGCCGCAATGTTCGATTCAGCCCATCCGAAAAAGTCCGGGAAGTGCTCCGTAAAAATCCGTGTTACCTACAATCGAGTGCGTCACTATTATCCGACCGGGAAAGATTTGATGCCGGCGGAGTGGGACGCCCTGCCAACAACAAAAGCCCGCGCACTCGTAGCGGTTCGCAAGGACATCGAAAGCAGCTACCAGATAGTGCGGACGGCTGTTGAGGACTTATTAATGCGCGGTATCTTTTCATTGGAAAATCTTAACAATCGGTTAAAACGCGCAAACGGCGATACGCTTAATATCGCCTTTGAGGGCAAAATCGCTGAAATGAAAGCGCAGGAGCGCATCGGGAATATGATGGCCTATCGGGTCGTTATGAAGGGGATAGAACGCTTTGCCGGGTCTCGTGTCCCTTTGTCGAGTGTTTCGGTGGATTGGATTCGTCGCTACGAAAAGTTCCTGCTTAACGAGGGTAAAAGCCGTACTACTGTCGGAATACATATGCGGCATATACGGGCAATACTCAACGACATGAAGCGGTGCGGAAAGATTTCAGAGGTACAATACCCATTCGGCCGGGGTAAATATGAGATACAAGCCGGAGAAGGGCGTAAATTGGCCCTCACGCTGGAGCAAATAGGGCAGATAGCCAACTATGAGGACGGAACCGAGGCAACGGCCAAATACCGGGATTATTGGCTGTTCCTCTACTTGTGTAACGGGATCAACGTTGCCGATTTCGTAAAGTTGAGGTATCGGGACATTGTGAATGGTGAAATATGCTTTGTGCGGCAAAAGACCGAACGCACGACCAAGATTCGCAAGGAAATCCGGGTCGTTGTTACGGAGCGGATGCAGGCGATCATCAACCGGTGGGGTAATCCCTCCCGGCCCGACAGCTTCATTTTTCCGATTCTCGACGGACAGGAGGATGCAATGCGGCGGAAGTGTAAAACGATGTATTTCACCCGTGCGATCAATAAGCGTATGAAGGAGGTGGGCGAACAGCTCGGGATCGGCAATATCTCGACCTATACGGCCCGGCATTCGTTCGCTACGGTGTTGAAGCGGGCAGGAGCGAATATCGCCTATATCTCGGAATCGCTGGGGCATCAGGACCTCAAAACAACGGAAAATTACCTGGCCAGCTTCGAACGGGAGGAACGGCAGAAGAATGCGGAATTATTAACGAAATTTTAGGGATATGGGTCGGTATAAATTTGATAAATTCTTAATGAGGTTTTCGAAAGATGCGCAAAATGCTATTATAAAAGACCTTGTAGAGTGTTGTGACATATGCGCGGACGACTACGACTGGAATATAATAGACATCCGCATAAAGAAAGCGGATAAAGAGCAACGGCATAGGTTTGCTGACACAATAGCAAAGCTAACGGAGTATGATAAAAACGAACTCGGGCCATCTTATGAATATCTCGCAAATGGAGAACGCGATATTTGTATAAGTGCAGCATATTTTGCTCGTATAACAGGACGAAATAGAAAAACCGTAACAGATTGGATTAATAAAGGATTTATTGTGACTGTTGCCAATTCAATGGGGTTGCGCCGATTGGGTCAGCCCAAATTTGATATAATGGTAAGAAAAACCATAGAAAGGCTGAAAGAAATGTAATTTTTTTGTGGGGCATTGTGCGTTTTTACTGGACAGCTTTTTTTATTTGTCTGTATTTGTCATTTTGTTGTGTAGTATAATTTGCGACATACTGGACAACTATTTTGCATAGCTTTTCACCTGTCCTCCAAATGGGTAGTATTTACGATCCAATTTAATTATTTGCTCCTTTGCACTATCAACGTTGAGCAATCCGCCCGATCAGCGGATATTGTAAAACAATCAATAGTGTCAAGGTATGAATGAACCTGTTATCGTCACCACTCCCGCACAACTGCAATCCATCATCAGCGATGCAGTAAACGCGATTCTTCCCAAACTCGCCGACTTCCGGCGCAAGAACGAGCCCGTCCAAACAGACGGCATGAACGTCGAAGATGCCGCTTTGTTCCTGACCGAACAAGGCATACCCACCACCCGGGCCACGCTCTACAATCAAGTCTACAAAAACACTATCCCTTACAGGAAGTTCGGACGCCGCACGGTATTCTCTAAAAAAGAACTTCTTGCGTGGATTGAATCGCGCACCGTCCATTCTGAAGACAGGCGGACCGCTGCCGCATTGCGTATTGCACAATCTGCTGAATCCAAAAAGTAATTGCGCAATGATCGAAAACAAGATCGCCGCCGATGCCCGTATCGAGCACACAGCGGCAACCCCGGCTATTCACGTTGACAAATATACGAACAATTCGCGGGGTTTCCATCAGAAGCGCGTCCTTTCTTTGCTCCAAAGGGGCGAGAAACTATCTGCCGCAGACATCACCGTTGCACTTCATGTATCAGATCCTCGCAGCCATATCCGGGACCTCCGGGCAAAAGGCATAGCAATATCCGACGAATGGGTAAAGGCCAGGCACGGCAGCCGATACAAACTGTATTACATTCGTAAAGGAGGCGCGCAATGAGTAGGCGGGACACGTACTATTTCCCACACGAATATAACGCCAAAGACGACCCGAAATGCGAGCGTCTTATTTCCCACACGAATATAACGCCAAAGACGACCCGAAATGCGAGCGTCTTATTT
>OKSA01003334.1_pt1 | contig 11968 bp, 11 predicted proteins | sample 1601181 | NCBI WGS metagenome assembly OKSA01 (sample SAMEA3541538, study PRJEB24748) | human gut metagenome | biome: human gut; feature: human-associated habitat; material: faeces | place: China | collected 2012 | reverse complement strand
GTATCAGAACAAGTGTTTTTGCGATTTTTTATGAATTTGAGCAGACATGCTCGAAGGTTAAATGTATTTTTTAATTCTACCTTGCAAGAGTAAATTCTATACCTGTAGAAATTACTTCTGCATGGATTTTTCCTTCTTCTTTTTATAAAATACTACTGCAGATGATCCCCTGCCTGTGCAGAAGGAGGATAAAATAAATACAGGAAGACCAAAAGGCAACCAAAAACATCTTGACTTATCTGCACGTATTATAATCGAACAGCATTTAAATAACGGTGATTCATTTAGAAGTATTGCAATAGAATTAAGCAAGGATCCAAGTACCATATCCCAAGAAATCAGACGTCATTCCATTATCAGGGAAAGAAGCGCAGATGCATTTGCCCCTATTCCCTGTGCAAACAATTATGATAGTTCAAAGCCGCGGACAAATATATGCAATGTCATGCATATGTGCGGTGATAATGAATGCCGGCGCAAATGTGTCCTCTGCAGAAAATTCAGATGCAGCGATGTCTGTAAATTTTATAAACCAAGAGAATGTGAAAAATTAAATAAACCTCCTTATGTGTGCAATGGATGCAGCAAGAGAACGAATTGCATGATGGACAAAAAGATCTATTCTTCAAAATACGCCCAGGACTCCTATGAAACCCTTAGGACTACCAGCAGAGAAGGGATCAACCAGACACCGGAAAGTATACAGAAACTGGATAACCTGTTGTCACCGCTTCTCAAAAAAGGACAGTCCATTGCCCACATCTACGCATCTCATGCTGATGAGATCGCCTGTTCCAGAAGAACCATATACTCTTATATAGACCGTGGCGTTTTTCAAGCCAGAAACATAGATCTGCGCCGTAAAGTGGTATACAAGCAGAGAAAAAGAAAAACCACTACCAGCCTTAAAGACAGAAGTTTTCGAAAAGGCCGGGGCTATAAAGAATTCCTGGAATATATCGCAGCGAACAAATCTGTTTATGTAGTCGAAATGGATACTGTTGAAGGAGCAAAAGGTACCAGTCCCTGCTTTCTGACTATGTTCTTTCGAAACTGTAGCCTTATGCTTATGTTTCTTTTAGAAGAACAGACCCAGAAAGAAGTAACCAGGATTTTTGATCATTTAACAGAGTTACTTGGAATTGAACTGTTTCAGAAACTTTTCGAAGTAATACTTACAGACAACGGGCATAAATTTCAGGACCGGCAGAGTCTGGAATATAGCAAAAATGATGAAGTACGCACACGCATTTATTATTGTGATCCCAACCGTTCTAATCAAAAAGGTGCTCTTGAAAAGAATCATGAATATATAAGGTATGTCCTGCCAAAAGGAACAAGCTTTGAAAAAATGACAGACAAAACAACGCTGCTGTTATTAAATCATATCAATAGCGAAAAACGGGACAGCCTCAATGGACACAGTCCATATGAAGTATCCCGTCTCCTGCTGGATAACAGACTTCATAAAGCATTAGGATTAGCAGAGATACCAGCCGATGAAGTCACATTGATACCAGCATTAATAAAATAATAATAACAATACAGGCACAGGCAAGTTTCATTGCATAGAATTTAGTCTTTCCAACAGACATGTGGAATTTAGTCCTGCACACTATTTCCAGATGTCCTTTTATCATGCAAAAAACTATGCTGTTTATGCCGTATAAAAGCATTATATACTAAAAAAATCAAGTTGTATATCTCCGAAAATAGAATTAAATCCCGCATAAAATCAAGGTATATTAGAATGTAGAATTTACTTTTTCATTCAAGCCTTTATTATCATCATCTGAATAACAACAATCTATTGTTGTAAAATTATCCGAATTATGATTTATATAAAACATATCACCGTCACCAACTGAAAAAGATTTAATAACGCTCATTCATTATCCCTCCACTATTAAATAGTACAATTTTATTTTTTATGAACTATAAATTTATTTTCATCATCCCTACACTTTTTTCGAAAGCTTAGTTTTAACTGTCCTGAATAATCTTCAAAACTATCCTGCTCATAATTCTCTACATCTTCTAGTACTATTTCAAGCCATATTCTTGCATCCAGTGAATTTATTTCTACGGTTTCTCCACAAGTAATGTATCCAGATAAATCTGAATAAGGAACCATAAATCCACCTTATCCATTTATATTATTTACAAAATAAATACTTTTCATGTATTTAATTATGTGGCGGTAATCCTTTATATCTAGACGTATAAACCTCTTCAATTCGTTGCGCATACTTTTCAATTCGTAAGCTTGAGTTTATATCTGGTATAGTGTTACTAATTCTTCCAGTCACGGCATCCCACACTACAAGAGCAATTGATTCAGCCTTATGATTCTCTTCATCAACACCAAAACGTTCATTCATTCTCTCTAATGTATGAATAATTCCTTCTGCCTGACTGTCATTTAAAGCTTGTTCCGGAATAACAACTAAAAATAAAGCCAACGCATATCTAAAACGCGTATGTAATGTTGTAGCCTCAGCCGCAATATCATTAATCATATTTTGCCAATTCTTTTTTATACTCTTCGCATCATTTAGAGTTTTACTATCATATGCAATCCGAACCCCATCCGGTCTATATGCCATATCAAAATTCTGTGGACGTACTCCGCCTATAATTCTTGTATCACCGACCTCAACACAATCTGCAACAGGCGGTAATAAGGCATTTTGACTTAATGGTGCTTTCACTGGAATGCCACCAAGCATCTGTGCAATAGCATCCCCCACAATTGGATCAAGAGCCTTTCCAAAGTCCATAGCCTGCTTTCTATCAAAACAATTAGCATTTTTAGCCTTGCCAACAGTTGACGAAACAGTATCAAGCCAAGTCTTCCCCCATGGCTGAAGTAAATTCTGCGAAAATGTAATATTAGAAATTGGCTGTAACTTTGCCATGTGATTCATCTCCATTCAATAATGGATAATTATATCATACAAATATATATTTTACACCTCCTTTCTTCAAAAGTGTTTTATATCAAATTTTTTATTGTGTGATATAATCTATGTAATTCAACAATATCCATATCCAATATCGGTTCATACATAAATGAATTTACGTGAATATGTTCTGGTGTCATTATATTTACTTCATTTAGTATTTTAATCTTATCAGCATCTCCAAATTGTTTGTATCCATTAAAAAGTTCTCGAGTTTGATTCCCATTATTCTGCACAAAATTCATAAATTCCACATTTGTTCCTCTATAATTTTGTTTATTTTTTCTCCATGATAGCTGGCCTGTATAATTATGAATCTGTTGAATTATATACTCTTCCGCTTTATGTCGTATACCAATAGATAATACTATTTTATTTTCCAATTTAGTGTCAGATGTTGTAATATCGTCACATACTGAATATAACTTGCTTAAAACTACGACATCAGTTCCAACCGATGCATCAAATTGTGTTACTCCTGCGTAATGTTTATATAACGGTTCAATATCTCCAAAAGTAATTCTCCGAGAATCTTGTTTTTCATGTAATAAAGAAGTTAAGAATAAGAAATCCTCTCCTGTATGTGAAATATTTTGATCTACACCATATTCTATCAAATTCCTTACAAATGGTAGTAACGCAAAAATATCTTTTTCTTTAGGATTATTTTTCCAATTTTTGAATGGTTTGTCCTGATAATATTCTACTTCTAATTTCAATACATCATTAGAATAATCTGCAATGAGACGATTACTTCTATTAACCGATAATCTACTTGCAACTGTACGATAAAAATCAAAATTATGGGTTAAAATCAACATATAAATATTCGATACTTGAGCTAGTTCATATAAATACTCTATAATTGCATATTTATTTTTGTAATCAAATGAATCTGCAATATCATCAATAACAAGTAATGTTTCTTCCCCTGTATTTTTTATCTGCTCAATATCAAAAATAATGTTCAGTAAATAAAGTGCCCTTTTCTCCCCTTGACTGAGCGTATCTAATTTTTCAAGCTTACTTCTATCAATTGTTTTTACAGTATCTCCTTTTTTAAACGAAAATTCAACTTGTGGTACACTTTCTCCTATAATAGCACCTTTCAAATTAACAACGTTCATCATAAACGGAACCGTAAAACGTTGATTAAATATGTCTAATGCCTTTTTCCATGGCGTATCGTCAATTTCAAGTGCATCTATCGCTTCTGAGAAGTCATTATACTTATCACATAATTCTTCAAACAATATACTATTATGTCTAATATAAGATCCCCACAAACATTTCTTCAATGTCTGCAACTTATCTAATGCAAGAAATCCTATAATTTCTGGATTAGTTTCTATAATATCCTTCAATACAATTCCCTTAGAATCATTAAGCAAATTTTCTATCGCTTTATATGCTGGTGTTTGTTGAATTTTAGTTTCAATATTTGATATGTGCTGTTCTAATGCTTCTGAATTAGTAATAGCATCCTGTCCAGAAAGTATTACTTTATTTTGTTTAACAAAAAAAGCATCTTTTACTAAAGATTTTTTCAAATCCTTAAGTTTTGGCAACGTAAGATTTCCTTTTTCCAAATATTCAAATGAAGAATATATTTCATCTGAAGAAGTAATAAAATCACGTATGCCTTCTTGAAATTTCGTGTCTTTAATTTTTTTCAAAACTGTATCATCAAAAATTACGGAGTACGGAATATCACTACATTCTATTTCTGGTTCATAGGAAGCAAGTTCCATTAAATTAGAAAGAATATCTTTTTCATTAAAATCAAAATCTTTCACAATTGTTGGTTCCAGTTCGTATACAGTTTTTCCCAGAGATGTTCTTTTTATTTTAAGTCCAGAATCCTTTTCCAAAGCTTTCAGTAATTTTGTGCGAACTTTAAAAACATCTTTTAACTGTGTTTGAATATCTCCTTTTATCAACAATGAAGAAATATCTGATTCGTAAGAACTCTCATAAGATTTTACAACAAACACCTGTTTCTTTTCTATATCTTGCCCATCAATTTGCACTATCGCTGATCCTGGCTCACCAAATATAGCATCTGAAATATTTTCCTTTTTTCCTTGCTGAATTAATTGAAAAGTTTTTGCAAATGATGTCTTCATAAGACCATTTCTTGCATATATAGAAAATGTATTGCCTTTTCCAAAATCAAATTCATGATTTAATGAGTCAATTCCAAAACAATTTGTCAACTCTATATTAAGCTTGTTCATTTAACATCCCCCATTACAACTTTTAATATTACGAAATTCTTTTTTCTTTTCTTCCAATCCGACGTTCACTTAATTTTGTCCATATATTTCTTAATGTACCAACTTCATATTTTGTTAATCCTAAGCCTTCTATCAGCAATATCTGATCTGTATAATCCAATACTTCGTCAATCCTGTCATCTCGAATTAGTTTGTCTATTTTATTAACATCTAGCTTTTCTGCATTCTTCATCGGAATTTTTAACTGACGTATTTCTCCTGGTTCAAATGTTAATACTCCACCACCATAACTTCTTCCTGTTATTTCTGCCAATGCCAATGTAAAAGAGTTTAAAAAAGCTGCTGCTACAAACTCAGGATTAACTCCATCTAAGAAACGTACTTTATGAATTGTATCTGTACTTACAGCCTTTACATGATTCAATATAATTCGCGGATAACGATTAACCTGTCTTAAAATAAAGGCATCTGGCTCCCAAGATTGCGGAACACAATACCAATTTTTTCTTATTCGGCATTTATATCCTTTATTATATCCTTGTTCTACACCATAATTAATGTACTCTTGTTCTGCTTTACTAAGTTCTGAAAAAGGCAAATTTTTAGGCATAAACATATATACTTTTTTCCCATTTTCAATCAATGTCTTAAAATCACGTTCTGACAAAATAACACCTTTTAATTGCTCTGTTCTCCCGATAACCATACGAGTCGAATTAGCAAGTTGATACTCATCAACTGTATTCCTGTTCAACAAAAAGAATGCATTTTCTCCGCTTACTAAGCCTACATTTATTTCGAATAACTCTGTGGTAAACGGTATCTTTTCACACTCTCTTAATTGCCTAATTAATTTTATTTCCTTGTTTGTCAAATAATATTTAATCCATTTTTCTGTACTATGATTAAGTTCTTTTATTTCATAGTTGTAGAAATTATTAAGATCAAGCTCTTTTAAATCATCCAAATCACTTAATTCAATTACCTGAATTCCCTTATCCGCGGATTTTTTCTCTCCTAATAACAAAATCACTTCTTGTTGAATCTCTTCAAAAACTAATTTCTGAAAAGTAATTAATGTTAATCTGTCAAAATATCGTGCTAGAAATTCTCTCGTTTCTCCTGCGTAATTTACTTGAAATAGTTCTGCTGGAATGACCATCCCTAATCTTCCATTTTCACTTAATGCCAAACACGATAGGACCAAAAAAGGTAACCAAATATTAGTTAATTTCGTCGGATGAAATCCATTTTCCTTCATATAGGAAAACGCAATTTCTCTCGATTTTTCATCAAAATCTTGGTAACGGATAAATGGTGGATTTCCTACAATTGCATCATAGTTACTCCTTCCTATAACCTTATCTCTATAGAATGCAAAAAAATCTTGACATTCAACATTCGTACCATATCTCATTGCTTTCTTTGCTTCATCAAGGCATAATTCTACTCCTGTAATATCTAAATTTAAATTTAGCTTTTCTTGCCTTTCCACTATAGCTTTTAAAAAATTTCCATCTCCACAACTTGGTTCTAATATATTTTTTGTATTCTTATTTATTATCCACTTACAAATAAATTCTGTGATAGCTTGTGGGGTGTAATATCCCCCACGAAGCTTATCAAAACTTTTTTTACTCTTCATCTAAATCCTCTCGTCTACAATTCTCGGCTCCATACAATTTTGAAATTAATCCATCCAATTTATTATCTTCTATTTGAATCAATCTCTCATATGTTTCTTTTTGAGGTTTTGTCTGCTGTTCATCTCTCTTATTTTTTAATTTCATAAGATTCTGGACTGTATCAACAATTTCATCATGAATTTTCACTTCATTTGAATCATCAAAGTTAATTCTATAGATTGGTAGCTGCGCAACAAATTGTTTTCCATGCGAATAATAATCTCCTCGGAACTTACTTGCTTTGCTCTTTACAATCATCTCTATCATCCAATAATTTAATACTGCTTGGATGTAAAATAGTGATTCTTTCGTATCATCTTTCTTTTCCAATCCATAAAATGGCCCATTTCCTCCACCGGTAAAACAAATTGTTCTAGTATCATATACATAACTTCCCTGAGTTGCCAAAACTGACCAAACTAAATGTTCACCTTTTACAAATCTCTTTAAACTTTGGCTTCTACCAAATTGATACCAATTATTCTCTGACATGTTATTGATGCTCCGCTTACACAGCTCTTCTTTAAAGGATTCAAAATATTTCAATGTCTTAGGGAATAATTGTTTCATTTCATCTATTGAATATAATACCTGTTTCTTTCCCTTCTGATAATACGGAAAAATAATTCTTCTATTTTCCTCAATTTTTGCATATTTTTCTAATTGCATATCATAAATACACGGTTTAGTAATTGCAGCTTCAATTTCTTGTTTTCTTCCGTTGCAATCAATAAATTTTATAATCCCTTTTTCCTCTGATTTTGGTTCAATAATATATATTGGATCTGCACTTGTTTGCAAACCTACAAAAATATCAGCTAATGAATCTAACGACTGACATTTCCCTTTCTTCTTTTCCAAAGTTCGCACTATTTCATTGGATAAAAAAGTCCAAGGTGCTGCACTAAGATACTCGATAGGATATTCTTTCATTTCAGCTGATTCTGTTGCATAAAATTTATTAATATCTTTAACAAAACCAATCTCAAATGTCTTCCTCTCATTTTTTTCAACAAATAATAAGCACGTATACGTACTTCTTCCCTTAAAAACCTGTTCTGTTCCAAAGTGAATTATTTGTTTAACACATTTTTTCTCTGATAACAATTTTCGTAAAGAAGCACCAGACTTGATAAGCATGAATTTATGCGGAATAATATATCCCATTTTCCCTTTTGGTTTCAATAATTGCAGTCCTTTTTCCATAAATAAAAAATATTTATCCAATAAATCTGATTTTGCCGTTTCATATTTTGAAACTTCAGATTTATAATATTCATATTCATTTTCAGAAAAATGCACCATATTCTGAACCCGAATATATGGAGGATTTCCTACAATTGCATCGAATTTTTCTCCTTCAAATTCGTTTTCCCAATTGAATATTTTAATTTTTTCAACCATTTCCGGATCATTCAATATATTAGAGTTAAACTCTATGTATTTTTCGTCTACAAGACTATTGCCATTTTTAATATTGTTATCTAAACTAGGTAAAATCCGACAGTTATTGTTTTTTACAAAACTTTCCATTTCATATAGAGAGCTATCTTCTATAAGTTTTATAAGCAAACTAAACTTAGCAACTTCTACCGCCAAAATATCAATATCTACTCCCCATATATTATTCTGTAAAATCTCTCTCTTTTTTTCATATGACAACTTAAAGTTATTTCCTACATCACTAATAAGTAATCCTTTTTGTATCGCCATATCTAAACAATTTTTCATATAATATTCAATATAACGATTTATAATAAATTCATATGCAGAAAGCAAAAAGTTTCCAGAACCACAACAAATATCTGCTATTCTATAGCTATCCCATTCCGTAAATTTTTCATCAGAAAATAATGGTGTCAATGTGGTTTTCACAATAATATCTGCAATATTTTTAGGCGTATTTACTACGCCCTGAGAATCCACAATCTCTGGTTTTCTTTCTGCAGCCACAATTCCATCTTTAATTACTATTTCTTCTTCCAAAAATAATTCATAAATTTGACCGATAATAAATGGATCAACTATGCTAAACTCGTAGCAACTATTTGGATAATACAATTCTTTAAAAATATGCACAAGTATACTATCAGATATTTCAAATTGTTCCCCATCAATCAGTTCAAATAAACCAGAATCATACTTTTTATCTGCCGCTGTAAATACCTTTTTCAGCTCTGCATATGTACCTATATTTTTAAGGCTTTCATATTTTTCTAATTCCCTATCTTCACATATTCTCAAAAATACAATTCGGTTAATCAATTTCTGAACAAAAATGTTTAATGTTTCCTGATTAATCGTAGAATTATTTTTAACAATATCCTCGCTTAATACCAATCTCCATTCTTTTATTTGTGATAAAAAATATTTATCAAATGGTTCTTTCTTTAATGAACTAGATATATTTTCAAAGGTTTTTTCAAAGGCTCCTGAAACTACAGTCTCATATGAAAGCAATCTAGATATCTCATCAAATTTATCTACATATTCTGTAAAATGGAAATGAGCAACTTGCGCAACTGAAGGTTTATCATTCTCATTCGGTCTTACTGATGTATCATAGATAACCAAATCCGTAAAATTCGATAATACAGATATTTCAAGATTTCCATTCCAACCATATCGTCTAGTTTGAAATGCCGCTTCTTTACTTGCCATAATATCTACATTAGGTTTTTTAGTTTCTAAAAAAAAGTATGGTGTAGATCCCACATGAAATTCATAATCAGGCTTCTTTTTTACTTGTTTACCATTTTCTTCTACAAAAACCGATGCTTCATGTTTTACTTCTCTTAAATGTTGCGGCAAATTCTTTTTGTTTTGCACATCCCATCCTAATATTTCAAAAAATGGATTCACAAAATCATTACGAACTTCTGTCTCATTGTAATCTGGTCTGTTGTATTGTTTAAAGTGTTTCTGATAAGCTTCTACAAGTTTAAGTAATCTATCGTTTTCCATCCTTTTCCTCCCCTACTTTTTTCTCTTTAAAAGTGTCAATTTCAACCAAATCACCAATATCACAATTAAATTCATTACATATCTTTTCTAAAACTGTCAAAGTTACTGCTTCCCCATTTGTCATTTTAGCAATTGTTCCACTGCTAATCCCTGTTCTTCGTTTTAAATCCCCTTTTTTCATTCCATTATCAATTAGAATTTTCCACAGTCCGTTATATGAAATTGCCATCTTTTACCTCTCTCTTTATCTTTCGAATATACGTTCTGTTTAGTATAACATTATTTCTTTCCTCCGTCAACAATGCGTCCATAAAAATAGATGTTATATCTATTTTTATAGATATAACATCTATTTTTTTATATTTCTGAATTAAGTGCTATCTCTTTAAATCTAATTGATTATAATCTCATGAATCACAATCTCCTCCGCACATGCCCGGATATTATTCATTTTCCCAACCCATGCCATCTGATTCTGCATCTTCAATTCTTCTGTTACTCCCTGCTTTTCTTTCATCTGCTCCACCAGTCTGTCCATCATCTGATTACACTCCTCATCAATCAGATGCAAGTGCTCATTTAACTTCCCTGCAAGCACCAACTCCAGATATAATCCTTTCCGATGCTCCTGCAAATATGACTTTCTCAGCATTCCATACTTTCCAATCGGATACTCTGTCTCTTCCGGGAGGTACAGGTCTGGATAATACAGACCGTCCTCTCCTAAAGTATAACTGATTCCATTTTCTCCCATAATGTGTTTCTCCATGATTGTCCTCCTATCTTGCTCCCCGATCTTTGTTCTGACTACGGGTATGCTGTTTATTTTTCTGTTCATTCTGTATTTCTTGTTTCTTTTCTGCCAGCTTCGCCCTAATACCATGTGCTACTGGCTCTTTTCCTGTTTCTTTCTTCCATTTTTCTATTGCAGTTCGATACTGACTATACTCAGTTTGAGAACGGACAGCCAAAGCCCACGTTACGGCTTTGCATGACAGCCGGATTGAAACCGAGGCCCGGCGCATCGTGGATAAGCTGAAAGATCTGTCCGCGCCCAACAGCCCCAACAAGACACATTTTATGGTGGAGATCTCACCGCACTTTGACGCACTGGCTTCCACCAAGGACAATGACCGGCTCTTTGCCATGCTGCCCTATAAGTCCCTGTGCTTTACCAGCATAAAAGACCGACACGGGGTATATGCCATGATTAACAAAGATGAGCGCCGTGATGTGAGTATTCGCAAGCCCCGGCCATCTATCCGCAAGCAGCTTGCCGACAGCAAACAGGCCACCAGCCCGAAAAAGGCGGCGGCCAGAACCAAGAAAAATGAATTGGAGGTATGAGGAATGATGCACTTTACCGTGGAAGAAGAAAATTTGATCTGTATGTACCACAACGCAGACCGACGCAGGACGATAGGCAAGATCACCGCAGCCATGCCGGGTATGGACGGGGATATGTGGACGCTGGCCCAGCAGACCCTTTTCAAGCTGAAACGTATGACGGATTCTGACTATGACAGCCAGAAATTCTATTTCACAGACGAGAACGAATAAATAACAGCAGACGCCGGGCGCGGCGGCCATGTGGCCGCTTGCGTCCGGCGTCTTTTCTTTTTGCCTGTTCCTACGCATTTAGAACCCAGTATTGACGGGGATAGGATAAAGTATTCGCCCACCTCTGCAAACGTGCGGGAGAAGCCTTGAAACTGGCGGTTATCAGCCCCGAAAGGCGTAGGTTACAGTCATTATTAGCCCCCGAAACAGGTACAGACGCGCAGCGGGTGTATCTGTTTCGGGGGTGTGCAGGTGATAGCCGCAAAGCGGCGTAAGAGGGTGCAGCCCTCTTGATCGTTATTCTTGTTCCAGCGGGAAGCTCGGCAACGCTTCCAGCAGCTTTAAGGAAATGTGCTGCCGCATATCCTCGTCAATGACTTTTTTCACTTTGCCGCCCGGCTGCCTGATCTCCACCGTGGAAAGCTCGTCGATGTAGTCCGCATAGTGGGCCAGCACCTTTTCTGTGGCCCACTTCTCACTGGCAACGGCGGCTTTGATTGTTTCATAGTCCAGCAGCTTTTCTTGTCCGTCCATCCTGATACCCCCGTCAGATTGATTT
>OKSA01003319.1_pt1 | contig 12010 bp, 8 predicted proteins | sample 1601181 | NCBI WGS metagenome assembly OKSA01 (sample SAMEA3541538, study PRJEB24748) | human gut metagenome | biome: human gut; feature: human-associated habitat; material: faeces | place: China | collected 2012 | reverse complement strand
GCCGCTACCGGCAGAGCTCAACATCCTGCGAAGCGGCTTGGACGGAACAGAAGAGAGCACTCCCAAAAAAGAAGTGGACAAAAGCAAGCTGCGCTATTTCCTGCGTTATTCGCAAAGCCCGACATTCGGACCGGGGAATACCATGCAAATAGAAACCCGCTGGCCTTTCTTCAATCCGGAACAAGACCTGGCACCGGGCACATGGTACTGGCAATATGGCTATGTCACAGGCGGCAAAACCGAATGGAGCGACACACAACGATTTACGGTAGAACCCAATCCCATGAAGTTTTGCCCGCCCGCTCTGAAAACCGTACTCGAAAAGCTGCCCGCCCATCATCCCCGCGTATGGCTCGACAAAGACGAATGGGACAGTTTCATAGAGAACAGCCAAGGAAAACCCGAACGCCGAACTTATCTCAAACGCGCCAATAAAGTACTCGCCACCCCAATGAAATCCGTAAACGACATCAACTCAGACTTGGCAAAGGGGCTGACCAACAAAGTACAGCAAAGCGCAATGCTCACCCGCGAAAGCCGACGCATCATCGACAGCGAAGAAGCCAATACGGATGTGCTGATCCGCGCATACCTGCTCACCAAAGACCGCCGCTATGCCGATGAAGCCGTTAAGCGTGTCAAGGAAATGGCCACTTGGGGAGACAACAAAAACGTAGTGGGCGACTTCAACGAAGCCACCCTGCTTTCGCTCTGCTCCATGGCATACGACGCACTGTACGATGTTCTGGACGATGCCACGCGCAGATTCCTGCTGAACGAAATAAAAGAATTCGGCAACAGCATGTACATGCACGATATCAACCGCCTGGAAAACCACATCGCCGACAACCATGTGTGGCAGATGACCTTCCGCATCCTCACCATGGCAGCCTTTACCGTTTACGGTGAACTGCCCGAAGCCGATGCGTGGACGGACTATTGCTATAACCTGTGGCTCGCCCGCTTTCCCGGTCTGAACAAGGACGGAGCCTGGCACAACGGCGACTCCTACTTCCACGTCAACATCCGTACACTTGTGGAAGTGCCTTATTTCTATACCCGCCTCACCGGCTTCAACTATTTCTCCGACCCCTGGTATCAGGGAAATGCCCTGTACGTCATCTACCAGCAGCCGCCATTCTCCAAATCGGGCGGCAACGGCAGCTCGCACCAGAAGATACTTACCCCGAGCGGTACGCGTGTTGGCTACGCCGATGCTCTGGCGCGTATGACCGGCAATACATTTGCCGCAGATTACGTGCGCCACATCAGCGCCCGCCAGCCCGACATACTCGAACAGGGAAGCACCTCGAAAGCCGGCGGCCTTGCATGGTTCCGCCTGCAATGCGACAAGCCCTTGCCGGACGGGCCGGGTTTGAAAGACCTTCCCATGGGACATGTATTCCCGCAGAGCGGACTGGCCTCGTTCTCCACCAACCTGGACGATACCCGCAAAAGCGCCATGCTCAGCTTCCGCAGCAGTCCTTACGGCAGTACCTCGCACGCCATAGCCAACCAGAATGCTTTCAATACTTTCTGGAACGGTCAGTCGCTCTTTTACAGTAGCGGACACCATACCAGCTTTACCGACATACACGGCGTTTACTGCCACCGCGCCACCCGCGCCCACAACACCATTCTGGTGAACGGCATGGGACAACGCATCGGAACGGAAGGTTACGGCTGGATTCCCCGTTACTATGTCAGCGACAATATCAGCTATGTGGCAGGCGATGCTTCCAATGCTTACGGAAAGGTTATCTCTCCGCTCTGGCTGCTACGCGGCGAACAGAGCAACCTGGAATTTTCCCCTGAAAACGGTTGGGACGATACCGGTCTGAAAATCTTCCGCCGCCACATCGTAACCTTAGGCAAAAGCGGTTATTCCTTTATATACGACGAGCTGGAAGCCGAAGAACCCGTGACCTGGAGCTACCTGCTACATACGGTTACCAACCCCATGAATGTGGACAAGACCCGGGAATACGTACACATACGGGCCACCAGCAAGGACGGTGCGTCCGATGCCTATCTCTTCTCCTCCGGAACGCTGGAAACGGATACGACCTCCCGGTTCTTCGTACCTGCCGTCAACTGGCTGCGTGCCGATGAGAAGGGACACTTCGCACCCTATCCCAACCACTGGCACTTCACCGCAACATCGGACAAGCAGAAAGTGTACCGCTTCGCTACAATTGTGTACACACATGCCAAAGACAATGATGCGGAAAACGCACAAGCTGCTCCCCGCAAACTGAAAGACGGTAGTATCCAAATCGGTAACTGGAATATCAAAGCAAACATATCCACCGCCGGAAAGCCTTCTTTCGAAGTACGCAACACGCGCAAAGACTGCGACGCAAGCGTCAGTTACAAGGATTACGGCGCAACCGTGATACATGATAACTGCAAAAAGACCGAGTTGAAGGATGAGGTTCCGGAACTGGAAATCTAACAGCAAGAAAACATATCAGCAAGAAAACATATACGGACACATGAAGAAACTGCTACTGCTCACAATCGCAATCTGGTACCTGACAGCCGGCTGTTACAGCCAGACAGACTGGAAAAGTTTCACGTCACAGCAGGACATGACCTGGACCCGCCTGCCCCAAACCTGGTACGAAGCCCCCTTCATGGGAAACGGCAGCATGGGTTCCTATATCTGCAAGGAACCCGGAAAAAACGCCATACGGGTAGATGTAGGCAACAGTATGGTACACGACCACCGCACAGACGATGCGAGCATCTATGGAAGAGGCCGGCTGCTTATCGGTTATTTTCTCCTGCATCCCGTGGGAGAAATAAAATCCGGCGACCTGAGGCTGGACTTATGGAACGCTGAAACCACCGGGTGTATCCGTACCACCCGGGGAGAGATAAAGCTGAGAGCCTGTGTCACTTCCGAGAGTCCCTATATCCTGGTCGAAGCCGAAGCTACGGCAGGCGAAAAGGAGTTCACCTGGAAATTCTATCCGGAAAACACGGATTCGCCGAGGCAGTTGAATGCAATCCGGAAGGGTAACAAGAACCACCTCAAAAAAGACTATGTGTCCAATCCCGCCCCGCAACTGTCCGCACGCAATGGGCTGAGCCTCTGCTGGCAGCCCCTGCTCGCCGGCGGCGGTACTGCCACAGCCTGGAAAGAGATTAGGAAAGAGAATACAAGCACGCTTATCGTAAGCAACGCACATTCCTTTCCCGGAACAGAGGCTTTGCAAAAGGCGGAAACGGCACTGGCAAGCCTGCAGGAAGCCGACCTGCCCGTGCTCCGGAAAGTACACCGGGAATGGTGGCATAACTACTATCCGCAAAGTTTCGTGAGCCTTCCCGACAAGAAGATGGAGAATTTCTACTGGGCGCAGATGTACAAGCTGGCATCGGCCACCCGCACCGGCGGCGGACTGCTCGACAACAGCGGTCCCTGGCAAGTGCTGACTCCCTGGCCCAATGCCTGGTGGAACCTGAATGTGCAACTGAGCTACTGGTCCGTATACCCATCCAACCGGCTGGAACTGGGCATGCCGTTGGTGGACGCAATAGGAAACAATCTGGACAACCTGATAAACAACGTTCCCGAACCCTACCGGAAAGATGCCGCCGCACTGCCCGTAGCCACCGACTTTACCCTGACGGGGGCAACGGTGAATGTTCCCGGAACCGAAAAGAAAGCTCAGGTAGGCAACCTGACGTGGATTTGCCATAACCTCTGGCTGCAATACCGCTTCAGCATGGACGAATCGATATTGAGGAATACCCTGTACCCTACACTGAGACGGGCCGTCAATTTCTATCTGCCTTTCCTGACAGAAGATAAATCGGGCAAGCTCCATTTGAAAAGAACCTATTCTCCGGAGTACGGTACTGCCGAAGACTGCAACTACGACATCGCCCTGCTGCGCTGGGGATGCAATACATTGCTCGAGGCAAGCAGGATTCTATCTGTCGATGACGAGCTGATACCCCGCTGGAAACAAGTCGCAGAACACCTGACCGACTACCCGCAGGACGAAAACGGCATGATGATAGGCAAGGATGTACCTTTCAGCCGCTCGCACCGCCACTACTCGCATCTGCTGATGTTCTATCCGCTCTACCTGTTGAATGCAGAGCAGAACGGCAGCAAGGAACTTATGGAAAAATCCGTAGAACACTGGCACAGCCTGCCGGGCAATATCCTCGGATATACTTATACGGGGGCTTCTTCGCTGTATGCGGCATTCGGCGAGGGAGACAAGGCGCTGGAGAAACTCAACGGCCTGTTTGCCCGCACCCTGCGCCCCAACACCATGTATATGGAGAGCGGACCGGTTATCGAGACCCCGTTGTCGGGCGCACAGTGCATACACGACATGTTGCTGCAAAGCTGGGGCGGAAAGATACGTGTATTCCCTGCCGTACCTTCCCAATGGAAAGATGTACAGTTCAAGGACCTGAGAACCGAAGGCGCTTTCCTCGTATCCGCTGTACGGAAAGGCGGAAAGACAAGCTTCATCCGTATCAAAAGCCTTGCCGGAGAACCGTGTATCCTACGCACCGATATGGCAAATCCGGTTGTAAAGGCCGGCAATGCTACATTGACCCTGCAAAAAGAGGGTGAGTACCTATTGGATTTAAAGAAAGGAGAAAGCGTAATCCTGACTGCCGCAGGGGGAAATATTCCCGTCATAAGTCCTGTCGGCGGAGAAGGAGAAAATTATTTCGGACTGAAGTAGAAGGGCGGCTTTGGCAGAATAAAAAACAATCGGTAAACAAGCCCCCGCAAATACCCGTAAAAACAGCCTGGGTTTACGTATTCAACGTAATCCCAGGCTGTTTTTATCTACCTGTCCCATACTTTTTCTACAAAAATATAAGAAAACTGGACAGAACTAAAAGCCAAATCAACGATACTGTAGAATTACAACACACTAAAAAGCGATTGAGCGGGAAAGAACCTAATTTAGCAAACGCAAAAACAAATTGTTATTACTATCATAGATTCCGTATGAAAAACATCCGAAGAATCGTCCTTGTAAGACAGAGAGAACAGCTTGATTGATAAGGAAAAATCGCTTATTTTTTTATTTATTCCGTTATCCAACGCGTGTAGTGACTCGGCGTGACGAGGTTGATGTTGTGCACGCCCTCATCGCGCAGACGCAAAAAAATGCCGCGAAGCTGCGCGACGGTGATCTCTTTTCCGTGCTCTCCGCGGCTGATGGTGCGGTTCTGGCAGAATACGCACCGCAGATTGCAGCCCGAGAAAAATACCGCGCCGCTGCCGCGTGTACCGGAAATGCACGGTTCCTCGCCGAAGTGCGGCGCTGCCCGCGCCACGACCGGCGCGTCCGGCACGGCGCAAAAGCCGAATTGTCCGCCTGCGCGGTCGACGCCGCAGCCGCGCGGACAGATGGAGCAAAGTTGTGTCATAATGCCTCCCGCGCATGGGGTCTTGCGCGAAATCTATGGATTCTGTGGATATTATAAAGTTTTTTCATCCATTTCGCAACCATCTTCGGCATGTTTCATGAAAAGTTCAGAAATCCAGCGCGTTCCTGTGGTAGCTTTATTTAAAAGGGAGATTGCAAAAAAAGCGGCTTCGGGATAAAATAATAGACGTCAAAATAGAAAAAATATGTAAGAGGAAAGCACTATGGTAGACATCGTTTTGGTGGAGCCGGAGATCCCGAACAATACCGGCGCCATCGCCCGCACCTGTGCCTGCACGGGTTCGCGGCTGCATCTGGTCAAACCGCTCGGGTTTGACATTTCCGACCGCGCGGTCAAGCGCGCCGGACTTGATTACTGGCATCTGGTCGATATCTCGGTCTATGAGAACATCGACGAGTATTTTGCCAAAAACGGCGATGAGAATCTCTGGCTGCTCACGACGAAGGCAAGCGTGAGCTATGTGGACGCCGACCTTTCGACCCCGAACGTGACGCTCATGTTCGGCAAAGAGACGCAGGGCCTGCCGGAGTGGCTGCGCGAGCACTATGCCGACCATTGCCTGCGCATCCCCATGCGCGCGGAGGCGCGCAGCCTGAATCTGTCCAATACTGCGGCGATCCTGTGCTATGAAGCGCTGCGCCAGCAGAACATGCTCGGGCAGATCGACCTGAATGTCTGAATACCATATCACACGCCTGTGTGAAATCACAAAACAGGAGGAAGCAAGATGAACTACAACAAAATGACCGTCAGGGACGTCCCGCTTTCCGGAAAAAAGGTGCTCCTGCGCTGCGACTTCAATGTCCCGCAGGACAAAACGACCGGCGAGATCACGAGCGATAAGCGCATCGTGGCCGCGCTGCCGACCATCCGCTATCTGCTTGACAACGGCGCTGCCGTGATCGCCTGCTCGCACCTCGGCAAGCCGAAGGGCACGTGGAAAGAGAGCCTCACGCTCGCTCCTGTGGCCAAGCGCCTGTCGGAGCTGCTGGGCATGGAAGTCATCTTTGCCAAGGACATCATCGGCGAGGATGCTAAGGCCAAGGCGGCCGCGCTGCAGCCGGGCCAGCTCCTGCTGCTGGAGAACCTGCGCTTTGATCCCCGCGAGGAGAAAAACGATCCCGAATTCGCCAGGGAGCTTGCCTCCATGGCGGAGCTCTATGTCTCCGATGCGTTCGGCACGGTGCACCGTGCGCACGCTTCCACCGCCGGTGTCGCGGCGTATCTGCCCGCGTATGCCGGACTGCTGATCGAGAAAGAGCTGTCCGTCATGGGCAAGGCGCTCGAGGATCCGAAGCGCCCGTTTGTGGCCATCCTCGGCGGTGCGAAGGTGTCCGATAAGATCGGCGTCATCAACAACCTGCTCGAAAAGGCCGACACGATCATCATCGGCGGCGGCATGGCCTATACGTTTATCAAGGCGCAGGGCGGCGAGATCGGCACGTCCCTGCTCGAGGCAGACAAGATGGACTATGCGCTTGAGATGATCCAGAAGGCGAAGGACCGCGGCGTGAAGCTGCTGCTCCCGGTGGACACCATGGCCGGCGATCAGTTTGCCGCCGACTGTGCGCGCAAGGTTGTGCCGACCAATGCTATCCCGGCCGACTGGATGGGCCTGGATATCGGCCCGGAAACCATCAAATTGTTCACGAAGGCCGTCAAGGGTGCCGGTACGGTCGTCTGGAACGGCCCGATGGGCGTGTTTGAGTTCCCGGCCTTTGCCGCCGGCACGGAAGCCGTTGCGGCGGCGCTGGCAGAGTCCGGCGCGGTGACGATCGTCGGCGGCGGTGACTCGGCCGCTGCGGTCGAGAAGCTCGGCTTCGCCGATAAAATGACGCACATTTCCACCGGCGGCGGCGCTTCGCTGGAGTTCCTGGAAGGTAAGGAGCTGCCGGGCGTTGCGTGCCTGCTGGATAAGTAAGTCGCAGAAAGGAATCATTGGATATGAATTTGAAAGAGAGAAAAGCAATCATCGCCGGCAACTGGAAGCTCAATAAGCGCGTGTCCGAGATCCCGGCCTTCACGCAGGAGCTGCAGGCGAATCTTCCCGCCGAGCGCTGCTGTGACGTGGTCATCTGCGCGCCGTATCCGCTCATTGCCGCGCTGGAGACGGCGGGGCAGGGCTGCCACCTCGGCGTCGGCGCACAGGACGTGTCCGAGCACCAGCACGGCGCATTCACCGGCGAGGTGTCTGCCGAGCAGCTCAGCGACCTCGGCGCGCAGTACTGCATCGTCGGCCACAGCGAGCGCCGCAGCTACCACGGCGAGACCGACCTGCAGGTCAATGCCAAGACGAAGATCCTGCTCGCCAACAGCATCACGCCGATCATCTGCGTCGGCGAGAGTCTTGCGCAGCGCGAGCATGATTTGACCGAGACGTATGTCGCCTATCAGGTCGCAGCGGCCTTCTCCGGCCTCACGGCCGAGCAGGCCATGCACTGCGTCATCGCTTATGAGCCCCTGTGGGCCATCGGCACCGGCAACACCGCCACAAGCGCGCAGGCGCAGGAAGTCTGCGCGTCGATCCGCGCCACGCTCGGCAAACTCTATGACCTTGAGACGGCCCAGACGATCAGCATCCTTTACGGCGGCTCCATGAACGCGGGCAACGCGGCCGAGCTGCTGGCCCAGCCGGACATCGACGGCGGCCTGATCGGCGGCGCGTCGCTCAAGCCGGTCGATTTCTCGAAGATCATCGCCGCGACGGCGCAGGGAGCCTGCGAATGAGCAACGGGAAAGTCGCACTCATCATTCTCGATGGCTACGGCATCGGCGAGCCGAACGACGGCAACGCCATTTACATGGCCCAAACGCCGGTCATGGACGGCCTCCTGCAGCGCTGGCCGCACACGAAGCTGTCCGCTTCGGGGCTGGACGTCGGCCTGCCGGACGGGCAGATGGGCAACAGCGAAGTCGGCCACACGAACATCGGCTCCGGCCGCGTCGTGTTTCAGGATCTGCCGCGCATTACGAAAGCCATTGAGGATGGGACATTCTTTGAAAATCCTGTCTATGCAGCAGCACTGGACAACGCAGCAAACAGCAAGGCCCTGCATATCCTCGGCCTTCTGTCTGACGGCGGTGTGCACAGCCACATCCAGCACATCTTTGCCATGGTGAAAATGGCGCACGACCGCGGCATCGGGCGCGTGTACCTGCACTGCTTCCTCGACGGACGCGATGTTGCGCCCACGAGCGGAGCTGGCTATGTCCGGCAGCTGCGCGATTACTGTGCCGAGCTTGACACCGGCAAGATCGCAACGCTGCAGGGCCGCTTCTACGGCATGGACCGCGACAAGCGCTGGGATCGCATCGAGGCCAGCTACAACGCCATGGTCTGCGGCGAGGGCATACAGGATCCCGACCCCGTTCATGCGATGGAGGCCAGCTACGCCGCCGGTGTGACGGATGAATTCGTCAAGCCCGTTGTCTGCGACCCGAACGGGCGCATTCAGTCCGGCGACAGCGTTATCTTCATGAATTTCCGTCCCGACCGTGCGCGGGAAATGACCTATGCGCTCACGCAGCCGGACTTTGACGGCTTCCGGCGCAAGATCGTTGCGGAGCATCTGCACTATGTCTGCACGACGCGCTACGATGAGAAGCTCACCGGCCTCCCGGTCGCGTTTCCGCCCGAGGAGCTGCACGATACGCTCGGCGAGATCGTCAGCGCCCACGGCCTGCGCCAGCTGCGCATCGCGGAGACGGAGAAATATGCGCACGTCACGTTCTTCTTCAACGGTGGTACGGAGACACAGTACCCCGGCGAGGACCGCGTGCTCATCCCGTCGCCGCGCGAGTATCCGACCTATGACCTCATCCCCGAGATGAGCGCTTTCAAGATCAAGGATGAGCTGGTCCGGCGCATCCGCACCGGTACATATGACATGATCGTCTGCAACTTCGCCAACTGCGACATGGTTGGCCACACCGGCGTGATGTCGGCCGCCATTCAGGCGGTCGAGTGCGTGGATCGCTGCCTCGGCGAGGTCGTCGCGGCGGCGCAGGAGATGGGCTACACGCTGCTCGTGACCGCGGACCACGGCAACGCCGACCGCATGGTCGAGCCGGACGGTTCGCCCAACACGGCGCACACAACGAATCTCGTGCCGCTGGTGCTCGTCGGCAGCGATCTGCCGCTGCGCCCGCACGGCCGCCTTTCCGATATCGCACCCACCATGCTCGAACTCATGCACATCGAGCCCAAACCCGCAATGACAGGCGAGAGCCTTATCGAAAAATCATAAAGGAGTATGAACATGAAGGATTATTTTGAAATTGTGGACGTCAGCGCCAGAGAGATTCTCGACTCCCGCGGCAATCCGACCGTGGAAGTGGAGGTCACGCTCGACGACGGCACCGTCGGCCGTGCGGCCGTTCCGTCCGGTGCTTCCACCGGCATCTACGAGGCCTGCGAGCTGCGCGACGGCGATAAGAGCCGTTACCTCGGCAAGGGCGTGCTCAAAGCCGTGGAGAACGTGAACGTCGAGATCGCCGAGGCGCTGCAGGGCATGAACGTGCTCGACCAGACCTCGATCGACAAGCTCCTGATCGAGCTCGACGGCACGCCGAACAAGACCCGCCTCGGCGCCAACGCCATCCTCGGCGTGTCCCTCGCGTGCGCGAAGGCCGGCTCGCTGGCGACCGGCCAGAGCCTGTATAACTACATCGGCGGCTGCAACGCCAAGACCCTCCCGGTGCCGATGATGAACGTGCTCAACGGCGGCGCACACGCCACCGGCAGCAACGTCGATATTCAGGAGTTCATGATCATGCCCGTCGGCGCCAAGAGCTTCTCCGAGGCGCTGCGCATGTGCTCGGAAGTGTTCCACGTGCTCAAGAAGGTCGTTCCGGCCTCCGGCGTGGGCGATGAGGGCGGCTACGCGCCGAACCTCGACAGCGACGAGGACGCGCTCAAAGCGCTCGTCAAGGCCATCGAGCTGGCCGGCTACAAGCCGTATGACGATTTCATGATCGCTATCGACAGCGCCTGCTCCGAGTGGTTCAACGCCGAGGACGGCTGCTATCATCTGCCGAAGCGCGGCATCGTCATGACCCGCGAACAGATGGTCGACATGTACGCCGACTTCGTGGAGAAGTACCCGATCATCTCCCTGGAGGACGGCATGGCCGAGGACGACTGGGAAGGCTGGAAAATGCTCATGGATCGCCTCGGCAAGAAGATCCAGCTCGTAGGCGACGATCTGTTCGTCACGAACGTCCAGCGCATCAAAAAGGGCATCGAGCTCGGCGCTGCCAATGCGGTGCTCATCAAGCTCAACCAGATCGGCACCCTGACCGAGACGCTCGACGCCATCCAGATGGCGCACCGCGCCGGCTGGACGGCCGTCGTCTCGCACCGCTCCGGCGAGACCGAGGACACCACGATCGCGGACATCTCCGTTGCCGTCAACGCCGGCCAGATCAAGACCGGTGCGCCGAGCCGCACGGACCGCGTGGCGAAGTACAACCAGCTCCTGCGCATCGAAGACGAGCTGTTTGACGTGGCGCAGTACCCCGGCAAGGACGCATTCTTCAGCATCAAAAAGTAATTTTCCCCAACCGGTATAAAAGGTGTTTGCGTGGGTGACAATACCCATGCAAACACCTTTTTTCTTGGAGGGAAACACGATGGAACCGAACAAGGACAAAAAACCGGAGAAGAGATCCGTACGCTTCATCGAAGGCAAGGGCTTCTACATAGCCCTCGTCCTGTGCGCAGCGGTGATCGGCGTTTCCGCCTGGTCACTGCTGTCGGGTACGAAGACTATGGACAGCGAACACGATCAGAACACGGTGCTGGAAGTCACGCCCGCGCCGACGATCCCCGTTCCGGCGACGCCGGTGCCAACGCCGGAGATGACGCCGGAGCCGGAAATTCCGGCCGAGGACGCCGCTGAGACGGCGGCGCAGGACAAGTACGTCTGGCCGGTAGACGGCGCTGTGCTGCGGCCGTATGCCATGACGGCGCTGACCTACGATGAGACCATGTCGGACTGGCGCACGCATGACGGCATTGACATTGAGGCCAAATACGGCACAGTTGTCTCGGCCATGGCGTCCGGCACGGTCACAAAGGTGTATTACGATGATCTGTACGGCACGACCGTCGTGACCGAGCGGGAGGACGGGCTGCGGTGCACGTACGCCAATCTTGAGTCGATCCCGACGGTGAATGTCGGCGATCAGGTTTCCGTTGGGGATACCATCGGCTCGGTCGGCGATTCCGCCGGCTGCGAGTCGGCACAGGAGAGCCACCTGCATCTGTCGGTCGCGGCCTCCGGTCAGAGCGTGTCGCCGCTGGACTATCTGCCGCAAAAAAATTAAAAATTCGCCGCAAAACTTATTGACAACAGGAGCATTGTTTGGTACAATGCTCCTTGCGTTTGGCAGTTGGCGAGGCGCGAACAACATGGCGGCATAGCTCAGTTGGCCAGAGCATTCGGTTCATACCCGAAGTGTCCCCGGTTCGAATCCAGGTGCCGCTACCAGGGGGATGCTGCACCCGCAGCATCCCATCTTAGGCCCGTTGGTCAAGTGGTTAAGACACCGCCCTTTCACGGCGGTAACATGGGTT
>OKSA01003312.1_pt1 | contig 12023 bp, 10 predicted proteins | sample 1601181 | NCBI WGS metagenome assembly OKSA01 (sample SAMEA3541538, study PRJEB24748) | human gut metagenome | biome: human gut; feature: human-associated habitat; material: faeces | place: China | collected 2012 | reverse complement strand
CTTCTTGTACTACTTCTGTCTTATGTAAATCTTTTCAAAGAACTCTTGTTTCTGTTCGCTTCCTGTTTCGCTCCACATCTCTCACGTTTGCTTGAGACACCGTTGCTGTTCGAAAGCGGATGTAAAGGTATAGCTTTTTTGTAAACCACCAAAACTTTTGAAGAGAAAAGTTGAAAATTTACGCTTGTTTTAACAGTTGTTTACAATTAAAACACCGCTTTGTGGACGCACACATTATATTATTATAGGCGAGAGAGACTGTTTTAAGGACTGCAACCAGAGGATGCACACAACAGGAAAGCACTACTGATCGAAGAAAACAGAGGAAGATATTGCAAGAAAAAGAGGGAGTAAGATATGGAAAGGGAGGTCTTGAGCTGCAAAAGCAACGGTTTGGCTGCACGAAAGTAAAAGTTTGGCAGCACGAAAGTAAAGGTTTGACACTGCGAAACATCAACAAAAGTCATCCGCGTCGGTCGTTACGAGCATCCGCGCCGACCGTTACGAGCATCCGCGTCGACCGATACGAGCATCCGCGCCGACCGTTACGAGCATCCGCGTCGGTCGATGCGGATGACAAAAGTAGGGAGTATGAAGAAGAAAAGAGATGGGGTGAACGAGGGAAAAGAAGGGTGCGTGCCCCTTTTTTTTGCGTTCGCCACCCGATCAGACGCGAACGCAATCTGTGAGTATTTGTGAATATAATTTGATGTTTTACCGAAGGAAAACACTTGTTAAGCAGGAAAAACATCGCTAAAAAACTTGCTTCAACTGTTTATTGTTCGTAACTTTACGCTATAAAAACCTAACAAGAAACAAAAAACGGCTATGAAAAAAGAAGAAAAGAACGTTGCGCAGCTCACGGACGACGAGATATTAGAGGGGTTTCGCAACGCCGACGAGCATATTGTGAAGGAATACTTCTACGGATACTGCCGCGTGGCATACTGCATATACGACCGCTGCTACGACCTGAAGTACAAGCCGGGCATGGACTTCTACTCGCTCGCCCATGAGTATTACCTTGCGCTTATCAAGCACGACTTCCGACAACTGGAGGACCGCAAGCCTACGATGTCGCTAAAGACCTGGATGGTGAACGGGTTTCGCTTCTTGGTGCTCGACAAGCTGAAGGGGCTGAAGAAGGAACAGCAGAAAGAAAGTCTGGAGGAGCGTATGGGAAACTCTCACCTCAGATTCGACGTGCACGATGACGAGTTCGCAGAAGAGTTCCGCAACACCATCGACGAGATATGCCGCACTTACTACGGACGCGACAGTCGCAACTCTATAATCCTGCAAATGCTTTTCGTAGAGGGATTTAAGGGCAAGGAGATTGCAGTGCAACTCGGCATCAGTCAGCCTGCCGTAACGGAGCGATACAATCGCATGATGCACGACGTGGTGGTGCCATACTTCAAGCGCTATTTCGTGACGAACGAATATGGTTTACAGAGGGAAATCAAGGCAAATTACAGCGTTGCCCCGACGTCCGCATCCGCATTCAGCAACTATATATTTAGGGATATGAAAGAAAATTATACAGGACGCGTCACTCCTTCATGGATTGACGATTTGCAGGAAAACCAAGTGTTTGTTTTTGGCAGCAATCTCGCTGGAATGCACGGCGGTGGCGCTGCTCGCATTGCGCGTCTGCGCTTCGGAGCCGTGATGGGCAATGGTGTGGGTATGCAGGGCAGGAGTTATGCCATACCTACGATGCAGGGCGGCACAAAGACGATACGTCCGTACGTGGACGACTTCATCGCTTATGCCAAGAAGCACCCGGAACTGACGTTCCTCGTGACGCCTATCGGCTGCGGCATCGCGGGCTTCGAGCCTGAGGATATCGCGCCGCTATTCGAGTTAGCGAGCTATGTGGAGAACATCTGGTTGCCTAAGAGCTTCTGGAAAGTACTGGAATAGTTGAGAATTGAGAGTTGAAAGTTGAAAGTTGAGAGTTATGATATGTTTTGCAGTTAACGCTTTTGTATGAGATATAACATAGGTAATCATAACTTTCAACTCTCAATTCTCAACTCTCAACTGAGATGACTCTCAACTCTCAATTGGCATAGCTCTCGTTACTTCTTTTTCTTATCAAAGTAGCCGCCTTCCGGCATTTCCACTCCCTTCGCCAGACAAGCGCTATAACGTACGCGCGAGAAGTTTTCGCGGGCAAACATCTCCTTCGTACCTTCCTCATCCTCCTGGAAAGTGAGGTGATTGTCAATGCCCATATCAACCGCCATTGCCTCCACGTCGAGGTTGTCTGTACCGATGAATGTGAACGTCCATCCCTGCTTTTTCAGCTTCTCGATGAGGTTCTTTATCATACGCAAACTGTACTCCTCGCTGCAGTTCTCCTCGCCGTCGGTGACGATAGTAACGAGCACGTTGTCGCCCTCAGCAGCCTGCGCGTTGATTTTCGCGATGCCCATGCCGATGGCATCGTAGAGCGGCGTACCACCGCACGGACGATAATCGCGCATGCTGAGACTGCGCGCATCATCAGCCAGCACGTTGTCATAAAACAGTTTTTTGTGCGTGCTGTCGAAAGTGATGAGCGTCACGCGCTGCTCAAGTTCGCTATGCGTCTTGTGTATCTTGCGGATTGTCTCAAGGGTTTCGTTGATGCCCACCAATGCCTGCTTGCGGATAATCTCCATGCTTCCACTCTCGTCTACTACCAAAAGATTGAATACTCGCTTCATAATTCTTGTTTTTTAGTTGTTTATACTTTGTTATTTTCGTATTGTGCATGCCCGTTTGCGGCGTGCTTTATATATTATAAGAATTATAGAGGCGAAAAATTAAGGCGACCTGTCATTTTTTATTAAAAAAAGTCAGCTGCACATAGCGGAAAGCTAATGCAGCTGACTTTATATCAATTGCGGGCAGCGAGAATTTCGCCCCACAAGTCGCATAGTTCGGTCATGCGCTGAAGAACAATATTCGCTCCGTTGTCAGAGAGAGCAGAATCGGGCAGCGGACCGCTATTGATGCCCACTGTGAAGATGTTGGCGGCTGAACCAGCACGCACGCCGAGCGGCGCATTCTCAACGACGATGCCCTGCCACGGCTCGTAATTGCCAGTCTTGCGCAGTCCCATTAGATAGGGATCGGGATTGGGTTTGCCACGCTGCACATCATAAGCACTCACGATATGGTCTTCGGTGAGAAAGCCCTGGAAATCAGACAGTAAACGCTTGATAAGCGGACGCTGACCGCTGCCAGTCACTACGCCGATTGTAAGACCCGACGACTGAATCTTCTGCATGATATCGAGCACGCCGGGGAATATCTCAGCAGTCGGCATACGATGGAACAGGTCGGCTTTGACGTCGTACATACGCTGCGCCTCTGCCTCGTCAATCTCCCTACCCTGCTGCTTGCGCACATAATGGCGGATGGTGTCGACACCGCGCGCACCTTCTGTGGCGTAGGAGTCGGCAGCAGTGAAGTGGATGTCGAACTGCGCCATAGCCTCCTGCCAAGCCGCAGCATGATTGCGCATGGAGTCGTAGAGCACGCCGTCCATGTCGAAGAGCACGCACTTCGGGTCGAAATGTTCGAAATTGTGAGACGACTGGTATTGTTTGATTGCTTCTTTAATCATCTTTTATTGTATGGATGGTTTATGAGGGGTGCGTGGAAGGGTGCGTGGGTATGGCAAGGATGCCATACCCTCCTATGGATAGCAAAAACGGACTGCCGAAAAAGATTCGTTGCAGTCCGTTTTTCACATTGTATTATTAAGATATAATTTCTATTCAAGAATAGACATTACTTCTCCTCAGCAAGACGCTTCTGGATAGCCTCGCTTTCAGCCTCATAACCCGGCTTGTTGAGCAGCGCGAACATATTCTTCTTGTAAGCCTCAACACCCGGCTGGTTGAACGGGTTAACGGCGAGGAGGTTGCCGCTGATGCCGCAAGCGATTTCGAAGAAGTAGATAATCTGACCAAGATAGTACTCGTTGAGCTGCGGAACTGAGACGCGGATGTTAGGTACGCCACCATCTACGTGAGCCAAGCGAGTGCCGAGCTCAGCCATCTTGTTCACCTCGTCAACGCGCTTGCCAGCGAGGAAGTTAAGACCATCGAGGTTCTCCTCGTCGTGTGGGAAGAGCAGAGTCTTCTCAGGTGTCTCAATGCTGATGACAGTCTCAAAGATAGAGCGCTCGCCCTCCTGAATCCACTGACCCATAGAGTGGAGATCGGTAGTGAAGTCGCAAGCTGCAGGGAAGATACCCTTGCCGTCCTTACCCTCCGACTCGCCGTAGAGCTGCTTCCACCACTCGCTCATGTAGTGAAGTTTCGGCTGAAAGTTTACGAGAATCTCAATTTTCTTGCCAGCCTCTGCATAGAGAGCGTTACGCACAGCGGCGTAGATAGCAGCAGGATTCTCAGCGAACGGCACGTCCTTGCCAGTAGCCTTCTCCATGTCGGCAGCACCGCCAACAAGAGCCTTAATGTCGAAGCCTGCAACAGCGATAGGCAGCAAGCCAACCGGTGTGAGCACAGAGAAGCGACCGCCTACGTTGTCAGGAATTACGAATGTCTTGTAGCCTTCCTTTGTAGCAGCAGCACGCGCAGCACCCTTGTGAGCGTCGGTGATAGCCACGATTACATCCTTTGCCTCTTCCTTGCCGCGCTGATTCTCGCACTGCTTCTTGAGCAGACGGAAAGCGAGAGCAGTCTCGGTAGTTGTGCCCGACTTAGAGATATTGATCACACCGAACTTCTTGTCCTTGAGATAGTCGGTGAGTTCAGCGAGATAATCCTCGCCGATATTGTTGCCAGCGAAAACGACAGTTGGGTTCTTTTTGTCCTGAACGAGCCAAGCGAACGAGTTGCCGAGTGCCTCGATTACGGCACGTGCACCGAGGTAGCTGCCACCGATACCCGCAACCACTACCACCTCGCACTTCTCGCGCAGCGTGTTGGCTACGCTCTGAAGCTCTGCGATGAATTCGGGTGTGATTGAAGACGGCAAGTGAAGCCATCCGAGGAAGTCGTTACCAGGACAAGTGCCGTTCTCAAGTGCCTCTTGAGCTGCAGCCACCTGTGATTCATAAGCCTTTACAGCACCTTCTGAAAGGAACTGTGTAGCCTTTGTAATGTCTAAGCTGATGCTTTTCATTGTTTTGTATGTATTTGTGAAAATTTGGTTTTATCGGAATGAGTCGGTCAGCAGCTTAATCTCTATCTGCGGACTGATACGCTCGTACAATATATTATATACGGCATCGAGGATTGGCATATTCACGTGCATGTGTCGGTTCTTCTCCTTCATACACTTTGTGCCAAAGAATCCCTCGGCAATCATCTCCATTTCTATCTGCGCACTCTTCACGCTATACCCCTTGCCGATCATAGTGCCGAAGGTGCGGTTGCGCGAGAACTTAGAGTAGCCCGTCACGAGCAGGTCGCCGAGATACACCGAGTCGTAGACACTGCGCTCAATAGGATTGATGGCGGTAAGGAAACGCGACATCTCCTGAACAGCGTTCGATATGAGTACCGCCTGAAAGTTGTCGCCATACTTCAAACCGCTACAGATGCCGGAGGCAATAGCGTAAACGTTCTTCAGCACCGACGAATACTCGATGCCGATAACGTCCGACGAGGTCTTTGTCTTGATAAACTCCGAGTCGAGCACGTCGGCAAAAGCCTGCGCCTTCTCCTGGTCGGAACAACCGATGGTGAGATAAGACAGACGTTCGAGTGCCACCTCCTCAGCGTGCGACGGTCCGCCGATGCACGCAAGGTTCTCCTCGGGCACGTCATACACCTCATGGAAGTACTCCGAGCAGGCGATATTGTCGTCGGAAACAAGACCTTTAATAGCTGTCACGATGAACTTATCGCGCAGTCGAGTCTTCAACTTCTTGAGATGGTTCTTCAGATAAGGCGACGGCACCACGAACACAAGCGTGTCGTAAGCCTCCACGATGCGGTTGATGTCGCTGGAGAAGAATATCTCATTGGTATTGAAGTGTACACTTGTAAGATAATTAGGATTATGGCCTATGCGCTTGAACTCCTCTATGCTGTCGTCGCGTCGCATATACCACCCTATGTGATGGGTATGACCTATCACAATCTTGGCAATGGCAGTTGCCCAACTGCCTCCGCCAATAATTGCTATTTTTCCGCAATCAAACATTTATCCTATTACCGTTATCGTTAAGAATTGAAAACGAGGGTGTGCCAAAAAGGGATTAAAAAGAAGTTTGGGCTTTGCCGCTTGCCTACGCAAGAACTTCTGTCTTGGCACACCTTCATTTATATGTCTATTATTCAGCTTCCTCTGTTACAACTGCAACATTGGCAGCAGCGTCAATCCAAGCCTGGATATCGTTAACCGACGGTTTCTCGTAGCTGAGCTTGTACTTCTTGTTGATGTCGCCAATCTTCTGCTGCAAGCCCTGAGCCTTCTCGTCGCGGATGTCAGAGATGAGGTTGAAGCCTGCCTTGCGGAGCACGTAAGCCCATTTCTCAGACACACCAATCTCGCCCCATTCCTTGATAGAACTCTGCGGAATCTTCTTCTCCGGCTTCATCTGCGGGAAGAACAACACTTCCTGAATAGTTGTCTGACCAGTCATAAGCATAACGAGGCGGTCGATGCCGATGCCGATGCCTGATGTAGGAGGCATACCGTACTGGAGAGCACGCAGGAAGTCCTGGTCGATGATCATCGCCTCGTCGTCGCCCTTGTCGGCAAGACGCATCTGCTCCTTGAAGCGCTCCTCCTGGTCAAGCGGGTCGTTAAGCTCCGAGTAGGCATTAGCCAGCTCCTTGCCGTTGACCATAAGCTCGAAACGCTCTGTGAGTCCCGGCTTTGAGCGGTGCATCTTTGTAAGCGGCGACATCTCGACGGGATAGTCGGTGATGAATGTAGGCTGTATGAATGTGCCCTCGCAGAACTCGCCGAAGAGTTCGTCGATGAGCTTGCCCTTGCCGAATGTCTCGTCAACTTCCAGACCCTTTTCGAGGCAGAATGCGCGAATCTCCTCCTCGCTCTTGCCGTTGCAGTCGAAACCTGTCTTCTCCTTGATTGCGTCGAGGATAGGCAGACGGCGGTAAGGTGCCTTGAACGAGATGACGTTGTCGCCCACCTTGCGCTCTGTCGAGCCGTTTACGGCGATGCAGACAGTCTCGAGCAGTTTCTCTGTGAACGACATCATCCAGTTGTAGTCCTTATACTGCACGTAGAGCTCCATACATGTGAACTCAGGGTTGTGGTTGCGGTCCATACCCTCGTTGCGGAAGTTCTTACCAATCTCGTAAACGCCCTCGAAACCGCCCACGATAAGGCGCTTGAGGTAGAGCTCGGTAGCGATGCGCATGTACATATCGATGTTGAGCGCGTTGAAATGGGTGATGAACGGACGAGCCGAAGCACCGCCAGCGATGGCCTGCAGCGTCGGGGTCTCCACCTCTGTGTAGCCAGCCTCGTCAAGCAGGCGACGAATAGTGCGCACTACTGTAGCACGCTGAAGGAATGTGTCCTTCACACCGTCGTTAACGATGAGGTCTACGTAGCGCTGACGGAAACGAAGTTCAGGGTCGTCGAACTTGTCGTAAGCCACGCCGTCCTTATACTTCACGATAGGCAGCGGCTTGAGGCTCTTAGAGAGCAGAGTGAGCGACTGAGCGTGTACTGAAATCTCGCCAGTCTGTGTGCGGAATACGAAGCCCTTTACACCGATGAAGTCGCCGATGTCGAGCAAACGCTTGAACACAGTGTTGTAGAGAGTTTTGTCCTCCTCAGGGCAGATATCGTCGCGTGTGATGTACACCTGGATACGACCCTTTGAGTCCTGAAGCTCCACGAAGCTCGCCTTACCCATTACGCGACGGCTCATCATACGTCCGGCGATAACCACCTCACGCTTTTCGTCCTCGTCCTTGAAGTCGTTCTTAATATCCTCCGAGAAGGCGTTGGTTGGAAATTCGGCTGCAGGATACGGCTCAATGCCCATATCGCGCAGTTCCTGAAGACTCTGTCTTCTTACAATCTCTTGTTCACTTAGTTCTAAAACGTTCATATTTATATCTTCTGTTTTTTTATTTTTCAAATGCGTTCCAAGCTGTGCGTAGAGCTATCATACTGAGCCGACTGCACACAACGATGCAAATTACACGTGCAAATTTACTAAATATTTCTGAAAGGGTGCGCCTTTTTATGAATTTATAATAAATATAATTGGCGTTTCGCATGTAGCTGACACACGAAACGCCAATTATTTAGCCTTATGCTGATTTTAGTATTTACAAGCAGCGTTGTAGGGTTCGCTTTAGCTTTATTTCTATCCACCTTAGTCTACCGAAGTGTTTCGCACACATTGTTCGAGCAGTCCGTCGCACGCATCCTCAATCAGGTCGAGCGCGTAGTCGAAATCGCTGAGGTCGCCATAGTAAGGGTCGGGAACCACGTCAGCTCCTCGATGTTCTTGCAGATAATCGGTGAGCAGACGCACCTTCTTACGCGCCTCCTCGTCGGGAGCCTTTGACGTTACGGTGCGATAGTTCTCGTGATCCATCACGAGCAGCAAGTCGAAGTCGTCGAAATCCGTCTGTCGTATCTGTCGTGCTCTGCTGTCGAGGCGGTAGCCACGGCGTGCGCCACGCTCGCGCATACGACTGTCGGGCAGTTGTCCTGCGTGCCAGTTGCCGATGCCTGCCGAGTCGATGAAGAACTGTTCGTCGAGATTTGCAGCGTGCACCTTTGCTTTCATCACGCCCTCGGCAGCCGGCGAGCGACATATATTACCGAGACAGATGAACAATAGGCGGTGTTTTCGAGTGATGTTTGTTGTTGTCATATTCATTTATTGTTGTGCAATTCTGAATGCTTCGGCACGCGCCGGCTTACCAGTTTCGGTGTACGGCAGTTCGTCCACGGCTATGAACATGCGTGGCATTTCGTATTTTGTGAGATGTTCCTTGCACGCAGTGCGCAAGGTTTCAATATCCTTAGGCGCAGCAAGCAGCACCACAGTCTCGCCGAGTCGCGCATCGGGGCGTTTCGTAATCATAAACTGAGAGTTGACGAACGGCTGCAAATGTGCTTCTATCTCCTCTATCTGCAGCTTTATGCCTCCGCTACAGATTACGTTGTCGCGCCTGCCTCGTATGCGGAAGTGACATCCATCGGTGGCTATCTCTGCGATATCGTTGGTTATGAGAGTTTTAGCACACACCGCAGGAGCATCGATAACAAGACAACCAGCCTCGTCAAGACTCACCTTTACACCCTCGAAAGGCTCGTACCAATCGGTTGCGTCTTCGCCACTGAGTCTACGCAAAGCGATGTGCGAGAGTGTCTCGGTCATGCCGTATGTGCTCCAGACAGCGTTTGGGAAGTGCTTTAGCTCAGCTGCAAGCTCGCTGCTCACTGCCCCACCGCCGATGATGAGGTGTTTTATCTGCTTAAGCAGTGCACGCTCCTCCTCCACCTGCATACTGTTGTACACCTGCAGCGGCACCATAGCAGCAAACACGGGAGCCTCCTTTAGTCCACGAAGCGGATGCCCGCTTGGCTCTATAGCAGTCAGACGAAGTCCGCAAACGAGCGACCGCACCACCATCATCTTTCCGGCGATGTAGTCGAGCGGCATACAGAGTAGAGCGGTGTCGCCACGCTTAAGTCCCAGAAAAGCGCAAGTGATACGCGCCGAAGCCTCCATGCGCAGCTTTTCCACGCGCAAAGGCTTCGGCTTTCCGGTCGAACCACTGGTGTGTACAAGCACCGTTGGTTCGTTGTTCTGCCATTCGTCTGTAAAGTCCTTCAGAGTCATGTATTCTTAGCAATGGAGTATGCAGTATAGGCTGCGTGGGTATGGCAAGATGCCATACCCTCCTACAATTACTTAATTACCTTCTTAGCAACCTTTGTGCCGTCAGCAGCGATAGTTGTCTTCACGAACACGCCCTTCGCAGGACGCTGAATGCAACGACCGCTGAGGTCATAGTACTTCACCACGCTACCCTCGCCCACTGCGATGCCATCTACAGAAGTGGCAGAAGCCGGGCGGAATGTCGGTTTAGAGTAGTAGACATATGGATAGTAGTTATGACCGCGGTTTACGGCGAGTGTCAGTTCTTTTGTAGAGAATGTCTTTGTAGCAGCATCGTAGTCGAGTGTTGGGTTCTCCACCTCGTAGAGTCCGAACTTCTCGCCCTCTGCGTCTGTGAACTTACCCCAGCCGAATGGATAGAGATACATGTGACCAGCACCGTACATCTCACTCTTACGGTCGATGCCCATATACTGCCACTTTGTGAGCTGCAGCTTGTTGCCGTTGATTGTACCACTAATCCAAAGTTCTGGACATTCGTAGTCGAGACCACCGATATATACCTTATCGCCCTCGAACACTACTTTCACCGGAACTTCTGCAGCCGCATCATCGCTATCGTTGTAGTAGATGTTATACTTAACCGCCTTGCTTGCATCAGCCGGAGCAGCCACAGCATCCTTCACCTTATTATATATAGACACTGTGTCGCCATAGCCATAGAAGTAGCCGTCGGCAGCACCAAGTCCGATGAACGCATTTGTCTCGCCCACCTTAACGAGCGAGTCGTTACGCATCTCGAACTTAACAACCTGCGATGCTGCATCCTTCACAGCATAAGTCTCGCTGCCAGTTTCCTGTCTGATGTAGCGCCAAGCGTAGAGTACCGGATCCTGAGCGTCGCCCTTATTGTCGTACACAGCCTGCGGCATACGCACCTCGTAGGTGTTGCCCTCGCCCTTCACTGCCTTCACCCAAATATCACCATGTGTGAAGAAGCCGAACGGATTCTTGATGTACAAACTACCATCGGCTGCCTCTACGATATCAGACAGATAACCGTCGCCAAGATGGTCATATATGAGGTTGTCCGTTGCATTTACGTATGCACCCTCGAAGTAGTGGTTGAGGTCTTTGTGAAGTGTGCCTTCGGGCTGTGTCTTGATGATATCATCCAAGCCTGGCAATGTCTGTGCCGAAGCACCGAGTGTGGCAAATGCCACTGCTAAAAGTGTAAAGATTTTCTTCATATTATTGTAATTTAAGTTGTTACATCACTTCATCATCAGTTTATAAAAACCGACTTTAAAGCACAAAATTAGTAAAAGTAAGCTAAATACGAAAATAAATCACTAATTTTGTACCCTATAACTTATTATTATAACCAAAACCGCAGAACATGATTTTTTCTACATTCAAAGCAATTGCCTTTGTAGCAGCGCTTGCTACTGCCACACCAATGGCGTATGCACAATCGACAACAGAGCTCGAAGAGGACTTCAGCCTCTTCACCGCAGGCAGCGAAAGTTCGCCTTCGAGTGCCATCAATGATGCCACAGGCACAATTCCAAGTAGCTACTTCCACCAGAGTGGCTGGAGCGGCTACGGCGTTCACCAGGTAGGTGGTGCGTGCGCACTCATCAGCCCCGACAACTACGGAGCACAGCTCTACACACCGCAGGGCGCATACATCGGTGAGTACGAGGTGAAAGTACGCGCAAAGACACTCGCAAGCAACTACCGCGACAACGCACAGCTCACCATCGGTCTGTGGGAGGACGCTGCGAGCCAGTATAACCAGACCACATACCACGAACCATTCACAACAACAAAGAGCGAGTGGCGTGAATTCACATTCTACTTCAACAATACCACCTTCAACAGCAGCAACCTGCTCATTGCGTTCAGCACAAACGACCAGGTGCTCATCGACGACGTAAAAATCGGCAAACCGACAACGCTCACCGCACCGACACCTGTAGGCATCAGCGGTTTCAACGCTAACGGCTTCACAGCTCACTGGAATGCAGTGAATGGTGCCACACACTATCTGTTCTCTGTGTTCCACAACGTGAAGGAAAACGAGAACACAGAGAAGGATTTCCTTGAGACCTTCGCTTCGATGAAGACCAGTGGCAAACTGCCTGAGGGTTGGGGTGTCTTTTTTTAAATAAGGTTGACACCCTAAAGTCAACAATTATGAAAAAGAAAG
>OKSA01003302.1_pt1 | contig 12048 bp, 10 predicted proteins | sample 1601181 | NCBI WGS metagenome assembly OKSA01 (sample SAMEA3541538, study PRJEB24748) | human gut metagenome | biome: human gut; feature: human-associated habitat; material: faeces | place: China | collected 2012 | reverse complement strand
TCGTCAGGGCGGCTGTTATCGCAAGATTTCTGTTTTTTCCGGCTCTTGACCGTCAAACATAGATTAGCTCATGCTATGTGTTCTCCTTTCTGTTCGGCGGCAAGGGGCAGTTGCTCGGCTTGCTCCTGCTCCTGCTGCTCTTTCCATTGCCTGCGTTTCTTTTCCATATAGCGTCGATTGTACTCTGCTTTTTTCGCTCGGCGGCGTTCCTGTTCCGCTAACGCGGCCTTTTCTTCCTCGGTCAGTTCCACTTCCTTGTGAGGGATGTCCACCTTACCAACAAAATTAAAGAAAATTTCAATTTCCTGTATTCTGCTTGCTCCTTTGTCCTGGGCTTGGTGGACGAGGATTTTTTCTACAAACTCATTTATCATGGCAGGGGTCAACTCGGAAAAGTCTGTATATTTTCTGACAAGGGAAAGAAACTTTTCGGCGTTGATGGTTTCCCTGCTTATGCGTTCAAGTTCCTGTTGGTCTTGGGAAACGATTTCTGTCAAATCGCTTAGCTCGGCCTCGAAATCTCTGAGCATTTGTTCAAAAAGGGTATCGGAAAGTCGGCCACTTACATTGTCCTCATAGAGCTTTCGGATTAGGCGGGTCAGTTCATCGGTACGCTTCTCGTTGCGCTGCTTCCGCTGGCGAATGGATCTTGCAGCTTTTTCCTGCCTGTCCTCGGAAGCGGAGCAGACCTGTGCCATAAACTCAGCTTCATTGTTCAACGCATAGTCACAAACGCCCTTGATGGCTTCCAACAAAAGCTCGTTTACAACAGCAGTACGAATAAGGTGCGTCGTGCAGTATTTATCATAATGCTGGTTGCCCAAATCATAACGGGAACAGTTGTACTCGTCACGATCCGGACGCTTTTTCCCGTTGGGTCTGCCCGCCCAGTCACGCGCGTTTCCGGCCTTGCCCCTGTGGTTATACATCTTTGCACCGCAATCCGCGCAAAACATCAAGCCGGTTAGTGGATTGGCCTTTCCTATGCTGTCTGTCCGGCGAATGGTTTTCCGTAGAGTTTGTACGCGTTCCCATGTTTCCTTGTCGATGATAGCTTCTTGTGTGTTCTCAAAAATGACTAAATCCTCTTTGGGGGTCATTTTGACGCGCTTATCTTTATAGCTCTCCTTATAAGTCCGAAAGTTTACCGTATGCCCCATATATTCCTGCTTGGAGAGTATGTCGGCAACTGTACCGCCGCGCCATGTGTAGGGGTCTGCGGCATTGTAGTTTGATTGATGGTTTCCCATACCGCGCTGTGCAAGATAGTAAGAGGGGCGCTCAACCTTTTCCGTTGCCAATATGCGGGCAATTTCATACGGGCCTTTTCCCTCAATGGCCATGCGATAAATCCGGCGTACTACTTCGGCAGCTTCCTCGTCGATAATCCAATGGTCTTTGTCGTTGGGGTCTTTCTTGTAACCGTAGATACAGTGGTTGCTTGTGTGCTTGCCGGACATACCTCTTGCCCGTAAAACAGAGGTTATCTTACGGCTGCAATCACGAATATACCATTCGTTCATAATGTTCAAAAAGGGTGCAAACTCGCTGCTTTCCCGTTTGTCGCTATCTACTCCGTTGGTAATGGCAACAAACCGCACACCTTTCTCTCTGAACATCACTTCGGTGTAAAAGCCCACCTGTAAATAATCTCTACCGACGCGGCTCAAATCTTTAACAAGGACAGCAGCGATTTCGCCTTTTCCAATGCCCTCAATCATGCGCTTCCAACTTGGGCGGTCAAAACTTCCACCAGACCAACCATCATCTGTGAAGTGGACGCAATTCGTAAAACCGTTGGCTTTCGCATAGTCCTCCAGCATTTTCTTTTGAGAAGAGATTTGTCAAGGGTATTTTCCTCATAAGAGAGCGCCCTGCACAAAATCATGACAGGGCGCTCTCTAAATGAAGTATTGGAATTGATAACCAATCAAGTTTGCTTTTCTTGTTAATACCCAAGCTTAGCCTTTCCGCACTAACTCAAGCGGGGATCGTTGCGCCAACCGCTGCAAATGCAGGTAAGTCGCCACAATATAAACAATCAGTTGCAGGATACCTGCCACAATAACCGCAATTGGCATTGATACGACTTCCGTTATCATATCGTTATACCCAATCGTGGCTGCACCGCTCAAACTTGTATTAAGCACTTCTGAAACGGAGGAAAACAGGCTTAGCGTCGTAGCATTCATTGTAAGGATTCCAGCAATGATCCCAGCTATTGTCGCAAGGATGATAGGTATTGCGGCTATCTCCCAGCTAAACATCACAGCGGTCCTTTTGCCGGAACCAAGCGAGAGCATCAGTCCAAGCGTCCGCCGTTGACGGTTTACAAACAGTGCAAGAAATACGAACAGAGCCGCGCCCGCTGTTGTGCAGGCAGCGAAAAGAAGCTGCTGCGCACTGCTATAGAATCCATGCAAGGTTTCAGCAATTTCGGTGTACCCGTTATCAAAGCAAAACAGAATGTTTGCCGGATATCCATGTGATTCCAGCGCATCTTGGAGCGCAGATACCTTCCCGTTCTGCAAGACGTATGTAAAGAAAACGCCATTTCGACTACTATAGCAATTTTCTGGCAGAGAAGCGTTAGGGACAAAGATGGTATTCGGAAGGAAGCGATAGTCTGCGGTATCCCATAAGTCCGACTGTCGGTAAATTCCTATAATCTGATACGTTTTCGTATCACCTGAAACCCCAATCTTTAGGGAAAAAAGCTGTGGCTGCACCTTCCATTCCGGAGCTGATAAATCGGCAAGAGGATTTGGACCCCAGTAGAACGACAAATCAATGCAGTCTCCTGTACCAAGTCCGCTTGCAATGGCAGTTGTTTCAGAAATCAGGCAGACATTAGAGCCATTTTTGTAATCGTCCGCCCCAAAACTCCGTCCTTCTGTTACGAAAGAGTCCTTTTGATGGAAACAATACATGCTTTCCAGAAGATCTGTACCAATCACACTGACAGTATGATATTGCGTATCCAATTCTTGGGCTGCGCTCCGCCATTCAATTCCCGCATTTGAGCTTAGAAAGACATCCAGACCAGTTTCCAACGGGGTCATGTATACATCAAGGTATTGGTCGTTTAGCAGTACACCCGTTTCAGAACCGTCAATTGCATAGTCTGGCTGTGTTTCTGGGTACAGTCCGTGCCAGTGTGTAACAGTCACTGCACAGGAATCTATTGCGTCAACCATGTTCTGTCCCAAAATAGACGTTTTTTCACCAGAAGAGTATTTTGCTACTGGTATGAAATCTTGTGAAGCGGTTTTCTTTTCATCTGCCGTCAAGTCATATGATATACGAGACAAATCAATATCTTCTACAGAACACCGGTGCGATTCTGCTAATGTCGTGCGCAGTTCTAGGTCTCGGTCTATATATTCCGATCCATAAACCAAGTAGCGTCGCCCAACCTGAATGTCAAGTGCGTCCAATTCTTCCCGAGAGTTACACCCTATAGTAAGGTATAGCGTGCTGCGAACAGCATAGTCTTGATGAAGTTTAATCACGTTTTCAATCGAAGCGGTAACAGATACGGACGCAATTTCAGCAAACTCAGGCAGATTTATCTCATCTACTGACGTGATACGAACTACCAAAATCGCTCGACCATATGGCGTATCAAGGCTGGGGGCATATGTGCCATCTTCATTTCCGCTGGTAACGGTCTGAATAGAGGGGCAATATGCACTGATATATTTTTGTTGGTACGCGCCTTTTATGATCCTTCCATCAGCAGCAAGCTGATCCATATATGCCCACATATCTTGACTAATTATACTTTCTTCATGATGGAGCGTCAGCCCGTTGTACTCTGTTGTCACACCCTCTGTCTCCGTTGTGGGGATGCCAATTGTCACATAGCGTTCTTCAATTTGCGCAAGCGTTGCCTTTGCAGATGAAAATACGCCTGCGCTCAGACAGATAAAAGCGGAAGCCATTCCCACCAGCAGGATAATTGCAAGCAAGCGAACTGGTTGACGAAAAAGCTGTTTCAAAGGTGTCATACAGCGTCCTCCTTGATTCTGCCGCTGTCCATACGGAATACGACATCCGCCGCTTTGGCAACCTCCAAATCATGTGTGACAACTACCACGCAACAGGTTTCCTCATGCGCCAGTTTAGAAAGCAGTTGAATAATTTGTGAGCTGTTTTCTGTGTCCAGATTTCCCGTAGGTTCATCTGCAAGAACGATTTGCGCATGAACAGCTAATGTTCTAGCAATTGCGACTCGTTGCTGTTCGCCGCCTGACAGCATGGCAGGGAGTCGCTTCCAATAACTTTCGCCCAGACCGACTTTTTCAAGAGCAATCTGTGCCTCTTTTTTTGCATCGGCATCGGAATGCCTCAGCAGCTTTAAGGGGTACATGACGTTTTCACAAACAGTCATAAGTGGAAACAAATTATAGCTTTGGTAAATCACAGACGCCTGCTTGCGGCGGTAGATATCCACGTCTATTTCCCGCAAACTCTGGCCGTTGACCATTATGTCTCCGCTCTGCGGCGTATCCAGTCCTGCCAGTAATGAAAGCAGTGTTGTCTTCCCACTTCCACTTTTGCCGACTAACGCATAAAGAGTTCCAGCACTCAAATCACACGAGACGTCTTTTACAGCCTGAACAGTTTGGTATTTTGTTTTGTATGAATAAGAAACACTTTGCACAGATAATACGGACATGCTACTCAACCTCCCGTAGTAATCGGATTCCGCTTTTTCCAGTTGCCATCAAGCAAGCTGTAATTGCCCCGACATTCATAGCAAAAAAGAGTGCTGCGGCCATGACATATTGGGTGGCAGTCTCTTGGACAAACAGAATGAGAATTGTTCCAATAGCTGCGCCAACCAAAAACATCAGACATATCTCGACGAATACCATAATGACCGTTTCAATGCGTTTTGTACCAAGAGATCGTGCAATGGCAAATTCCCGCCTTCGGATATGAATATAGAAAAAACCTGCGGCGGTGCCAATCATGACCTCTGTGCAGGCAAAAATTGGTTTTAGTCGATACAGTGTTTGCAAATTTCGATTCAAAGCATTCAGAGTTTCGCGGAGTGTTTCGTCATGAACTGTTATGGCAAATTGCTGATATCGGAGAGCTGGAGAATTATTGATTTCTTCTTGATGCCCGGATGGGTCCACATTTGCGAAGTGACGCATCAGTATTTTCCGGAATTCGTCCAGCTCATGATTATCGCGCACTGTGGCGCTCAAGCTATCCCCTGTAATCTTCCCATCCAGCTCTGTTTGTACTGCGGCAACGCAGCTGAATGGACAATAGATCGTTTGAGATTCCGACGAATACGTCCCAGCAATTTCGAGCGAAATCTGTGTGGCCGCTTCACCGGTCGCAGCAGGCGACATCTGAACCGTCAATATGACATTACCATTATTATCAGTATCTTGCGACAGTTCTTCTGCCGCTGCGGTCGAAACGAGACACGCTGCTTTATTTGAGGTAAAAATTGATTCGTCGTATCCTTCAAAATAAGTAATCGAATTTCCTGAAACGGGTGCCAATTCCGATGCGGCATCAACAGAAGTAATGCCAATCAGCTTTTGCCGACTCGAAAAACCCGTCCCTTGGCTGTAATAGACAGATGCTTTCAGGCAAACATCCTTCACATAGGAGGAAAATGCTTTTTCCTGAAGCTCCCCGCCATAAGCATATTTGTCAGAGAGAAAGTAGTTGATAATATAGTCTGTAATTTTCAGGTCATCGGTTTTCGTGCCGGTAAGATTGGATACGACGACAGTTACGGGAATCACTGCGTAGGCGCTCTCCATATCCTGTTCTTTCTGGCAAATGAAGCCATCAAAGAGAGTAAAAAATGCACAAAGGAAAGCTATCAGCAATACAATACTCACCGTCTGCCAAGCGCCGCGCTTTAAGCGCACCTTTTCGTAAAAGAAAACAATCATTTAACTGCACTCCAATAATGCAAGCAGCGGCATGGGAGAAATATTCACCCATGCCGCTGCTCAGCTGTCACTTACTTATCTGTCAAAACCGGGAAAACAGACTGGGGCAGGATGCAATGCCCATTACCGGGGCAGCTGTAATGATCCCAATAGCCAGTGGAATGTCCACACTGGACGCAATGCCGTTCATAGCGGATATAATGATAATTACCCGCATGATAATTGCTCCCCGTATACGAGTAACTGGTCATTGTATGGGACGGCGTTGATTCATAACCATCCCTGATGTCGAAAGCACTACAACCAGAAACGGAGCATTTATACACAGGATAGAGCGTCTTTAAGTGAGTTTCATCGTCAATTGGGATATACGTAGTGTCATAATGGTCAAAATACCATTGATGAGTATGTGCAGTGATAGCATCAACATGAGCTTCGGCGGCGAGAGCCTGTGTCGGAATCGCTGCGAGGATAAAAAGGGCCAGAAAAACTGCGGCCAGTGACTTGATCTTTTGCATAAACAACGCTCCTTTTTAACTGATTTTTGTCTGATGTCTTCTTGGTTCAGCACATGAGCCAGAATCCGTTGAACAGACAGGCCATGTGCTTCCTCAAATGATTTTCATGAATTTTCCCTCCGTCCATGTAACCACATCGACAGTTAAATTAACGTCAATCCTATAGATAACGTAGGACTTTTCATCTGTAAAAATCAGTTGTTTGAATTTGAGTAAGAGACTCTTGCTTCTTTATCGCTTCTCCCAACAAAGCGCTCTCAAGCTCTACTTCACGTTGCCGATCTTCGCTACTACTTCTATCCGAAATAGTTTGTCCATTTTGAATCACGTCCAATGTTGGAGGCTGATTTAGATCAATATAGTTGCTACCCTGAGCAGTACTTTCTTTTGGTTGTCTCGGGTTTGTCATAAAGCAGGCGACAACTGCCAAAACAAGTATCGCGGTCACGGTTATGATCCAAGTATGAGGCTTTCGATAAGAAAGTACAGCACGGATTCGTGTTTTCACATTCTTACTGCCGAAGGCCAGCGGGCAGGCCGCAAAAATACGCTGGTTTGCAGTGCAGGAGAGCAACGTCTGCGAATACGCAGCGCGCTGAGAATCACTCATATCCTTGATAGCGTATTCGTCACATGCCAACTCAATATCTTTACAAAGGAAATAATACGCAATCCAAATCAAAGGATTGAACCAATAAAGAGAAAGAATTAAGAACGCAATGGGCTTTAGCCAATGATCGCGGCGTTTTATATGCGCACGTTCATGTGCAATTATGCTATCCAATTCCTTGCTCTTTATATGGAACGGAATATAGATGCGCGGCGCAAACAGGCCAAGAATAAATGGAGCATTCACATGCTCGCTTTGATACACGTTTGACGAGAGCCGGACAGCAGTTTTTACTTTGCTGCGGAGATGTACATAGCTTAATGCTTCAAACAGAAGCATTGCTGCCATACCAGTACACCAGACGATTCCAACATAAGGAACAGGAGCAACGAAGCCTTCAGCAGAAAGCATTCCATGCGCAGATGCCGAAAAGCTGCTTATATTGGGAATGATACTCAAGCGACTTTCCAATGCGTTTGGCATGAGAAGCCGAATCCCCACAAAGCTCCACAATACGGGGAACAGCCATTTGGGGGCCTTACGGAATATGATGCGAACAAGCAGAACAGTCAGAACAAGCCATCCGGCATTGATGCTCATATTAAGCAGCTTCATAAACAATTCAGTCATTCGGATGCTCCTTCCGAAAGCGGTCAATCATCTGCTGCATCTCCTGAATTTCATCTGCCGTGAGCTGTTGGCTTTTGGTAAATGCGGTCAAAAAAGCCGGAATCGAACCGGCAAATTTTTTCTCGACCAATTCCTCAATTTCAGCTGTCTGTATCTGCTCCTTGGATACCAGCGAAGAAACTATCGTATTCTCATTCTTTATCACGCCACGCTCTGACAAGCGCTTTATTACCGTGTAAGTAGTAGTAACCTTCCAGCCCAGCTGCTCTGCACAAAGCTGAGCCAAATCTCTGCTCTTGATGGGTTCATGATTCCAAAGAATCAGGCAAAAACGGTATTCGCTTTCAAAAACTTTTGGTGTACTCATCATAGCGGCCTTTCATTCTAATCTGTTAGTATTATTCTAACGGATTAGAATTGAAAAGTCAATAGGGAAAATGTGCTTTTTTATCACTTAGCGCTGGAAGTGCTTGGGCTTTTGCGGGTCTGACCGTTGCCGACGAATAACCATCTGCCGTGCCTGCCGTTCTTCTGCATCCTCTCCGAGCAGTCGAGACGTTTCCTGCTTGGCATTGAGCAGCATAATAAGAGAAGGCTTCTCGTGCATGGCATCCTCTAACTGCTGTTCTGCCGCCTTTTCCTGCGCAGGACGGATGACCTGCCGTGCTTTGTACAGCTCTACCGGGTCAAAATCCGCAGCCTGCGCTTTCAGCTCGGCATATTCAGTCAAAGCCTTATCCAGTTCAACGGAATATTTCTGTTCCCGCGTCTCCAGCTTTTTCAGGCAGGCCTCCATGGTGGCAATATCCTTGCGGAATGCCTCTGCGCCTGCATCTTCTGCATACTCAAATTTTTGCAAAAGGAGTGCCTTTTCGAAACGCAATTCCTCTAAATCTTCTGTCAGCTCGGCAATGCGGACAGCCAGCGCCTTGTGGCGTTTTACATGGTATATTGGCAATTCCTTTTTCTCAGTTAAAATTTCTATGCCCCTTGAAAACACTGGTGTTTCCAGCGTTTTCGCCACCTCGGTTTGGCCCTTTTCCCTCATTTTTTCCCTTGCGAGAAGAAATGAGGGAAACTTTTTCAGGCCGTCCCTACAACCTTATCCAGCAGCCTTGCGGAAGTTCGCTTGGCCTCTCTGGTGGCGTGGGCGTAAATGTTCATTGTGGTACTTACATCAGAATGTCCCAGCAGCTCCTGCACATCCTTGGGTGCTGCCCCGTGAGAGAGAAGGTTGGTCGTATATGTATGCCCTTACGGTATAATAAGGACAAACGGAAAAACCCAGTGTTTTCAAGGGTTTCAGCGTTTGTCGTTGCCTATTCAATTCCTTTTCCAACCTTGATAGTCAACGAAAAATCTGTCGAATGATGGGAGGTGTCACTTAAAAGACAAAATTGAATACTGCTGCAGCGGTGCGGTGTTTTACCGGACCGCTGCTTATCAGGGCGTTTCATCTGATCTGATGGGCGCCCTTTTTTTGCGCCCATTTTCAGAAATAGGAGGAAATTTACATGGAACTGAATGAAGAAGAAAAAAGGCAGTTGTTTCAGGTTGACGGCGACTGCCAGGCCAAAGTGCTGGATGAACTGTATATGACAGCCCGTTTTACCCGTAACCCGGAACAGCGCGATATGGTGCGGGGACTCATGGCAAAGCTGCGGGTTCTGTCAAATGAACAGTGCATGGATCTGGTGAAGGACATCCAGAAGAACTATCATCTGCCTTACCCCCGCACTATGGGTGAGCGGATCGCATTGGCCCGGCAGCAATCCGGGGCTGAAAAGTTGAAAGGGCATGACATTATGGCTCTGGAGCGGTTTGACCCGGAGGTACGCCACATGGTTGTCTTTGATGTGCTTTCTTTTGAATCCCCTGTCGGAGATAAAGGCGATAAGATGCGCCTGTTCCTCACAGACGAGGGGTATCGGAAAGCAATGGAGAATCAAGAACGTGGCTTTATTAAAATTCAAAACCATGCCAAAGTACACAATGGCTATCTGAACTACGACCATAAGGACAGAGATTTGTAGCTGTCACTTATAACAAAACATCAGGAAGGAGGATGTCAAATGGCAGTGTTCAGAGTTGAAAAGACAAAAGATTTTACGGTCATGTCCAATCACCATCTTCGGAATGTGTCGCTGTCTTTGAAGGCAAAGGGGCTGCTGTCGTTGATGTTGTCCTTGCCTGATAATTGGGACTATACGACGAAAGGGCTGGCCCATATCTGCAAAGATGGAGTGGATTCGATCAGCAGTGCGATCAAGGAGTTGGAAAAGCAGGGGTATCTTACCCGGCGCCGGCTCCGTGACTATCATGGCAGGCTGGGCGATATTGAGTACGTTACTCGGTGCCGTTTTCATCCACCTCGGTCAAAATGGCGGCAAGCGCCACCCGTTTGCCTGGGCACACATTTTTCACCGTTACGTCCAGCTGAAGGATGCGTCCCTGGGATTCCAGAAACACATCTCCCATATCCACCAGCACCGTGTCCTTGCAGCCCTCCGCCACCAGGTCCACGGGCACGGGGCACGGATCAGGCTGCACCACCACGCTGCAGTCCACCGTTACCTTCGGCTTGGGGAAAACCACCAGGTTGCCTTCGGCGTCGGTGTATTCGATGGATTCATTGACCAGCTTTTCGCCAGGCTCCTCGCTCGTGTGCCGAACGAAAAATTCCAGCACGGCGCTTTCGCTGCCGGTCACACCCAGGGCCGGAATGGTCCAACGGATGGTATGCGAATCCAGCGTGGAGGCCGACCCGCGTGTTGGATCGTCCAGACTGGTAATGGTGAAATCGGGGTTCAAAACTTCGTTGATCACGATATCGGTGGCCCCGGTTTTGGAGATATTGGCCGCCAGCTCTGCAAAAATGGCTTCCAGGTCCGCGGCGTCGGGGGTCACCGCCACGTGGGACGCGTCGGGGTCGGTGGCCCATTCGTTCAGCGCGCTCACATCCAACCCATCCGAGCCGATCAGCCCGATGCAGTAGATGATGATGCCCTGTGCGCGGGCCGCAGCAGCGACCGGGGCGGGTGGCGCGCCGGTCGTGGTGTTGCCGTCGGTGAACATCACGATCACCCTGGCGTTGCCCGACAGAGGGTCAAACAGCTGCGTAGCCTTAGCGAACGCGTCGGCATGGTTGGTGCTTCCGCCGGAGGAAAGCGCATCCACGGCGTTCTTGAGCTCATCCACGGAGGTGATGAGCTGCGTATCATCCGTGGCATTGGTGGCGAAGCTCACCACGCCGATGCGGCTGCCTGATCCGATCTGTCCGGACCCGCCGGTGGCATTTTCAATGATATCAATAAACGTTTTCGCGCCCAGCTTAACGTTTGCCAGCGGCTCGCCGGCCATGCTGCCGGAGCGGTCCAGCGCCAGGACAATATCGGTGGGATTGGTCAGAATATCGGGGGCGGCCGTCAGCGCCAGCGTTACGCGGAGCGAGCCATCGCAGGCGATACGGTCCGTACTGATTACTTTGTTTGAGTTTGTAACACCCATGCGTGTTACCTCCTTCCGGGGGATTGATCCCCAGGCATCCTATGCCGCATCTGTGCATTTGGTCCTTCCTCCACCTTGACATACGCTGCGCAAGGCAGTATAGTGCTTTCAACACCCTTTGGAGGATGAATGCTTATGAGACTCCCCATTACCAGAGAACGCATCCGCACCCATTTTCATTACGCCTGGTGGCAGTATGTGCTGCTGGTGTGTCTGGCGATTTTCGGCTGGAACCTGCTGTATACCACCACCCGCTACCGCAGTCCCGAATCCCTCAAAGTGGAATGGTACTGCCAGGGTGTGGTGGCTCCACAGGCCCAGGACAAGCTGGACGCACTGATGGAGCAGCTGCGCCTTGAGCTGTTTCCCGACATGGAGGAGGTTACCTTTACCTCCGTTGCCTACGACCAGACCTATGGCGATATGCAGCTGATGGTGTGGTCCAGCGCAAGCCAGGGCGACCTGTATCTGCTTCAGCGGGAGCCGTTTCAAAATCTGGCTTCCGGCGGCGCCATGGCACAGCTGACGCCCTACATCGAAAGCGGCGCGCTGACAACGGGTGATATCGATCTGACGGCAGGCTATGTGACAGACCCCGAAACCGGCAAGAAATACCTCATGGGCGTGCCCACCGACAGTCTGACGGGGCTGGAGGCCTACGGCATCAACCCGGAGGGCTGCGTGATGGGCCTGCTGGCCAGCGGCGGAAACCTGGACAACACCCTCAAGCTGATGCAGTGGCTGATTGACAACATGCGGTAGAGGTATTCCTTGCGGGGGCGCAAACTCCCCGCCCGCCCGGCAAAGCCGGGCGATACGAATTCAGCTCAGAGGGTCTGCCTGCCCGCCGAACCTC
>OKSA01003301.1_pt1 | contig 12053 bp, 11 predicted proteins | sample 1601181 | NCBI WGS metagenome assembly OKSA01 (sample SAMEA3541538, study PRJEB24748) | human gut metagenome | biome: human gut; feature: human-associated habitat; material: faeces | place: China | collected 2012 | reverse complement strand
TGAGGGTCGGGTCTTTTGTGACGTGGCTTGCAGATTGGAACACTCTGTGTCTGTTACCAATGCAAATGGATGCTGTGCCAAACACATCATTCCAGGGCTTTTTCCACAGGCAGCCAGATTTCGCAATAGTTGTCCTCAGGATTCGGCTGAGGTGGTGCATACATCTCAACGTTATAGTTTCCCGCCAAACGGTACGTTTTGCAGTTGGGCAGCCACTCCGACCATATCCGGGTGTTTACCTCTTGCAGTGCTTTGGGAAGTGCACCCCGGCAGGGAAATACCGCCCAGGTAGAAGCAGGAATTACTTTGGCCGTGCAACCAGTGGGAATCTCTTGCCAGGGAATGTAGTTGTCTGCGATCCAGTATAGAAAGTCCTTGCCTTGCTCATCCACATCTATGCAGATTCCGTACATACCACAGACAGGGGGATGTTCCATCTCCATGACCTCGCGCCAAAATTTGGGAATTTCCTCATAGCTGGTATCCGGATGAAACGTTTTCTCCAGTCCAACTACGGTGAACTGGGACTTTTCCACAATTTTGTATTCGAGCATACTGCCACCCTCCAAGGTTAATTTGATTCGTACTGGGGCGAACGTTTTCAGGCTGGCCCCAGCCTTTTTTGCGGCGGAGGGAGGGACCCCATGAAAGCGCTGGAATGCCCGGCTAAAACCATCTGGGGAGTTATAGCCGTATTTTGCGGCAACGTCAATGACCTTGGCATCGGTGCTGCATAGCTCCTGCGCCGCCAGAGTCAATCGCCGGTAGCGGACGTACTCACCCACGCCCAAGCCGCACAGGGTTGAAAAAATCCGCTGGAAATAAAACGGAGAGAGAAAGGCTCGCCTGGAGATCTCACAGATCTCCAGTTCTCCCGCTAAATGCTCTTCCACATATTCCAGCGCATTTTGAATCGCCTGTGTCCAATCCTCCACTGAAGTCCCCCCCTTTACGCCCCCCTATCTTAGCACAGCCTGTGGGGAAAATCCCGACTTTTTCTGCTACAGTTGGTCTTTCGTGCCGTTTATGCTCCAGGCGAGAGCTAGGAGGCGCTGCAGTGGAAATTGGCGCACGATATATAGACCCGGCCCTCGCCTGGGCCGGGTCTCAAGTTCAAAACGGGCTACATTGCGCTTTTGATGTGAGAGATCAGGATATCTCCCGCAACCACCCGGTCTTCGGCAGCAAAGCCCTCTGCAAAGTTCCCGGTGTACAGAATCTGGGCGCTGGGAGGGAATTCATCGTCCCCCTCCCACACCAGGATTTCCATGGCATAGGGGCCGAAAAAGGGGAATTCATAGCCGGCGTCTCCATGGGAAACGGGCTTTGCCCCCAGCTTTTCACAGGCCGCCCGGAACGCCGCCAGGCGGGTGCCAAAGGTGAACGCCGCCCGGGTCAGGCAACGGCCAGTGAAGGGTTGGATATACAGCTCCCCCCAGGGCATCTCCCGAAACGTCTTCCAAATGCCGGGATTCTCCACTTCCCTCGCCTCCAGCAGGCACCGGAGGAGGAAGGTCTGGGTGGGTAAACCGGGGAGCGGACCTCCGTCCCGGGGAGAAATGGCATAGTCCGGCCAGGCAATGTCGTAGGTCCGGTTCAGCAGGGTCAGGGTAAAGCGGGATCCGTCAAACGCCGCAGAGGGCAGCCGCTTCAGGGTCTCCTGAGGGTCTAGATTCCGAAACAATGTCTCATAGTGGGCAAACGGGACTTCTTCTTTGTGATTTTCCACTTGCATGGGCATGTTCTCCTATTCCTTGGAAATGGGGGGCAGGCAGGTACAATAGTCCAGAATGACATTGCCGTTTTCATCCGGTACCGTATACCGGGGGCAGTTGTATCGTTCCAGATACCAAGCATCCGGCTGGGGGTGCCAACCCAGATCTGCCCAAGCCTGCACACAAGCATTGTGGGCTTCCATCCCGAACAGGTCCGCACTGTTCTCCTTGCCATAGAGGAAGCACACGCCCAGGTCGCCCTCCGGAATTCGGACCGCTTCATAGCCCTCTGGAACTGGATGCTCCGGGGCGGCAAGCACCCCAATCCAGTATTCGAATCCGGCTGCTGTGCAGCGCATGGCGCCCACTGGATCGCTGCAGTTCCCTGCCAAGTCTGCTCCCAGAAGAGGCTCAAACCAGTGGTTTGCAAACCACTGCCCCCACTGTGCGCCAAAGCTGCCGCTGTCATCCCGATCGGCGTCGGTGTACCGCTTACCAATCAGCTTCGCCGCAGGGAACGCCTCCCGCTGGGTCTTCAAAATCGTAATCACATTCAAACCTCCTGAACGCTGTGGGGGAACAGCTGCCGGTTGGTGTGGGGAAGGAAGCAGGCTGCCACAAAAGAATCCATATAGCCGGGGTGGGTCGACAGCTCCATATACGTCATATTTTTAGCCACCTCATCCACCTTTTCCGCCGCCTGGTCGGACAAAACCATGGCGTAAGCGCCAGTAAGGGAGGAATTGCCGATGTATTGGAACTTCTCCAGCGGGACGTCGGGGAACATGCCGATATTCACTGCATTTTTCATGTTAATGCCAGAGCCAATGCCGCCGGCCACATAGACCTTGTCTATACACTCCACAGTCATATCCACTGCGCTCAAAAGAGTCTCAATGGCGGAGAAAATGGCGCCTTTGGCCCGGATAAAATTGTCAATGTCCACCTCTGTGAGGGCAATTTCCCGCTCTGTGGCAGACTCCTGGGGATGGGCCAGGATGAACCGGCCCATGCCGTGGCGGTCCCGGGCAACCCGGGGACCATCCTTGACAAAGAGCCCCTTGGCGTTGATGATCCCGCAGCGGTAGAGCTCCGAGATGGTATCAATGATGCCGGAGCCGCACAGGCCTACAGGCTTCTGGCCTGTCTCGCCCACAATCCGGAAGGCGGGTTCCATGGTGTTCTTGTCAATGGTGCAGGCCTCTATGGCTCCATCCGTGGCCCGCATGCCGCAGGAAATATCGCCGCCTTCAAAGGCAGGCCCGGCAGAGCAGGCGCAAGAGACCAGGAAGTCCTGACTGCCAAAGGCAATTTCACCGTTGGTCCCCAGATCGATGAAGAGGCTAAAGTCCGGTTTGTTCCAAATCAGGCTGGCAAAGACACCGGCGGTGATATCGCCGCCCACATAAGAGCCGATATTGGGGGCAATCCGCACAGGGGCCAGAGGATTGGCCGGAAGCTTCAGATCCCCGGCTCGCAGGCCCTGCCAGGAGAAGAAGGAAGGGATATAGGGCTCCATCCGCACCGGAGCCGCATCCACCCCCACAAAGAGGTGGTTCATGGTGGTATTGGCAGCGATACACAGCTGGAGAATGCTCTTGGCAGAGATCCCCGCTGCCTTGCACAGGTTTGCCAGAATGGGGACCAAGGTCTCCTTGACGATGGCATCCTGAAGCTTTTTCCGCCCGCCGGGCTTCCCCTGCTCAATGATCCGGTTGATGACGTCTGCACCGTAACGGATTTGTCCATTGCCGCTGGAGCCCTTGGCCACAATTTTACCAGTGGTCATCTCTGCCAGAACCGCAGAGACTGTGGTGGTGCCAATGTCAATGGCGGCAGCGTAGAGTCCGGTATCCTGGGGACCGGTAATGTCCAGCACAGAAAACCGGTTCCCTTCCAGCAGGCCCTTGACCGTAACCTGGAAGCCAAACTCCCGCAGGGCGCCTGCCAGCTTGACCATGACGGGATAAGGCAGATCCACCTGCTCCACACCCGCAGCCTCTTGAATGGCCCAGATCAGCCGTTCGTCATCGGGCATGGTATCGTCCAAAGTGGGCTCCGCCAGGGCAATGGACAAAACCCGGAAGCCGGTCTCAAAGGCAATTCCCGCTGCCTGCACATCCTGCTGAATGGCTGTGAACAGCGCCACCTCTTCCGGTGAAGACAAGTCCGCCGTCTTCATCCGGCTCTGGTAAGCCGAAGCAATGTCGGGAACCAAAATCTCTGCATCCCCCATCACCTTGCAGCCACACGCCAGTCGCCAGCCCGCCTGATACTCCTCGGGTGAAATGTGCCGGGAAGGAGCGCTTTCCACCTGCCCAGACAGCAGCTTCACCCGGCACTTCCCGCAAGACCCGTTGCCGGAGCAGGGCGCATCAATGGCCACATTCCCCCGCCGTGCCAGCTCCAACAGGTTGTCACCTTCATTGGCCTCCATGACTACGGGGGTTGCGCCTTCAATTTGGAATGTGATTTTATACATGCCGTTTCCTCCTTAGTTGTGGGGTATTGATGCAAACACACAGGGTATTTGTGAAGAAAGCCTGCATGTCATTCTGAGCGCAGCAAAGAATCTGTGGGACGCACCTAAGTTTTACAGACATCCGTGCTAAGAAATTCCTGCTCTTGGAAGATTCTTTGATCCGCTCAGGGTGACATTGGGGATGGTTTAATCAGTTTTACATCAGAGTGCCCATAAAATGGCCGGGAGGGAGATTCCCTCCCGGCCACGGGATTCGGCGATATTACAGCTCCAGGTAGGAGTCAGAATACAGCACGTGGTTCTTGATGATGTCGCAGGTCTTAATGGTCTCCATCAGGCGCTGGTCGCAGGGGTTCACGATGGCGGAGGTGAGGCCCTGCATCATGGCCATGGCGACCAAGGTGGCGTCCATAATGGGCCGCAGGGTCTTGGGCGCGCCGTTGGAGTTGTTGGACAGGCCGCCGGTGGACTTCAGGCCCTCGTCGGCGAAGAGCTTGATGGCGTTCAGCACGTCCATCTGCTTGTCCTGCATGCCCTTGACCACCAGGAACAGGGGGTCAAACCACAGGTCCGTGGCTTCCATGCCCAGGGACAGGCCCCGCTCCAACATGTTGTGGCAGTGCATCATCCGCTCTTCGTTGTCCTTGGCAATGCCGTCGGCGGAGCACAGAGCGATGACAATGGCGTCGTTGGCGGCGGCCAGGTCGATGTTCTCGATCCGGGAGCCGGCGTCGGCGGAGTTGACGATGGGTTTCCCGTTGGACCGGTTATAGACCTTGATACCGGCTTCAATGGCCTTCTTGTTGGCGGTGTCCAGCGCCAGAGGCACATTGTTGAAGTTCTGCTGCAGCAGCTGCACTGCCCACATCATGCGCTCGGGGCCGTCCTTCTCGGCAGGACCGATGTTGACGTCCAGGTAAGTAGCGCCGGCGGCAATCTGCTCGGCAGCCCGCTTCAGGATGGGGCCGGGATCCCGCTCGTCCATGGCCTTGCGGATGGCGGGGCTGATGCAGTGGATCCTGCAACGCCTCGCGGACAGCGGCAAGCAGGTGCGGAGAGAACAGCCCTGACATCATTTTGCGACGTCGAAGGTCTTTCACGTCCACCACTTCAATGGCAGGCACCTTCAGCTGCAGCTCTTCGAAGTTCAGGGGCTTATCCTCTTCCACAGGGGCAGCCTCCACCACGGGAGCAGGAGCGGCCTCGGCCTCGTCGGCACCGGCCAGATACTCTTTGTCCTTCAGGAACTTGGGCAGCATAACCGCCTCGGTGGGCCCAACCACCACACGCCAGCCGGGGAGCTTCTCCTGAATCTCACCCTTCATCACAGCAACCTTGCCGGGAATGATCAGAGTCCGGGACTTGATCTTATTGTTGATGTCGTTCTCATCAAAGAACTTCTTGATGGTGGAAGCGGAGAACTTACCGGCAGCCCAGGCAGTCAGAACGGACATACCGGAAGCGTCGGAGATCAGCAGGTTCACGGGGCAATTGCTCCGCTCCATCTCGCCGGAAACCAGGAAGTAGGTCAGGGCAAAGTCTACCGTGAGGGAACAGACGCTGTTCTCATCGGCGCCGTTCAGGGGGTAGATCTTGGACTCCACCTTCATGGGCTTCTGAGGATCGGTGAAGATGTTCTGACGCAGGCCATACAGCGGCAGGGCCTCAGCATAGGTCATGTGCTCCATCACAATGATAGAACCGTATTTTTCGGTGAACATGGCGGCGTAAGCAGTCTGCAGACGTGCATCGCCCTTGGCAAACCGGTTCAGGTTCACGATGGAGGGGTAACCGAAGGAACGGTCGCCGTCCTTCAGGGCGGTCCGGCGGACGATCACGGCGTTGGCCAGGGTTTCCTTGGCGGTCTTGCCGGTGACATCCAACACCAGATTCTTATTGCCAGCCTCTTCCAGCTTCTTGACCAGGTCGTACAGGTCGGAGAGGTTCTCCGCATACAGACCCAGGGTCACGCCGTATTCCTTGGCCAGGCCGTTCATAGCTTCCCAGTTCTCCAGGGTAGCGCCGTCCAGAATGGGCTTGGTGTCCTTGCAGACTTCCAGAGCGGCCTTGGCGGCCTCCACATCCCAGCACTCCAGGATGATGGCCCGGTCTGCGGCAACCGCCTTCTTCACCAACTCTACGTACTTGTCAACCCCGTTGCCAATGTAGGAGCAGAACAGGAATTCCACAAACATCCGCTCGCCGATGCGCTCGTAATCCACCTTCTGCATCTCCGCAATCTTCGCGTCGATTTCTTCGGGGGACATGCAGCTGCACAGGTTCACCGCAAACAGGTTCTTGGAGACCAGGGTCTTCTCATGCCGGAACAGAACGGTCTCACCGCCCAGCTTGTGGGCGTTGGCGCCGGTACCCACCTCCAGGGTCTTCATGGGAGGTGCAGTGGCCTCGGACAGCTTTGCCACAGCGTCGGGATCAAAATAGGGGCACTTATCCAGGGGCAGGGCGCCCTGGGCAACCTTCATACAGAAGGCCATACAGGTGGGGCAGCCGCACTCCTTGCAGTTTTTCTTGGGAGACAGCTTAAAAATATCAAGACCTTTGAGAGCCATAGTGATGTTCCTCCTTCCCGATTACACAAGTTCTGTGATGAACTTCTTGATGGTGGCAACGGCAGCGGGATGACGCATGACAACGGCGTCTGCACCGCCGGTCAGGTTGGCGGCGGCAGTGGCGACTTCCATGTCAATGCCCCGCTCCTCCTGGTTGCCCCACTCGGGCATATCTTCCTCGGACACGACTGCTTCCTTCACGCCCCAGGTGTCGGTGGAGGTGGGGGCGATGATGGGCATCTGCAGATCGGCGTCAGACTGCGCCAGGGCCGCAGCGCGGACCCGGTCCAGGGTGGAGGCCACGTATTCATAGCCGTAGCCGACGGCGGCGGTGCCCACGTTCATGACGATGGACTCCGGCGCAACACCCAGGCCCTTGAGCATAATGTTGAGCTGCTTGGCCAGGTTGATATCGTCGGCGGACTCGGCGCCCACCTTCTGGCCATACGCCAGAGCAACGGAAGCGCCTACGGACTTGTAATCTTCTTCACGGGCGGACAGGACCACGATGTTCTTCCCCTGCAGGGCCTCGGAAATCTTGCTGAACAGCTGGCCGTCCTTTTCCACGTTTTTGCAGCCCATGATGGCAATGGGCATGGTCACAACCTCGGCCACAGCCTTGGCGTCGGCCACACACGCTTCCACAGAGCGGTTCAGACCGTTGGGATCGGCAGACTCAAAATGCAGCACCAGGAAATCGGCGCCGGGCATGGTCTCTGCCTTCTTGGCATAGTCGGCCATGGTCTCACAGCCGGCATAGAACTCCACCAGCTGAGGAGCGGTCCACTCCTTGGCCAGATCGGAAATCTCCACGCCAATCTTGGGCGCGTTTTCCACAGGAGCGTCAAAGGTGTAGAAGGGCAGGACATTCTGACCGCCCAGGACCACGGCCTTGTCGCCGGTGCCCAGGGTGACGGCGTTGATCTTCGCATTGAACGCCTGCGTTTTGGGAACGAAAGACATAATTGGTATCCCCCTTGTTGATTTGTAAATGGATAAGGAATATTAGAGCGCTAATGTTTCCAAAATCCCGCGCAGTGCGGTCTTAACGGGATTGGAATCGGGCAGCTTGGCAGACGGCTCGCCGGCGCAGTCGCAACGGTAGACCGCCTCGTCCTGGGGCAAAACCCCCAGGAGCTTCAGGCCGTGCTTTTCAATCTCCTGACGGACTCCTTCATCCAGCCGACCCTCTGGGGCGCGGTTGATGATGAGTCCCAGTTCTCCGGGCTTCAGCTCCAGTTCGCCGATCATCTCCGCAATCCGGGCCACAGCCTGAACCCCCCGGCGGGAGCAATCGGAGATGAGGAGCATGGTGTCCACATGGGGCAGGGTCCCCCGGGCCACATGCTCCAGCCCCGCCTCGTTGTCTATGACGAGATAACGATAGTTCTTTGCATACTTGTCCACCTGGGTCTTCAGGACCCCGTTGACATAGCAGTAGCAACCCTTGCCCTGGGTGCGGCCCATGACAAGCATATCGAAATCGTCCTCTTCCACGAGGGCAGAATTGAATTTAAACTCGGCGTAATCCGCTTTGGTCATACCGGTGGGGATGGTGTCCCCCCGGAGCTCGGCTCTCGCCATTTCCTCCCGGATTTCGCCCAGGCTGGTCTCAACCTCCACGCCCAGGACCTCATTGAGGTTGCTGTTGGCGTCTGCGTCCACAACCAGGACCGGTCCCTGCTTCTGTTTGCAAAGGTAATCAATGATCATGCCGCAGGTCGTGGTCTTGCCCACGCCGCCCTTACCGGCTACAGCAATGGTGTGAGGTGTGCCCATAGTACATGCTCCTTTGAATTGTGGGTTTCTCCTGCTGCACTTGGCAGCAGGAGCGGAATGATTTAGATCAGGTCCAGCAGGCCGGCTTCCTTGGCAATCCGGGCCACGTCGTCAAACTTGTTGAGGGCGTACAGGTGGATGCCGTTGATGCCGCAGGCGCGGTACTCGTCGATCTGCCGGATGGTATACTCAATGCCGGCCTCCTTGAAGCTGGCTTTCTTTTCTGCCACATTGGCGTCGAAGGGCTCCTTGTCGAAGGGGTTGGGGAAGATCCAGTTCTTGGAGATGATCTCGCACAGCTCCCGAGGCATGACGCAGCCGTTGCGGGACAGGGCCATGTTGATGGTGGCAGCCTGGTCCAGGATGGGCATGATACCCACGTCCACGGGCATCCAGATGCCGGCGGCGCGGATGGCGTCCAGCCAGTAGCGGAACTGGTCCATATCCCAGCACAGCTGGGTCATGATGTAGTCTGCGCCGTTGTCCTGCTTCTGCTTCAGGAAGGCGATGTCGGCCTCCAGGCTGCGGCAGGCGATGTGGCCCTCAGGAGAGCCGGCCACGGCGATGGTGAACCGATCGCCAAACTCCTGGCGCACGAATTTCACGAGTTCGGTGGCATAGTGCAGATCGCCGCCGGTGCCGGTCCAGCCGAAAGGCAGGTCGCCCCGCAGGGCCAGCATGTGGTCGATGCCGTTGTCTAGGTAGGTCTGCAGCTGCTCTTTGATGCCTTCCTTGGTGTTGCCGATGCAGGTGAAGTGGGTCACGGGAATGCACTTGCCGTCGTCCTGGATCTTCTTCAGAACTTCCAGGTTCTTGCCCACATTGGTGCCACCGGCGCCGTAGGTGCAGGAGATGTAGTCAGGGTTCAGGGTGTACAGCTGATCCAGTACGCCGCCTTCGCCGCATAATTTTTCCATGCCCACGTCCGTCTTGGGGGGGAAGACCTCAAAAGAGAACGCGTTGCGGGTTTCCAAAATGTCAGAAACGCTCATGATGTGATTTACCTCCTAATGTAAGTCAAAATGCAAACTAAGACCATTCTGGGCGCACTGCGCCCATACCGATACAAACTTATCGTAACACACATAACCCGCAATTTCAACCCAAATTTTCAATTCTCACCCCGGTTTTCACTGGGATTCTTCCGGTGTAAAGAAAAAACGCTGCCGCAAGCCGTCACAGTCTGCCCAGACCTCCACAACTCCATCGGCTTTCGTCTCAGAATGAATTTCTACGGCCCTGCCCCGGAGGATGCTGCGCACATAATCTTCCGGATTGGCGGTCTCCACCTCCTGGAAGGAGATGTCCCGCATTTGATTGTTCGGGCAGCTGTTTTGAATTTCCCGTACCATTTCATATACTGGCATCACGGCGCCTCCTATCGTCAAAACGTGACACTCCCCGGGGGCTGTCCGACCCATGGAGTCGGGGAGATGTTTGCCCCTCCATTGTATCACGTTCCGGCTAAAATGGAACCGGAAATTCTGTCGGGAAAAATTTCCCCGGTCGACCTCTTTCAGCAGACTTTGCCCGTCCCATGGAATACAATGAAGGAGCAGCTTATCCAATGCGAGCACACTTCATATCCGGCGCAGCGTGCAGCGCCAAATCCCACGTTGGGGGTAACTCAAAGCCTGGACTTGAGTTACCCCTCTTTTTTTACGCCCGAACTCCCAAAACCATGTGTCCGGCTGCACCAGACCCGCAAATTCACCGGCATGGCAAAACCGGGTCCCATACTTCCGGTCATGCCGCAAAAAAGATCTGCCGCAAGCGCCGAAGCCTTGCAGCAGATCCTCGTTTTGCCAATCAGCCCTCCCGGTACAGGGCCTGGAGTGCAAACACCCGGTTTGCCGTTTCTCCGGTCTCCCGGCGGCCCTCCAGGGCCATGGCGCCGTCCTCCAGGACCCAGCTCAGGGCAATCTCCTGGTCCGCTCTGGCCTCGTTCAGGTAGCAGATGTGGACCTTGGAGAGCACATGATCCCTGTGCCACTGGGTGGGGAGCAGATCCTCCATCCAGTTGAGATACTTGGTATTGGACAGGTGACCGTTGCAGTCCAGCTCTGAATAGCGCACCCGGCGGAGCTCCTGGTTGTCGTAGTGCCGGGGGGCAATGCCCACGGGATTGGCCAGCTCGCCGCCCCGGAGAAGCCCCGGCACCTGAATGCCGCTGCCGCTGGGCAGCACCATGGCCCGGGTGTTGACGTCCATCAAGAGCCACAGGGCCACCGCCCGGAACAGCTCCTCTCCCTGGGGCGTCCGGCCTACCATATACCGGGGATACGCCGTCCGGCTGGGAGGGCCTGGCCAGGTCTCCGCCACCACCGTCTCCCCGATGCCCGGCAGGCGACGGATCTCAACGGTCTGCCGGACAATGGCCCAAAACAGCCCCCGGGGATCCAGCAGGTTCCGGCCCACCCCCAGCAGGGCCGCATGGTCTCCGGCGGTCTCCTGCATGATTTCCAGCAGGGAGGCCGGGCGCAACCGGCCCCACCGGTCCACGTGGGTGGCGTCTACCAGGGTTTTTCTTGTGAAAATCAGATTGCTGTCCATTGAAACATGCTCCTTTCAGGCTTCACCGCCTGGCCATGGAGGTCAGAATACCACCACAGTGGTATCATACGGTATCTGGTCGTAAATATAAGTGCAATCCGCGTCATACATCCGGACGCAGCCGTGAGAAGAGGGGGTCCCCATGGTCCCATCCAGCAGGGACTCATCGCTGGACTTGTAGGGCCGGGAGTGGAAGGCCTGCCCGCCCCAGAAGCCGGTGATGTGGTACACCCGGTAATAATCGTCGATGTACTGGCCGTCGATGACATCGGAGAATCGCCAGCGGTAGGTTTTATAGATCACAGAGAAGACGCCGGTCACCGTAGGGGTCAGGTTGGTCCCGGTGGAGCAGGGGCTGGAGCGAATCAGCTCCCAATTCCCCTGACTTCCCTGGAAAATGTTCACCCGCTGGGTCTTCAGGCTGATCCACAGGAGGTAGCCGGTGGGGCTGGAGTAGCCCTTCTGATTCACAAAGCCCTCTTTGGTGGCGGTGGAGTAATCCTCGCTCTGGGTGTAATTGGTCCGGGAGACCAGATAGTCGTTCCACTCCACCCATCCCACGGTGCCGTCGGCCAACCGGACCTGCCCCGGCGCGCCGGGATCCTGAGAGTAATACAGGTGGGTCAGGGCCGTCCCCTGGGGCAGATACCGGAGAATCTCGCTCTCGTCCCGGTCCCGATACAGAGGGGTGCGGCGGAGGGTCTCCGCCTCGATTTGGACCCCTTGCACCGTGTCCAGGGCCGTCTCATAGTCCCAGCGTTCCCGATCCACCTTCACCGTATACTGGGCCTGAACCGACTCCTGGCCACAGGTGAGAACCACCGTGAACACCGGGTCCCGGTCCGGCTGCCGGGTCCGGTCAAAGACCTTGGTGCAGATGGCGGTTGCGCCCTCCCGCAGGGAGAAGCTGCTGTTCTCCTCCAGCTGCGTGCCGTTCAGGAACCAGGTCACCCG
>OKSA01003299.1_pt1 | contig 12059 bp, 10 predicted proteins | sample 1601181 | NCBI WGS metagenome assembly OKSA01 (sample SAMEA3541538, study PRJEB24748) | human gut metagenome | biome: human gut; feature: human-associated habitat; material: faeces | place: China | collected 2012 | reverse complement strand
GAGCCGATCCACAACGCCGCCCTGCCGGGGCAGTTCGCGCACGATCTCGCCCCCGTAGGCCACAATCTCATCGCCCGCCAACAGACGCAGCAGCGTGGACTTGCCCGCGCCGTTGCCGCCGAGCACGGCCCAGTTCTCACCGGGATTGATGGTCCAGTTGATGTCGTACAGCACGGGCACGCGATCGATAAACACCGAAGCGTCCTTGATGGCGATACGGGCCGAACATCCCCGGATGCCCTTTAGCTCCGGGGCGCTGGCAACCGGAGCCGGTTCCTTTTCCGGTTCCACCGCCGTTTCCAGCATGGGGCCGTCCACGGCCTTCCCGTTTTCCAGCACGATCTGGCGGCCAATCCAGCTGGGAAGCGTTTCGGGGCGATGAGTGGTCATAACCAGCGTAGACAGCTCGGAGGCGCGTTCCAGCGCGTCCAGAAGGGTATTGCGTGCCCGTGCGTCCAAACCGTCGGTCACTTCATCCAACAGCAGCACTTCCGGCTTGCGGACAAGGGAACGCGCCACCAGCATCAGCCGGAGCTGCCCTTGGGACATGGCGGTTACGGGCTTCTTCAAAAGATGCACGCCGCCAAGGAGACGTACGAGCTGATACGCCGTCTCGCACATTTCGGACGTGGGCTGCTGCGCGATGTAGATCGCGTCTTTTCCACGAATTTCTGCACTTAACTGGCGGTATCGTTCCTCCGTCATATCGTTTTGTTCCCGGATGAGATAGTTCATTTCTTTCAGGACGGTTTCACGGATTTCTTTGCTGATATCGAGTGTGAGAGCTTCGTTATTCTGTGCGATTGCATGTCCTACAATATCACTCATAAGCTCCCTAAATTGTGCCATGCGTTCCTCTGCGGAAAGTGTATTTACAGGCAGATCCGCAGGTTGATTGTTTGGACGGGAAGGGGCTGCAGGCTGCGGTTTGTGATTACATGCCGGCAACGGCTCGGAGGTTTTGGCATCCGGAATGGGAACTTTGGTTTCTTCCGGGTTTTTATTATGTAATATCATGCGGATTGCCTTCAGCTGGTATCCTTTTTCTTTGAGTTCTTTGATCTTTTGGAATTCCTGTATGTTCTCTCGTGTATAGTATCGATGTCCCATCTCATTTCGTGGGATGGTCAGGTCGAGTTCTTCTTCCCAGTAACGTAACACATGGGTTTCCACACCGGCCAGTGCAGCGGCATCGGAAATCATGTAACGTACTTTTTCCACGATAGCATGTCCTCCTTTTTTCGTTACAGTTATTATAACTTTTCGAAAAGGTGAGTTCAAACATTTTCCATCGTATTTTTCTGACATTTCTCGCAGTCTATAAAAATAAACCTTGACATTTCTGGTTTATAAGAATAAACTGAAAACAGGTTGATAGCTATAAACCTGTGAAGGAGAAAAAGATGGAATATGTAAAATTATGTGACAGTGATTACCGGTTTATGTGTGTCGTATGGGAACATGCTCCCATAAACTCCGGGGAACTTGTAAAGTTATGTCAGGAACAGCTTGGATGGAAAAAATCTACGACTTATACGGTTGTACGGAAAATGTGTGAAAAAGGATACATTGCCAATGAGGATGCAACGGTTTCTGTTTTAATTCCAAAGGAACAGGTGCAGGCAGAGGAATCCCGCTATTTTGTGGACCGTACGTTTGACGGATCACTGCCAGGGTTTATCACAGCATTTCTTGGAGGAAAGAAAATTTCCAAAAAAGAAGCAAAGCTGCTCAAGAAAATGATCGACGAGCATAAAGAAGGGTAGGGGCAGAGAATGGAGAAGGCAAGTGTAATTTTTCTGGCATTTCTGCAGCGGAATGGCATGGTGGCGGTTGTAATTCTCGCGGTGTTTGCAGTGCGCGCGCTTTTGCGGAAATGTCCCAAAAAATATTCCTATGCATTGTGGGCAATTGTTGGAATCCGTATGTTATTTGATTTGCCCATTGCATCAGGATGGAGTTTGTTTAATCTGTTTCGTCTGGTAAAAAGCAGATCACAAATGAGTGAGATTGCACACTACACAGGAGTATCTGGAGTGCATGCGCAAACGGCAGTACAGAATGTGACGCAGATATCTGCCGGTTCACGTGTGACAGGGGATGCAGCTTCTGAAGCTGGTTTGACAGCAGCTATGACGACCTCACAGAAAATTTGTGCGGTGTTGTTTTTTGTCTGGCTGATCGGGATATTTTTATTTTTAGGATATGGAATGTATTCCTATATCAAATGCCGCAGTATGGTACGGACAGCAGTACGTTTAACCGTAAATGAAACATCTGGAAACGTCCGGTGGACCATAAAGATCTGGGAATGTGACTGTATTCCATCACCGTTTGTACTGGGAATTTTCTGCCCGCAGATTTATATTCCGTTTCGGATGAAAGAGGAGGAACAGCAGTACATTCTTGCGCATGAGAGCTGGCACATTCGCAGACATGATCCTTTATGGAAGCTGATTGCATTCGTACTTTTGGCTGTATACTGGTGGAATCCATTGGCATGGATTGCCTTTTTCTATATGACAAGAGACATGGAGATGAGTTGTGATGAGGCCGTACTTGCGCAGTTTGGAAATCAGATTAAAAAAGGATACAGCGCATCCTTACTTGCTTTTGCGATGGAGCGGCATCCGTATTCATTTGCCCCGGTTGCGTTTGGAGAGGCAGATGCAGGAAGGAGAATTAAGAACGTGTTGAATTTTAAAAAACCACATACCTGGGTGGCTGCGATTGCAACCGTTTTGGTTGCACTTGTGGCAGTAAGTTGTCTGACAAACCAGAAACCGTCGGAGACAAAAACAGAGCATACAACCGAGAAAGTGGATAGTACACAGCAGCCAGTGCAGGAAAATGCAGGAGCTGCGATAATAGAGCAGAATATCAGGGAATGGGCACAGGCATTTTGCGACCGGGATACAGAAAAAATTGTGCAGATGACATCCAAAGAGGTACAGTCGAATTTAGAGAAAATACATATTTTGTGGATGGATGGAGATACACCGTCATTTGGCTGGTCGAGTCCATGGCCATGGGGAGCCTTTGGCAGTTTCTTTGGTGGAACCGGAGAAGAAATGGATGGCTACTGGCTGCATGAAATCAATACGGAAGAACAGACTGCAGAGATTTTGTATTATGTGGAGTCATCAGATCCGCATGTGAGCGTGTGGATAGAGAATATCCATTATGCACAGGAAAATGGTCAATTTCAGATTACACAGGAAAAAATCAATCAGTTTGCTGACGGTCCGGATGCTAAAACGGATGGAATTGCATCGGCAGATGAGTTTGATACAGCATATGCGCAGGGAATTAGCGATACGCAGATGGACTACTGTATAAACGGTATGGGTGAAGTGCTGAATAAGAATATGGTTCCAATTGGTGCATTGCTTGAGCCGACAGATGCAGCCCGGCAGCTTTTGAATTTATCGTCGGATAAAAAGCTTGTTTCCGTGGAAAAAGAATCTGAATCTGCAGATAAAACACAGGTCGGTATACAGATTACATTTTTAAAGGATGGACAGAAGCGGTATTTGTCTATGATCCAGCCATGGGGAAAAGATGGAATCTGGGTTCCGGCAGAAGCCAAAGAAGTCAAGCGTTAATGTGTGGATGTTATCATATTTTCCTTGTATTGCATCTTAAGTTCCGTTATAATTTGAACTGGTACAACAAAATAATTAATTATTTATTGTCCTGGATAAAGGAGTATAGTTATGAGGATGTTAATTGATAACAGAGATCTGGAATTACTTCTTGAAAAAAAGAAAAAGTTTATTGGAAATAAAGTTACTGTGGATACAATGATTGCAGGAATTTCTTTTTTGTTGTCCGTATTTACTGCAACATATAGTGATTGGTTTGGAATTCCAGGAATTGTGTTTAAAACAGTTTTTTGTTTTATTGGAATTTTATATTGTGCCAAGATCGTAAAGGATATTGTTGAAATGTACAGAGATAAATATAATCACGAAATGTTGATGAATGATATAAGAGAACTGAATTTAATTCAGCATAATCACTCATTAATTGCTATTCGTGATACATTTGAAAAAGAAAATAGATTTCTTGTTTATTATGATGAGAGATGGGATTGCAAGTTGTTTTTAAATTATAAAACCGTGGATCAGAACAATGAAGATGTAATAATAGATCGAATATCGGCTGATTTGGATGTGGACAAAAGAAAAGTATCCTGTAATTATGTTACTTCAAGAGTTCAGGAAAAATATTCAGTTAGTCATCAGGAAAATAGAATATATAATCATAGACTTTATGAGGTTACATTATCAAAATATTCGGAAAAAATGAAAAAGGATAGTTTTGTAGTTAATGGGAAACGCTATTATTGGATGTCAGTAACCGAGATGGAAAAAGACGAAAACATCATGGAAAAAAATCGTGAGGTTGTTGATTTTGTAAAAGAAAAAATTGTTTGACAAACTGTGATTGTCTTTCTATAATAATATAATTATAGAATACAAGCGAAGATGGGAACAAGTACCAATGTGTGGAACGAACAGAAAGCAGCCGGTAGATGAGAGGCACACGGAAAGCACAGATGGATTTATGGAAAAACCATAAGCCGGGCGATAAGGAATCCCCCCCAGCAAGCTGGGTCCCCCTGCCGAGGATTTATGGAAAAACCATAAGCCGGGCGATAAGGAATCCCCCCAGCAGGCTGGGTCCCCCCTTACCGCAGGGAATACATCCCTGAGCTTTACACCGAACGCGCAGGCAAGTAGGCTGTAACGGAGTAGTGCCCGTTAGACGCACTGGAGTGTAGCTGCACTCGCGGAGGCAGGCTGTGTGAACAGCATGCGAATTAAGGTGGTAACACGAGAGATCCCCCTCGTCCTTATAATTAGGACGAGGGGATTTTTATTTGGATTTTTATAGATATGGAGCAAAGGGACATAAAGCCCCAGAAAAATCAAAAAAGTTAAATTACAGGAGGAAACCCAATGACACTTTACGACGAACTGGTTGCCCGCGGTCTGATCGCACAGGTAACCGACGAGGAAGAAATCAAGGAACTCATCAACAATGGAAAAGCGGTATTTTATATCGGTTTTGACCCGACAGCTGACAGTCTGCATGTGGGACATTTTATGGCACTGTGTCTGATGAAACGTCTGCAGATGGCAGGAAACAAGCCAATCGCGCTGATCGGCGGTGGTACAGCCATGATCGGTGATCCATCCGGTCGTACCGATATGCGACAGATGATGACACCAGAAACCATTCAGCACAACGTAGACTGCTTCAAAAAGCAGATGAGCCGTTTCATCGATTTCGGAGAAGGCAAGGCAATGCTGGTAAACAATGCCGACTGGCTGATGGATTTAAACTACATTGATGTACTGCGTGATGTTGGTGCACATTTTTCCGTAAACCGCATGCTGACAGCAGAATGTTACAAGCAGCGTATGGAAAAAGGATTAAGCTTTCTGGAGTTTAATTACATGATCATGCAGAGTTACGATTTCTACACACTGTACCAGAAATATGGATGTAACATGGAATTCGGTGGAGATGACCAGTGGAGCAACATGCTCGGTGGTACGGAACTGATCCGCCGGAAGCTTGGAAAAGATGCTTATGCCATGACGATCAATCTGCTTTTAAACTCTGAGGGAAAGAAGATGGGAAAAACACAGTCCGGTGCCGTATGGCTTGATCCGAACAAGACTTCTCCGTTTGACTTCTTCCAGTACTGGAGAAATGTGGCAGATTCCGATGTGTTAAAGTGCATCCGCATGCTGACCTTCCTGCCATTGGAGCAGATCGATGAGATGGACAAATGGGAAGGTGCCAAGCTGAATGAAGCAAAAGAGATTCTCGCTTATGAGCTGACCAAACTGGTACACGGTGAGGAAGAGGCAAAGAAAGCCAAAGAGGCATCCCATGCACTGTTTGCAGGCGGCGGGGTTTCTGCACATATGCCGACGGTTGAAGTGACTGCAGATGATCTGTACAATGACAAGCTCGATATCATGGCAGTTCTTGTAAAGGCTTCTCTGTGTGAGAGTCGTTCCGATGCACGTCGTGCCGTACAGCAGGGTGGAGTCTCTGTGGACGGTGAGAAAGTTACAGACATCAGTACCAGTTACACGCTCGACGAGTTTGCCGGAGAAGGAAAGGTCGTAAAGCGTGGTAAGAAGAAGTTTGCAAAAGTCATCAGTAAATAAGAAGTTCGTATTGACTAACTTAAAGACCGTTTGTTATAGTTTACCTAATTCATAGACAAAAGTATGTGAGGGAGTAGTTCGCACATTGTGTGACTTGTCAACATACCGGTCATTTGGACCTGGCAAGCCTTAAAGAATGAGACTCATGTGCACCGGAAACCGTGGCTGCAGTCGCGGTTTTCGCTGGTGCGCATTGGGTCTCTTTTTGATATATAAGGACAGAAGCGCAAGGTATGAATCCCCTCACAAAAGGAGAACATAAGAATGGTAATCGAGTTATTTCTGATTGGTGTCGGACTCTCGATGGATGCATTTGCGGTATCCGTCTGCAAGGGTCTTGGCATGGAAAAAATCAACAAAAAACATGCGTTTCTGATTGGATTGTATTTCGGAGGATTTCAGGCACTGATGCCGTTTCTCGGCTGGGCGCTGGGAATCCGCTTTCAGAAATACATTACTTCGGTCGATCACTGGATCGCCTTTTTCCTGTTGCTGTTTATCGGTGGAAAGATGGTGATTGAAGCGGTTCGTGATAAAGACGTGCAGGAAATTGGAGCAAAAGATCTGCCGCTGGATCACAAAGAGATGCTGCTTCTTGCAGTTGCAACCAGTATCGATGCACTTGCAGTCGGTATTACATTTGCCTTTTTAAATGTATCCATCATGGAAGCCTGTCTGATTATCGGATGCACGACATTTGTATTATCGGTCATCGGAGTGGTTGTCGGTAATTTCTTCGGTACCCGCTACAAAAGAAAAGCAGAGATTGCAGGTGGGGTAATCCTCATACTTATTGGTTTGAAAATACTATTGGAGCACTTGGGCATTATTGCCTTTTAACACATTATTTTAAAGAAAGAGGGAAAAGATATGACAGAATTTATTTCAACATGTTCCATGCCGCTGGCGGTTATTTTTTTGATTGTGGGATTTTTCTTTCTTGTCAAAGGTGCAGATATCTTTGTGGAAGGAAGTTCCAGTATTGCAAAACGGTTTCATGTTCCGGCTATTATTATTGGCCTGACGATTGTTGCCATGGGAACCTCACTTCCGGAGACTGCGGTTTCCGTTGTTGCAGCAATCCAGCATAAGAATACGCTGGCAATCAGTAATGTGGTCGGGTCTAATATTTTTAATATGATGGTGGTCATCGGTTTTTGTGCCATAATGACTCCGGTTGCCGTACAGAAAGCTACATTGAAACGTGATTTCCCATATTCCGTGTTTGCAGCATTGCTGCTTATGATACTCGGTGGTGTGGGAATGAAACTGGGACGTTTTGACAGTGCTGTATTTCTGGTGTTTTTTGCCATATTTATCGGAACAATGATTCGTATGGCATTGAAAGCAGGAAAAGAAGGCGGGCAACCGCAAAGTGAAGAGATTGAAGCGGCAGAGGCACAGAAAGTGATGTCGATGCCAAAAAGCCTGTTGTTCCTTGTGGTTGGTGTGGCCGGTATTGTGATCGGCGGGGATGTGGTTGTGGACAGCGCCAGCAATATTGCATTGAAAATTGGAATGAGCCAGACACTGGTGGGACTTACAATTGTTTCTATCGGAACTTCACTTCCGGAACTTGTCACTTCCGTTGTTGCAGCACGCAAAAATGAAGTCGATATGGCACTTGGAAATGCCATAGGCTCTAATATTTTTAATATTCTGTTTGTACTTGGTCTGGCGGGAGTTATCAGTCCGATGCCGTTTTTGATGGAAAACATCATAGATATTATTATTTTGATTGTTTTGAGCCTGTTGATCTGGGGGTTTGCATGGACAAAAGAAAAAATCAGCAGAAAAGAAGGTATTGTGATGCTGGTTTTATATGTGGCTTATGTGATTTATATCTGCATGAGATAGAAACTTCTGTGACAGGATGAATTTTGGAAAATAGTTTTTACAGGGGACAGGATATCAGGACTTTAATTTGCAGAAGGTTTTTTGACGGGAACATCAAGCACGCGTTTTACAGCACTTTGTAGTTCCGGATGCCGGCGATACATTTCGATGACATGCCGTTCATCTGCAGTGATCGGGAAGGATTTGTCTGCAGGGATGTGCAGGAGATTTCCGGTGAATGTGTCACTCTGATACAGTTCACAGAGCAGCAGCAATGTTTCCGTGCGGGGATAGGCCTGATCGCTTTCCCATCCGTACACGGTTTTTTCGGCGACTGCGATATTGTACAGGTCATTCAGCTGTACAACTACGTCATGGATCGTCCAGCCACGATTTTTTCGCATCGTTTTTAAGGCTGCCCCGATTTGTATATTTTTCATGTTGGTGCTCCTTCTCATTTATCTTTGGCAGTTTTGTACTGGAAAAAACTGGATAAAAGCATATTAGTCTACGGAAAAACAGGTCAGCAAGAAATTCTTGGCATATAAGAAAATATTCTTGAATAAACAGAAAAACGGACGAATAGGGGATACTTTACAAATGGCGTGGAATTCGGTAAAATGGGGAGAGCGAATGTGAGATAAGGAGGCCAAGGACATGGCAGAAAATAAAGGGAAGTTTTATATGACAACCGCGATTGCCTATACTTCAGGTAAGCCGCATATCGGAAACACGTACGAGATTATTCTTGCGGATGCAATTGCGCGTTATAAGAGAGCCGAAGGCTATGATGTCTATTTTCAGACCGGAACTGATGAACATGGACAAAAGATTCAGGAAAAAGCAGAGGCAGCAGATATTTCACCGAAAGAATTTGTAGATCAGGTTTCCGGTGAGGTAAAGCGGATCTGGGATCTTGTGAATTCTTCTTATGATAACTTTGTCCGTACCACGGATGAGGATCATGAGAAATGTGTAAAGAAGATTTTTAAAAAGCTTTATGATCAGGGTGATATTTATAAGGGATCTTATGAGGGAATGTATTGTACACCTTGTGAGTCTTTCTGGACAGAATCCCAGCTTGTAGACGGCAAATGTCCGGACTGTGGACGGGAAGTGCAGCCTGCCAAAGAAGAAGCTTATTTCTTTAAGATGAGTAAATATGCAGACCGGCTCATTGATTATATCAATACCCATCCGGACTTCATTCAGCCGGTTTCCCGTAAGAATGAGATGATGAATAACTTTCTGCTTCCGGGACTGCAGGATCTGTGCGTATCACGTACCAGTTTCAGCTGGGGAATTCCGGTAGATTTTGATCCGAAACATGTCGTATATGTCTGGCTGGATGCACTGACAAACTATATCACAAAGATTGGATATGATCCGGATGGTTCCACAGATCAGTTTAAGAAGCTGTGGCCGGCTGATCTGCATCTGATCGGAAAAGATATTGTCCGTTTCCATACCATTTACTGGCCAATCTTTCTGATGGCACTGGATCTGCCACTGCCAAAGCAGGTATTTGGACACCCATGGCTGCTTCAGGGCGGGGATAAGATGAGCAAATCCAAGGGAAATGTAATCTATGCGGATGACATGGTAGATCTGTTTGGCGTAGATGCTACCCGCTATTTTGTATTGCATGAGATGCCGTTTGAGAATGATGGCGTGATTACCTGGGATCTGGTCATTGAGCGTTTCAACTCTGATCTGGCAAATATTCTTGGAAATCTGGTAAACCGTACCGTTTCCATGAGCAATAAATATTTTGGCGGTGTGGTAACATCCACAGGAGTCACCGGTGAAGTGGATGCAGATCTGAAAGCTGTTGTGACAGAAACCCGCGACCGTATTGTAGAGAAGATGGCAAAACTTCGTGTGGCAGATGCAATTTCCGAAGTATTCGCACTGTTCCGCCGTTGCAATAAATATATTGATGAGACAACCCCGTGGGTACTGGCAAAAGACGAGGCACAGAAAGACCGTCTGGCAGAGGTTCTTTACAATCTGACCGAGTCCATCACGATTGGCGCAAGTCTTCTGCACCCATTCCTTCCGGAAACCGCAGAAAAAATCGTGGCGCAGTTATCGACATCATTGCGTGATTTTGATGAGCTCAATCAGTTTGGTCTGTATCCGGATGGAACAAAAGTAACCGATGCTCCGGAGATCCTTTTTGCAAGAATTGACGCAAAAGAGATCCAGCCAAAAGTGGATGCCATTCAGGCAAAGCAGAAGGAAGAGTACGAAAAAGAACAGAAAGCATTAAATGGCGGAGAGTCCGCAGATGAAGCAGTCATTGATATGGATCCGAAGGAAGAGATCACATTTGATGATTTTACGAAGATGCAGTTCCAGGTGGGAGAGATTCTCTCCTGTGAGGCAGTTGCAAAGTCAAAGAAGCTGCTTTGCTCTCAGGTAAAAATCGGAAACACTGTAAAGCAGATTGTATCCGGTATCCGTAAAGATTACACACCGGAAGAGATGGTCGGCAAGAAGGTTATGGTTCTTGTGAACTTAAAGCCGGCAAAACTTGCCGGAGTATTGTCCGAGGGCATGCTGCTGTGTGCAGAGGACGAAAACGGCACACTTTCTCTGATGACACCGGAGAAACCAATGCCAAGCGGTGCAGAGATCTGTTAAACAAGGTCGGAGGCATAAAAATAGGAGGCATAAATTATGGAAATCCTTGATGTTGTAGATGAAACCGGAGCACCAACCGGTGAAACCGTAGAACGCACAGAGGCGCACCGGGAGGGTGTGCGGCATCGTACATCACATGTCTGGATTGCCCGCAACAGGAACGGACGGATTCAGCTTTTGCTGCAGAAGAGATGTATGCAGAAAGATTCATTTCCGGGCTGCTATGATATTTCCAGTGCCGGACATATACCGGCAGGGGAGGAGTATATTCCTTCGGCAATTCGGGAGTTGAAAGAAGAATTAAATGTGACAGTGCAGGAGTCGGATCTGATTTATTGCGGACAGGTGCATAAGGATGTTGACAGCGAATTTCACAGACAGCCATTTCATGATCACCAGATTTCAAATGTTTATCTGCTCTGGCTGGATCGGGAAGCAGAGGAATTTGAACTGCAGACCGAAGAAATAGAGAGTGTGCGCTGGATGGATTATGCCCAGGTGCGGGGCATGGTGGCTTCGGATACACTTCCAAACTGTATCATCATGGAGGAACTTGATCTGATAGAAAGGCACTTCTTATGATTTTTGAGACACATGCACATTACGATGATGCAAAATTTGATACGGACCGGGAGATGCTGCTTGCGGAATTACCGCAGCGCGAGCAGATGCGCGACATGTACCGCTCCGAGGCCCTCAACAATGTCAAGACCGAGCTGGTGATTGACGAGATCATCAAGGCCGAAAACATCGAGGCAACCGACGAGGATGTGAACAAGCTGCTGGAGAGCTACACCACCGCCATGAACCAGACGGTGGAGCAGCTGCGCGAGAGCTTCAGCGAAGAGCAGCTGGACTTCTTCAAGCACCGTGCCAGCATGAACAAGGCCCTCGATCTTCTCTGGGACAACGCCAAGGTGACCGATGAGGACGCCGACGCCAAGCCTGAAGCCAAAGCCGGGGACGGCGAGGCTGCCGCCCCCGCGGAAGCCTGACGAATAATGCGCGCATCGTATGCATATGCTTTGAAGGTATAGCTTGCGATGCGCGCGCTTTTCAAAACAAAAGCGCACGAAGGAGTGAACGATATGAGCCTGATCCCCATGGTAATCGAACAGACCAACCGCGGCGAACGCTCGTTTGATATCTACTCCCGCCTGCTGAAAGACCGTATCGTTTTTCTGGGCGGCGAAATTGACGACGATGTGGCCAACCTCGTGGTGGCACAGCTGCTGTTTTTGGAAATGGAAAACCCCGATTCGGATATTTCCCTGTACATCAACAGCCCCGGCGGCAGCGTGACCGCCGGCATGGCGATCTATGATACCATGAACTACATCAAGTGCGATGTACGCACGGTGTGCATCGGCATGGCGGCCAGCATGG
>OKSA01003298.1_pt1 | contig 12060 bp, 9 predicted proteins | sample 1601181 | NCBI WGS metagenome assembly OKSA01 (sample SAMEA3541538, study PRJEB24748) | human gut metagenome | biome: human gut; feature: human-associated habitat; material: faeces | place: China | collected 2012 | reverse complement strand
GTGTTATACCTGTAAACTCGATCTCTACACCAAAGGTTTGATCCTTTAAATCAATGGCCTGCCGGAGCATCTCGGCAGCGCAGGGCTGCTGCAGGCGCTGAATCTGCTGATGACGCGCGAAGAATTTCAACACCGCTATGGAGAACTGCGATGATCGATATTTCGGTAAACGAGCTGGTCAAGTCCTTTGAGGTCGGCCAGACCCTGCTGGACGGACTGAGCTTTGACATTCACGAGGGGGAATGCGTCGGCATCATGGGCCGCAACGGCTGCGGCAAGACGACGCTGTTCCGCCTGCTGACGGGGGAGCTGTCCCCCGATTCCGGCGAGATCCATATCGCCGCCGGGAAAAAGCTGGGCCTCATCTCCCAGATCCCGGTCTATCCGGCCGGATTTTCCGTCGAGGATGTACTGCGCACGGCCTTCGTCGCGCTGACCTCGCTGAAGCGCCGGATGGAGGAACTGGAAAAAACGCTCGAAAAGGATGCTTCCCGAGCGAATCTGAGCGAATATGACCGCCTGAGCAACGCCTATCTGACGGGCGGCGGCTATGAGCAGGACACGGAAGTCGACAAGGTCTGTAACGGCCTTGGCATCCCGGCCGAAATGCGCGGCCGGGAATTCGACCGTCTGTCCGGCGGCGAAAAGACGCGCGTGAATCTGGCGCGCCTGCTGCTCGAGAAGACGGACATCCTGCTGCTAGACGAGCCGACGAACCATCTGGACCTGCGCAGCGTGGAGTGGCTGGAGGACTACATCCGTCACTTCAAGGGAACGGTCCTGACGATCTCGCACGACCGTTATTTCCTCGATCAGGTCGTGCAGCGCATCATTGAAATATCCGCAGGCAAGGCCGAGTTCTACAGCGGCAACTACAGCTTCTATCTCGAGGAAAAGCAGGAGCGCTTCAACCATCAGCTCCGGCAGTATGAGCAGGAGCAGGCCAAGCTCAAGCAGCTCGGCTTCACCGTCGAGCGCATGAAGGGCTGGGGCATCAACAACCGCGTGCTCTACCGCCGCGCCATGTCCATCCAGCACCGCATGGAGCGCATCGAGAAGACGGAGCGGCCGACCAAGGAGAAGACGCTCCGCGCCCGCTTCGGCGAAAAGGAGTTCCACGGCGACGAAGTCCTCACCGTCAAGAATCTCAGCAAGCAGTTCGGCGGTCGGACGCTGTTTTCCGGCGTGGAGCTGACGGTGCGGGGCGGCGAGCGCATTGCGCTGCTCGGCGACAACGGCACCGGCAAGACGACGTTCCTGCGCGTGCTGCTCGGCGAGCTGCCCGCGGAGGGCAAGATCAAGTTCGGCCCGTCCGTCAAGTCGGGCTATCTGCCGCAGGTCATCCACTTTGCCCACCCGGAGCGCACGCTCTATGACACGATGCTCTATGAGAAGAACTGCACGCCCCAGACGGCGCGCGACCGCCTCGGCGCATTCCTGTTCTCCGGCGAGGACGTGTTCAAGACCGTCGGCACGCTCTCCGGCGGCGAGCAGTCACGGCTGCGGCTGTGCATGCTCATGGATGAAAAAATCAATCTGCTCGTGCTCGACGAGCCGACGAACCATCTGGACGTCGCCTCGCGCGAATGGATCGAATGCGCCCTCGAGGACTACGAGGGCACGCTGATCTTCGTCTCGCACGACCGCTATTTTGTCGATAAATTCGCCACCCGTGTCTGGGAGCTTTCAGACGGGACCATCCGCGACTTCCCGTGCGGCTATGCCAAATACCGCGCCATTCTGGAGCACGAGGCGGCTGCCCGTCAGCGGCCCGCCCAGCCAAAGAAGGAAAAGCAGGCCAAGCCGGTCTCCGGCAGCAAGGAGCTGGAAAAGCTCGTCCGCAGGCTCGAGCGGGAGATCGCTGCGAAGGAGGACGAGGCGGCGCAGCTCGAGCAGGCGCTGGCCGGGGCTGCGAGCGACTATCAGGAGCTGCTGCGCCTGACGGCGGAAAAGGAGCGCTGCGAGGCGGAGCTGGAGGACCTGATGGCCCGCTGGGAGGAGGCCGCGCAGGCGCTGGAGCAGGGGTGAGGCCTGCACGCCGGATTGTGGAACGGGAAAGGACACTCGTATGGTTTCCTTTCCCACTTTTCTTCCCTCCGAAACTTTCGGCTGGGCAGGTTTTTGACAGTTTGCGATTTCTTAATGGAATATTCATGAATTCTGCGGCTTTCGGACTTGTGTCCGGGGGCCGCAGCGGCTATAATATACCATGACTATATCTGCTCCGTACACCCCGGAGCGGTCAAAAGGAGATTTTTGCATTATGAGTGAAACCTGCGGAGGCAATTGCTCGAGCTGCGGTGAAGCCTGCTCGGAGCGCAAGCCGGAGAGCCTGCAAGCGCAGCCCAATCCAAAGTCCAAGATCGGCAAGGTCATCGCCGTCGTGTCCGGCAAGGGCGGCGTCGGCAAGAGCACCGTTTCTGCCATGCTGGCAACGGCCATGCAGCGCACCGGCCGCCGCGCCGGCGTGCTGGATGCCGATATCACCGGCCCGTCCATCCCGAAGGCCTTCGGCGTCAGCGAATGCGCCAGTGCGGATGAGGAGGGCATTTACCCGGCCGTGACGGAAAGCGGCATCCAGATCATGTCCGTGAACCTGCTGCTCGAGCATGAGGATGACCCTGTTCTCTGGCGCGGCCCCATCATTGCGGGCGCGGTGAAGCAGTTCTGGACGGACGTCGTGTGGGAAAATGTCGACTATCTGTTCGTCGACATGCCTCCCGGAACGGGCGACGTGCCCCTGACGGTCTTCCAATCCCTGCCGGTGGACGGCATCGTGATCGTCACCTCGCCGCAGGAGCTTGTCTCCATGATCGTGGCCAAGGCCGTGCGCATGGCCGAGATGATGCATGTGCCCGTCATCGGCCTTGTGGAGAACTACAGCTACTTCCGCTGCCCGGACTGCGGCAAGTGCCATCAGATCTTCGGCAAGAGTCATCTGGACGAGACGGCGCAGGCCTATCATCTGCCGGTGCTCGCGCGCCTGCCCATCGACCCCGCCGTGGCGGAGGCCTGCGATGCGGGCCGTGTTGAATCGCTCGACACGACGGAGCTCGAGCCTGCCCTGCAGGCCATCCTCGCGCGCTGAGGCACCTTTTCCACGGAATTATTTTCCGATACAAGGGAACGAACGGCGCACCGGCGCCGTCTATATAGAGGAAACAGTCCGGCGAAAAACCAGAGGGACTTTTTCGGCTGGCTGAGAGGAAGCGCCATTGCGGCGCAGAAACGGAGGATCTACGATGAAGAAACGAATGCTTTGCTGCCTGCTTGCGCTGGTGCTTGCGGTCGGGCTGCTGTCTGCCTGCGGCTCCGGGAAAGCGGCGGTTTATGTGCAGTCTGTGGCGGCGCTTACGGGCTATGGCTCACTCGGCGGCGCGAACGCCAGCTCCGGCGTCGTCGTGGCGCAGAAGGAGATCAAGGTTGACCGCGATTCCAGCCGGAAGATCAAGCAGCTCAATGTCGAGGTCGGCCAGGAGGTCAAGTCCGGCGAGGTCCTGTTTACCTATGATATGGAGGATATGCAGCTCACCATCGACAAGGCCAAGCTTGAGATCGAGCAGATGAAGAACAACGTCAAGGATCTGACGTCCCAGATCTCCCAGCTCGAGAAGGAAAAGAAGAGCGCGCCCACCTCGGAGCAGCTCTCCTACACCGTGCAGATCCAGGCACTTGAGGCCGACAAGAAGGAAGCGGAGTACAACATCACCGTCAAGCAGAAGGAACTCGATTCCATGACCTCCGGCTCCGGCACCGCGAATGTGACGGCTCCTGTGGACGGCAAGGTGCAGGCCATCAACGAGAACGGCACGGACAGCAGCGGCAATGCCGCAGCCTACATCACGCTGGTGCAGGACGGCGCTTACCGCGTCAAGGGCAAGATCAACGAGCTGAACCGCAGCGACATCGCTGTCGGCGTTCCCGTTGTCATCCGCTCCCGTGTGGACGATTCCGTCTGGTCCGGCACCATCACGGAGATCGATACGGAAAACCCGAGCTCCGGCAACGCCGACTTTTCCTATGGCTACGGCTATTCCAATTCCGACGACACAAGCAGCTCCAGCAACTATCCGTTCTATGTCGAGCTCGACAGCACGGACGGCCTGATGCTCGGTCAGCACGTCTATATCGAGCCGTCGGACGGCGGAACGGTCTCCGACACCATGAAGCTCGACGCCTCATTCCTGCAGGGCTCTGCGGAGGAGGGCTTCTGGGTCTGGGCCGAGAAGGACGGCAAGCTCGAGAAGCGCACCGTCACCGTCGGCACGTTCGACGAGACCTACAATACCTATGAGATCCTCGACGGCCTTGCGGCGGAGGATTACATCGCCTTCCCCGAGGACGGCATGGAGGAGGGCGACCCGACGACGCACACCATGCCGACGGAGGATCCGAGCGCAGAGCCGAGCGACGGCGTCGATGACAGCGGCATGATCGACAACGGCGGCATCGACGACGGCTATGTGGACAGCGGCGCTATCGGCGACAGCGCGGACACTGGTCTCATCGAGGGCGGCGAAGAGGAGTCTGCAGGCAGCGAGGACGGCGAGTCTTCTCAGACGGGAGGAGTCACCTATGCTCGTTGAAATGAAGGATATCTGCAAGGATTATCCGCAGGGCAAGGAGACCGTCCGCATTCTGAAAAACATCAACCTGCAGGTCGAGGAGGGCGACTATCTCGCCATCATGGGCCCGTCCGGCTCCGGCAAGACGACGCTCATGAATCTCATCGGCTGCCTTGACGTACCGACGAGCGGCGAATACCTGCTGACGGGCGAGAATGTCACCAAGGCCAACGAAAACCAGCTGGCGGAGATCCGCAACCGCCTGCTCGGCTTTGTGTTCCAGAGCTTCTATCTGCTGCCGAAGCTCTCGGCTGTGGATAATGTCGCCCTGCCGCTGCTGTACGCCGGTGTGAACAAGAAGGAGCGCCGCGAGCGCGCCATTGAGGCGCTGCAGATGATGGGCCTCGGTCAGCGGCTGAATTTCCGCCCGAACCAGCTCTCCGGCGGTCAGTGCCAGCGCGTCGCCATTGCGCGTGCCATCGTGGGCCGCCCAAAGCTGCTGCTGGCGGACGAGCCGACCGGCGCGCTGGACTCTGCTGCGGGCAACCAGATCATGGATATTTTCGACGCGCTGAACGACGCCGGCTCTACGATCATCATGATCACGCATGAGCAGGAGATCGCCGAGCGCGCAAAGCGGATCAATTATATCCGCGACGGCATCCTGTCAGACGGCAGAAGGGACGGTGAGAGCCTTGCATAAGAAAAAGAGTGTCAAAGCGATCGTAATTTCGGGCGTCAGCCTGCTGCTTGCCGCGGCGATCGTCGTGGGCGTGCTGTGGTACCTTGGGCATCGCAGCGACCCCGTCAAGGTCGCGCCCGTGTCCATGCTTATGGGCTGGCTCTCGAACGAGAGTACGCAGTCCGGCAACGTGACAGCGGATAACCTGCAGAAGATCTATGCCTCCGATACGCAGACCGTCACAGCCCTGCTCGTGCAGGAGGGTCAGACCGTCAAGAAGGGCGATCCGCTGTTCCGCTATGACACCACGCTCTCCGACATTCAGGTCGAGCGGCAGGAGATCGCAGTCAAGCAGGACGACCTGAACCTCAACAAGGCCAAAAAAGACCTTGCCAACATCAACCGCCTGCGCCCCTATGTGCCGACGCAGCCGACGGATCCCCCCACGGAGCCGACGGAGCCTGAGCCGACGGACGAGCCGACCCAGCCGCCTGAGCCGACGGAGCCGACCGTTCCCATTGCCCCGGAGGAGCTGCCCTATCTCATGGGCGGCGAGGGCACGCAGGCCTCTCCGCTGTTCTACCTCTGCGCGGCGGATATGCAGTACGATCAGTCCTATTTTGAAGAGCTCCTCGGCGAAAAAACGGAGCTGTGGGTCGTGTTCCAGGTGCGCGAGGGCAATGCCCTGCACGCCGAGCTGCTCAGTGAGCTTCCGCTGAAGCTTACGCGCGACGAGGAAACGCAGTCCATCCGTTTCACGGTGTTCATTCCCGAGCAGGACGACGTGAAGGAGGAGAACAAGACCCTGCGGGCAGCTGCGGCGGATGTCTCTGCCAGCCCGGATGTCACGGTCGTCGACTATGACGGCGAATACACTGCGGCGGAGATCGCAAAGATGCGCGCCGAGAAGCAGAAGGAAATCCGCGACCTTGACCTGAAGCTCCGCATGGACAAGGTCGAGCTGGAGCGCATGAAGCAGGAGGCGGCGAACGGCGTCGTAACGTCCAAGCTGGACGGCACGGTGCTCCGCGTGAATGACCCCGACACAGCCAAGCAGGAGGGAAGCCCCGTCGTGATCGTCTCGGGCGGCGGCGGTTATTACGTCAAGACCGGCGTGACGGAGCTGGACCGCGATAAATATCCGGTCGGCACCCAGATGCGCATCCAGTCGTGGGAGCACGGCGAGGTCTACGGTACGGTGGCGGAGATCTCCGATACCCCGGTGCCCTCCTCCAATAATCCCTATTACTCGTCCGGCAACCAGAATGTCAGCTTCTACACCATGCTCATTGCGCTCGATGCGGACAGCCCGCTGCGCGAGGACGAGTGGGTCGACGTCTACTTTAACGCTGCGTCGACGACCAGCGAGGATGCCTTGTGCATTGAGACACGCTTCATCCGGCAGGATGACGGCGGAAGCTATGTCTATCGCCGCGGTGAGGATCAGCTCCTGCACAAGCAGTATGTCACGACGGGCGTCGTGCAGTGGGGCTATACGGAGATCAAAAGCGGCCTGACGGTCGACGACTGGATCGCCTTCCCCTACGGGAAGGATGTGAAGGAGAATGCAGAGACCATTGAGAGCGACAACTCGGATGATTTCTACTACTACGGCAGCTATTAACGGGAGGCGAGAGCATGTTTGAAAATATCCAGCTTGCATTTCAGGGCGTTTTCGGCCATAAGCTCCGCTCGTTCCTGACGATGCTCGGCATCATCATCGGTATCGCTTCCATCATCACGATCATCTCGACCATCAAGGGCACGAATGAGCAGATCAAGCAGAATCTCATCGGTTCCGGCAGCAATATCGTCAATGTCCAGCTTTATCAGAATGACTGGGCCGTCGACATGTCCTATCAGACGCCGGACGGCATCCGCGTCCTGCAGGACGAGCAGCGCGATGAGATGCTTGCCCTCGACGGCGTGGCAGATGTGACGCTCTACCGCAGCCGCGAGAATGTTGAGGGCTTCTATTACCGCAACACGGGCTTCAGCGGCAAGCTCTACGGCGTGGACGATCACTATTTCTCCGTCTACGGCTATGAGGTCCGCAGCGGCCGCGGCTTTACGGCCCGCGACTTTGCCTCGGCCAGTAAGAACGTCATCCTCGATGAGACGGCGGCCAAGACGCTCTTTAGCTCGGACGATCCCATCGGTAAGATCGTGGAGATCTCCGGCGAGCCGTTCACGGTCGTCGGCGTGGTGAGCCAGAAATCCAGCTTCGAGCCGAGGATCAACTCCGTGAAGGACTATGCGATGTATGTGCAGGAGTCCAGCGGCCTGGCCTTTGTGCCGACGTCCGTCTGGCCGGTGCTCTACCGCTTCGACGAGCCGCAGAACGTGGCCGTCCGCGCCACGTCGACCGACACCATGACCGACGCGGGCAAGGCTGTCGCGGACTATCTGACGAGCCATCAGATCATCGCCAGCAAGGCCACGGGCGACAACAGCTATTCCTACCGCAGCGACGATCTGCTCAAGCAGGCCCAGCAGCTGCAGGAAATGAGCAGCGCGACGAACAACCAGCTCATCTGGATCGCCAGCATCTCCCTGCTCGTTGGCGGTGTCGGCGTTATGAACATCATGCTCGTGACCGTCACGGAGCGCACGGCGGAGATCGGCCTGAAAAAGGCCATCGGCGCAAAGCGCCGCCGCATTCTGGCGCAGTTCCTGACGGAGGCGTCCGTGCTGACCGGCATCGGCGGCCTGCTCGGCGTGCTGGGCGGCATCGGCATGTCGCAGCTTATCTCGAAGTTCATGGACACGCCGACGGCGCTGAGCGTTCCTGCCATTCTTGTGGCGGTGGTGTTCTCCGTCCTCATCGGCCTGATCTTCGGCCTCGTCCCGGCCGTGAAGGCATCAAAGCTCAACCCCATCGAGGCCCTTCGCCGCGAATAATGCGTTTTCTCATGCAGCCGCCTGTTTTTCGGGCGGCTGCTTTTTCCTATTGCAATTTGCGGGCCGTTCCGCTACAATCATACCGTGCCGGGCATCCCGGCGCGATATCTGCAAAAGAGGGAACACGCATGGAGAAAAAAGCGGTCTATCCCGGGTCGTTCGACCCGTTTACCAACGGCCATATGGACATTGTGCGCAAGGCTTCGGCCATTTTTGACCGGGTCTATATCGTCATGGCCGTCAATTCTGAGAAGCGGCGCGCCTTTGACTGCCGACGCATGCAGGAGGCCATGGAGCGCGCGCTGGCGGACAGCGGCATCCGTAACTGCGAGGTCAGCATCTACGACGGCCTCATCGCTGAGTATACGAAGCATCACGGCATCGGCTATATGGTCCGCGGCCTGCGCAACAACATGGACTACAACTACGAGGAAAACATCGCCGAGGTCAACAAGCTCATCGATCCGTCGCTGGAATATGTCTACTTCCGCGCGGACAACGTCGCCGTGTCGTCCTCCATGGTCAAGGAGCTGCGCCACTACGGGCAGGATGTCTCAAGCTATGTCCCACCCGCCATCGCCGCCCTGCTGGCGGAGGAGAATGTGAATACTGAGCACTAACGATTTGTACCGGTAATCGTTAAAATGGAAAACGCTTTCCCTAATTGCCTGTAGCGGCGCTCCCTGAGCGCCATAGAGGCTGCCGATATTTGCGGCATGGGAACCTGTGATTCGAGACCCACATATCACAGCAGCCACAAATCGCACCCGATCCCGAACCGCCGGCCCTGCCGGCGGTTTTTTACGCGCAAAAACGGAAAAACTGAAAAAAGTTCTGCGTGCCCTCTTGACAAAATACCCTATGGGGGTATATAATCAAGATACCCGGATGGGGTATCTGAAAGAACGAGGTGACCGTCATGGAAGAATGCTGCTGCCAGAAGACCAAGGTCCGCACGGACGAAGAATACAAGAGCCTGATGAACCGTCTGAACCGGATTGAGGGCCAGATCCGCGGCCTGAAGGGCATGCTGGAGAAAAACGCCTACTGCCCCGACATCCTGACGCAGGCGGCTGCCGCCAACGCGGCGGTGAACGCCTTCTGCAAGGAGCTGCTGGCCGACCATATCCGCACCTGTGTGGCGGAAAATATCCGCGCCGGGAACGACGAGGTGATCGACGAGCTGGTGCGCACCATGCAGAAGCTCATGAAGTGACGCCGTCACAGAAATACGGTTGAAAGGATGGGAACGATGGAACAATATCAAGTGACCGGAATGAGCTGCGCGGCCTGCAGTGCCCGCGTGGAAAAGGCTGTCTCCAGGGTGCCGGGCGTGACGTCGTGCAGCGTGAGCCTGCTGACGAACTCCATGGCCGTTGAGGGAACGGCGGACGAAGCCGCCATTGTCGCCGCCGTGACAGAGGCGGGCTATGGCGCAAAGCGCAAGGCTGCAGAGCCGTCGGCCGCCCGGCCGTCCGATGCACTCGAGGCGCTGGAGGACCATGAAACGCCGAAGCTGAAGCGCCGCCTTATCGCCTCGGTCGGCTTTTTGGTCGTGCTGATGTACCTCTCCATGGGCCACATGATGTGGGGCTGGCCGCTGCCGGGCTTCCTGGCGGGCAACCACGTCGCCATGGGCCTTACCGAGATGCTGCTGACGATCATCATCATGGTCATCAACCAGCGCTTCTTCCTCAGCGGCTTCCGCAGCCTGCTGCACCGCGCGCCGAATATGGATACGCTTGTGGCCCTCGGTTCCGCCGCTGCCTTCGGCTACAGCACCTATGCGCTGTTTGCCATGACGGCCGCGCAGCTGCACGGCGATGCCGAGCTGGTCATGCACTATATGGACGAATTCTATTTTGAATCCGCAGCCATGATCCTCACGCTCATCACCGTCGGCAAAATGCTCGAGGCCCGCTCAAAGGGCAAGACGACCGACGCCCTCAAGAGCCTGATGAAGCTTGCCCCGAAGACGGCGACGGTCGTCCGCTCCGGTAAGGAGACCGTCGTGCCCATCGGGCAGGTGCGCACCGGCGACATTTTTGTCGTCCGCCCCGGCGAGACCATCCCGGTGGACGGTGTCGTCGAGGAGGGCAGCAGCGCCGTGAACGAGGCCGCGCTGACCGGCGAGAGCATCCCTGTGGATAAGGCTGCGGGCGACGCCGTCTCTGCTGCCACGCTGAACCAGTCCGGCTTCCTGCGCTGCCGCGCCTCGCGCGTCGGCGAGGATACGACGCTCTCGCAGATCATCCGCATGGTCAGCGACGCAGCCGCAACAAAGGCCCCCATTGCGAAGGTGGCCGACCGCGTCTCCGGTGTGTTCGTCCCGGCCGTTATCAGCATTGCGCTTGTCACGTTTGTTATCTGGATGCTTGTCGGCCAGACCGTGGGCTATGCGCTGGCGCGCGCCATTTCCGTGCTCGTCATCAGCTGCCCATGCGCCCTCGGCCTTGCCACGCCGGTGGCCATCATGGTCGGCAACGGCGTTGGCGCAAGACACGGCATCCTGTTCAAGACGGCCGCTTCGCTGGAATCGGCCGGGCGCGTCGAGATCGTCGCGCTGGATAAGACCGGCACCATCACGCAGGGCGAGCCGGAGGTCACGGACCTGCTGCCCGCGCCGGGCGTGACGGAGGATGAGCTGCTGCGGCTGGCCAATGCGCTCGAGCAGCGCAGCGAGCATCCGCTGGCCCGTGCCGTGGTGCGCCGCGCGGCCGGAATGGACGCGCCGGAGGTTACGAATTTCCGCGCGCTGCCCGGCAACGGCCTGACGGCCGAGCTGGATGGGCAGAAGCTTGCGGGCGGCAGCCTTGCCTTTGCGCAGAGCCTTGCCGCGATCCCGCAGGAGACACAGGACCGTGCTGCCCGGCTGGCAGAGCAGGGCAAGACGCCGCTGTTTTTCTGCCGCAGCGGCAAGCTCCTCGGTGTGATCGCCGTGGCGGACATCATCAAGCCGGACAGCCCGCAGGCCGTCCGGGAGCTGCAGGGCATGGGCATCCGCGTCGTCATGCTGACGGGCGATAACGAGCGCACGGCAAAGGCCATCGGCGCGCAGGCCGGTGTGGACGAGGTCATCGCTGGCGTCCTGCCGGACGGCAAGGAGGCCGTGATCCGCCGCCTGAAGGAGCAGGGCAAGGTCGCCATGGTCGGCGACGGCATCAACGACGCCCCCGCCCTGACGCGTGCGGACACCGGCATCGCCATCGGCGCGGGCACGGACGTCGCCATCGACGCGGCGGATGTTGTGCTCATGAAGAGCCGTCTACTCGATGTTCCGGCTGCCATCCGCCTGAGCCGCGCCACGCTGCGCAATATCCACGAGAACCTGTTCTGGGCATTTTTCTACAACGTCATCGGCATCCCGCTTGCTGCCGGTGCGTGGATCCACCTGCTCGGCTGGGAGATGAACCCGATGTTCGGCGCGGCGGCGATGAGCCTTTCGAGCTTCTGCGTCGTGACGAACGCCCTGCGCCTGAACCTGTTCCACATCCGCAGCACGAAGCACGACCACAAGCGGAAGAACCATGCAAAGCAGACCGTTGCAAAAACGGCTGAAGATCATAAGGAAAACAAGGAGGAAACATCCATGGAAAAGACAATGAAGATCGAAGGTATGATGTGCGGTCACTGCGAGGCCCGCGTGAAGAAGTGCCTCGAGGCCCTGCCGGGCGTGGAAAAGGCCGAGGTCAGTCATGTCAGCGGCACGGCCGTCCTGACGCTGTCCGCACCGGTCGACGACGCGCTCCTGAAGAAGACCGTCGAGGATCAGGGCTATCGGGTCATCTGAATCCGGAAAAATACTGCCGCAGGGGTTTGCTCCTGCGGCAGTATTTTTTGTGGCGCAATGCCACCGGATTTGTCATTGCGAGGAGGCCGAAGGCCGACGTGGCGCCCTGAGCGCGAAGCGCG
>OKSA01003296.1_pt1 | contig 12066 bp, 9 predicted proteins | sample 1601181 | NCBI WGS metagenome assembly OKSA01 (sample SAMEA3541538, study PRJEB24748) | human gut metagenome | biome: human gut; feature: human-associated habitat; material: faeces | place: China | collected 2012 | reverse complement strand
TTCTGTTACAACGCCGGAGATCTCGTTAAATGGCTTTGTGTACTGGTTTGCATAGCTCAGGAAACTTGTGAGCTGTCCAACTGATATAAAGCCCTTTATAGCCGTTATGGCACCTATAATTCCAACACCTGTATAAACAAGGCTGTTTACGAATCGCGTGCTCGGATTTGTTATAGACGAGAAGAATGTTGCCTGAAGTCCTGCAACGCCCAGTCTTCCATTGATCTCCTGGAACCTTTCACAAGTCTCATCCTCCATGGAAAACGCCGTAACCACCTTCTGGTTCTCCACCATCTCATTTACAAGTGATGTGAGTTCTCCCTTTATCTCAGCCTGCTTTTTGAACATGCTGTATGTTTTCCTAGCTATAAATGATGCAACAAACAGCGAAACAGGTGTGATACACACAACGACCAGAGCTATGATCCAGTTGATTGAAATCATAAAACAGAGTGTTCCCACTATCGTCATCACTCCTGTAAAGAGCTGTGTAAATCCCATCAGAAGTCCGTCTGAGAACTGGTCTACATCGGCTATGATCCTGCTGACTATATCTCCATGTGTGTGTGAGTCCACATATGAGAGAGGCAGATTGCCCAGTTTCTCATATGCCTTTGTCCTGACATCATTTACAACCTTATATGTGATCCTGTTGTTAAGTACATTCATGATCCACTGCGCAACAGCCGTTATGATAACCACCACAACAAGCTTTGCAAGCATTCCTTTAAGTCCTGTGAAGTCTACATTTCCAGGTCCAACGACCTTGTCAACCGCATGTCCCATAATGATCGGTGCATACAGTGTGAGCACCACCGAAATGGCTGCACATATGAGTGACAGAACAACAAGGAATCTATATCTCTTGATGTACCTCAGTATTCTGAGTATTGTCTTTTTGTTTACTGATCTGTTACCTTTATCTTTACTCATGAGCCAGTTCCTCCTCCGAAAGCTGTGACTGACATATCTCCCTATATACCTCGCAGGTAGAAAGCAGCTGCCTATGAGTTCCTATTCCTGCTATCTGGCCATCGTCCATGACTATGATCTTATCCGAATTCATGATGGTTGACGCCCTCTGTGATACGAGAAATACCGTCATGCCCTTTGTCTTCTCCCTGATCGCCTTTCTGAGCGCCGCATCAGTTGCAAAGTCAAGAGCCGATGCACTGTCATCGAGTATCAATATCTCCGGCTTTCTTACAACAGTCCTCGCTATTGTAAGTCTCTGCTTCTGACCTCCCGACAGGTTCTTTCCGCCCTGGGTGATCTTGAAGTTTATTCCATTCTCCTTGCCTTCTACGAACTCTTTCGCCTGAGCTATCTCGAGAGCCTCGTCTATCTCAGCCTCAGTTGCATCCTGCTTTCCCCATCTGATATTGTCTGCTATGGTTCCGGCGAACAGCACTGCCTTCTGTGGAACCACGCCCACCTTATGTCTGAGTTCGTCCAAGGTGTAGTCCTTTACATCCACTCCGTCTATGCTGACGCTTCCCTGGCTGACATCGTAAAATCTTGGGATCATGTTTACAAGAGAACTCTTTCCTGATCCCGTACCGCCTATGATTCCCACCGTCTCTCCCGGTGCAATGTCAAATGTTATATCAGACAGAGAATCCGCTCCGGCACCGGCATATCTGAGGCTGGCATCCTTGAAGCTCACCTTTACAGCATTTGCTGCTGATCCTGATACCTTTCCTGTTCCATCTGTTATCGATGGCTGCTGATCCATGACTGCATTTATTCTCTTTGCACAGGCAACAGCCTTGGTGATCGTCACAATAAGGTTTGCAAGCTTGATCAGCTCCACAAGTATCTGTGACATATAGTTGACAAGGGCGACGACCTTACCCTGTGTAATTATACCTGCTTCAGTCTGTCCCGCTGCTATCCATATGATAGCTGCAGTTGAGAGATTGATTATCACATATGTTACAGGGTTCATGAACGCTGATATACGTCCTGCAAGAAGCTGAAACTTCATCAGATCGTCTGTTGACTTATCAAAATCCTCAAATTCCTTGTCCTGTCTGTTGAAAGCTCTGATAACTCTCGCGCCCTCAAGGCCCTCACGAGTGAGCAGTGTGACTCTGTCTAGTCTGTTCTGTACCTTCTTGAACAGCGGTATGCTGAGCGCCATAACTCCGAACACCACTATCGAAAGTGCCGGTATTGTCACAACAAATGTCATGGCAGACTTCACATCGATCGTAAATGACATGATCATGGCACCGAACACTATGAATGGCGAACGGAGGAACAGTCTGAGCACCATATTGACTCCGGTCTGCACCTGGTTCGTATCACTGGTCATTCTTGTGAGCAGTGTGGAAGTTCCTATACTGTCGATCTCCGTGTAAGAAAGTGATGTGATATGTCTGAAAAGGTCATTTCTAAGTGCCGTTCCAAAGCCTGTTGCAGCCTTGGCAGAAAAGTACTGTGCCGTGATAGAACACACCAGACCGATAATTCCCAAAAGTATCATGACAAGGCACATCTTTACAACATAGCCTATGTCACGACCGGCTATACCCACATCGATGACGTTTGCCATGACTATAGGTATGAGCAGTTCAAATGTTGCCTCCAGCATCTTAAAGAGGGGGGCAAGTACGGACTCTTTCTTGTAGTCCTTTAGATATCTAAGTATTCCTTTCATCTCTTCTCCTATCAATACCTTTTTCCGCAAATAGCAGTCTGATACTTATACTCGGTCATATATCTGTACTCAAATAGAACTTCCACATATTATGCATAATGTGGAAGTTCTAAATTCTGGTTCAATGGCCATTGTCACATAACGACTATTGTCACTTAACCAACTGCCATTCAATATTGTTGTCTGATATTACTCCTCATCCTCGTCTGGAAGATTTGCGTTGTGATATACAGCCTGTACGTCATCATCCTCCTCAAGCATATCAATAATTCTTGTGAATTTCTTTACAACTTCAGGATCTGTTATATCAACGTAATTCTGAGGTATCATTGTAAGCTCGGCCTCAGCCATCTTGATGCCCTCTTTCTCAAGGCTCTCTCTTACCTGTGAGAAATCCTCAGGTGCTGTGATGATCTCGTAGCTGTCGTCCTCGTCTGAGAAATCCTCTGCACCTGCGTCAAGTGCCATCATCATAAGGTCATCTGCATCCATGTCACAGTCTTCCTTTGCAATGATGATCTGACCCTTATGGTCAAACATATATGATACACAGCCTGTTGTTCCTACGTTTCCGCCGCCCTTTGTGAAGCAGTTACGCACATTTGCTGCTGTTCTGTTCTTATTGTCTGTAAGAGTGTCTACTATGATGGCGGTACCACTTGGACCGTAGCCTTCATATGTATTCACTACGTAATTTACTGAGTTGGCATCTCCTGCTGCTCTCTCGATACCACGCTTGATAGTATCATTAGGCATGTTGTTTGCCTTTGCTTTGGCAATTACATCACGAAGCTTGCTGTTATTCTCAGGATTTGCTCCGCCTTCCTTAACAGCAACCACGATCTCCTTACCTATGATTGTGAAGATCTTTCCCTTTGCTGCATCATTTTTTTCCTTCTTGTGCTTGATGTTTGCAAATTTTGAATGTCCTGACATCGTTAATTCTCCTCTTTTTCTTGATTACTAATTTCGTATATTAACACTATTGCTGTGTTTTTTCAACCTTTGTGATCTTTACTTCCCCTATCATGTTGTTACTTACAGACAGCGAAGTAAATTTATAATTCTGATATACTATCTCTATCTCCTCATCCGCGTACGGCAGTCTTCCCAGCTCATAGAGCAAAAAACCGTTCATCGTCTGGAAATCTTCATCAGGGAATTCTATACCCAGCACATCACTGACCTCATCCAGTTCAGCCTTTCCGCTGACTATGTACACATCCCCTCTTTTCTTGATATCATCGCTGGCATCATCGTATTCATCGAGTATGTTTCCCACTATCTCTTCCAGTATATCTTCCATGGTCACTATACCCTCAGTCTGACCGTACTCATCAACAACTATAACCATATGTATCTTTGCCGTCTGCATCCTTCGGAACAGCTTCGCGATATTATATGTAGGATGCACAAATGTCGCCTCAACCATAATATCAGCAAGCTTCTTCTTTTTGTCCTTTAAATATTCCTTGACGAAATCCTTGAAATATATTATACCGACAACATTGTCAAGATCACCGTCTATAACCGGGTATCTGGAATAGTTGTTCTCAAGCATTATCTCCATGACTTCATCCAGCTCTGCATTCTTATCGATCGCCATGACGTTAAGTCTTGCCGTCATGACATCCCTGCTCTCCTTATCAGTAAACTCAAATATGTTCGTGATGAACTGAGCTTCGGAATCCTCTATAAATCCCTGCTCATTTCCCTCGTTCACCATCGATATGATCTCTTCCTCTACCTTCTCCTCATCCGACTTCTTGTTAAAAATCTTCATACTTTAGCTTTTATCACCTCATATATTTATTGATTCGTATATCATACCAGCTCCAGGCTGATCTTCAGCGCCTCATCTACCTTTTTCAGTACATCTGAATCCACATGACATACCTTTTCCTTAAGCCTCTGTTTATCTATGGTCCTAAGCTGCTCAAGCAGTATAACGGAATCCTTTGCAATATCGCATCTCGCAGAATCCAGCATGATATGCGTCGGCAGCTTTGGTCTCTTCATCTTACTCGTTATCGCTGCTATTATGACAGTTGAACTGTGTTTATTGCCTGCCTCGTTCTGGACCACGATCACAGGTCTGATTCCGCCCTGCTCTGAACCCACAACAGGTCTTAGATCTGCATAATATATGTCCCCTCTTCTTATAACCAAATTTATCACCCCATAAATACTTTATAAATGTGGCTTTATACATATTATGTATTCCACTCTAAAAAAAGTATTTCCAGTGTCATTATTGGTTATTCATCAATCCAACAGATAATTCACCTGTCCAAGAACTTTGCCATCTCTTATGTACTCTCTCGGAACTCGTCTTGATATATTACATACAAGCTCATAATTAAAGCTGTTCGCTGGCTCTGCAACCTCTTCAACTGTGATAACCTTGTCTCCAGCTCTGCCGATCAGTATGACATCATCTCTGACTTTTACATCATCTATATGACTCACATCGACCATGAACTGATCCATACACACTCTGCCTATGATCGGCGCATATTGTCCATGTATTATGACTCGACCTATGTTGGACTGCGCTCTCGGATATCCATCTGCATATCCGGCTGACACTGTGGCAACCCTGATATCATGGTCTGCTATGTATGACCATCCATATCCTATTCCGGTTCCAGCCTTTACGTCCTTCACAAATATTACCTTTGATGTAAGGCTCATGGCCGGTCTCAGATCCACTATACTCTTGTCCACTTCTTCTGATGGATAAAGTCCATATGTTACGATTCCAGATCTCACCATATCAAAGTCAGAATTATCCATCTCCATGATACCTGCGCTATTCGATATATGTCTGACAGGAATATGTATGTGCTTATCCTCAAGCTGTCTGTTGATCCATCTGAATTTATCCAGCTGTCCTTTTGCCGCTGTCTTGTCAAGCTCATCAGCCTTGGCATAATGGGTAAACATTCCCTCTATCTCTATCCCTGGCATCCTGCTTATCTCTTCTATATGTTTTACCCCGGCATCATCACATGAGAATCCTATTCTTCCCATGCCCGTATCAACCTTTATATGAATCTTAGCCTTTGCACCTTTACCAACGGCTGTCTCCGACAGTTTTCGTGCATCATCTACATCGTATATCGCCGGACGTACATCAAAATCTATCAGAAGCTTATAGTCCTCAGGATCAGTATACCCCAGTATCAATATCGGTTTTTTAAAACCTGCATTCCTGAGTTCAATTGCCTCATCAATGAAAGCAACCGCAAAGAAATCTACCATATCATTGAGTGCATGTGCCACCTCCACTGCTCCGTGACCATATGCATCTGCTTTAATAACCGCCAGCATCTTCTTATCCTTATCCACTAGAGACTTCATAGCCGCCACATTATGTCTTATATTATCAAGATTTATCACTGCCTGTACCCTGTTATAATTTCTCATTTTCCACTCCTTTTATCACCATAGGTATGGATTCAACTATATCTCTGGCTATCATCCCATTTTTTCCCATGCGCTCAGCTGCAAGATCACCTGCCAGCCCGTGGATATACACACCAAGCTTAGCCGCTTCATACGGTGAACTACCCGTGGCTATAAGTCCCGTGATCACCCCTGCAAGCACATCACCTGCACCGGCTGTGGACATGCCATTGTTTCCCGAGGTGTTGATGTAAATGTCACCACCTCTGCTGACACATGTCCTGGAGTCCTTGAGCACATCTATAACATTATACTCCATAGCAAAGTCTTTGCACACCCTTAATATATTCTTTTTGATATCCGGTATAGCTATATCTGTGAGTCTTGACATCTCCCCGAGATGCGGAGTAACTGTGACCTCACCCCTGTGCTTTTTCAGAAGTTCCAAATCCTGAGATATGATGTTCAGCGCATCTGCATCCAGAACAAGGGGGTGCTCTGCCTCACATATCACATAGCGGAGAAGTTCTTCAGCTTCCCCTGACCTGCCAAGTCCAGGTCCCACAAGAATGACATCCGCCCACGAAACTGCATCCTCTGCACACTTAAGAGCCTCAACTTCGTCACTGTATGTCATAAGAACAGCCTCCGGTATCCTATTTCCAATCACCGTACGGTTTAAACTGTGTGTATAAACCTTGACAAGCCCTGTTCCTGTCCTGTATGCAGCCTCTGCAGCAAATACTGCAGCTCCGGACATATCAGCACTTCCAGCGATGACCGCAGCCCTGCCATATGTTCCTTTGTTGGAGTTGTCGCTGCGTTTTGGAAGACGCGCAAGATCTGACAGATCATAGCCATAAGCCTCAGGTGCTATGTCCTGAACCTCTCTATCCGAAAATCCAATATCTCTTACAACTACCTGCCCAGCCATATCGCATCCCGGGTGCAACACAAGTCCTCTCTTGTTGAGACCAAATGTCACTGTCAGATCAGCCCTGAAGGAAGTCCCAAGCACCTGACCGGTGGTGGCATCCACTCCCGATGGCAGATCCACAGCGATCTTGTATCCCGGCATATTGTTCATCTGCTCTATGACATTCTTCCATATTCCTGCCACATCACGTTTCAAACCGACTCCAAAGATTCCATCGACTATAATGTCATACTCCTTCTGTGAGATCTCATCTGTGACCTGGATACCGAGATTCCGCACTATATCCAGCTGGTATGCAAAGCTGTCACTCACCTTTGACAGTCCGCTTATATAACACACCTCGACCTGATCTCCCTGCTGTGCCAGAAGTCTTGCAAGAGCCAGTCCGTCCCCGCCGTTATTTCCTCCCTCCACAACGATAAGACATTTGACACGTGCTGGAAGTACTGTATCCTTTCTTGCATTTATCTCCTCCAAAATCGATATAGCCGCTCTCTCCATCAGAAGTATTCCCGGGATTCCCCGCTCCTTGATGGTGCGTCTGTCTATCTCCTGCATCTCATCTCTATCCGGAAGATAAAACATATATATTCATCTCCTATCCGCTTATTATGTGACAAAACGGATAATTTCTCACGAAATTATCCGTTTTGATTCTGACATTTACTTAATTATCTAATTATCTCTTCTTGAGGAAATCAGGTATCTTTATGCTCTCTGTCTTTGGTCTTGGAACATGAACCGGCTCAACTGGTGTGGATGTGACCGGACTGCTCTGCTGTGATGTTGTAGCTGCGGTGTATGCAGGCTTTGTTGCCGGCTCTGTTGCAGCTGAACTGTTATTCATAAATGAAGGTCTGCTTGCAGCAACTGACTGTGATGCTGTACTGTGCGTACCTATGCTCTGACCTGCATATGTTGCTGTTCTAGGCTCTGATACAGGAGTTGTTGCAACAGCCGGCTTTGGAGTTGTTGTCATAGTTCCCATCGGAGATGCTGTTCCAGCATATCTTGATGTAACATCACTTTCTCCTGATCTCTCAAGACCTGTTGCTATAATAGTGATGCTTATATCCTCACCCATGTTGTCATTGTCAACTGTACCAAATATGATGTTGACACCGTCTCCGGCCTGCTCTGTGAGGTATGTAACTGCATCATATGCCTCAACGATTCCGATATTACCAGAGAAGTTAACGATAATATCTGTAGCACCTGATACTGTTGTCTCAAGAAGTGGTGAATCCATAGCCTCCTTGATGGCATCAACAGCCTTGTTCTCACCGCTTGCTGATCCGATACCGATATGGGCAATACCTTTATCTCTCATAACTGTCTGGATATCTGCAAAGTCGAGGTTGATAAGACCTGGCTTGTTGATCAGGTCTGTTACACCCTGAACACCCTGCTGAAGAACCTGATCTGCCTTCTTGAGTGCATCAGGAATACTTGTTCTCTTATCACATATCTGGAGGAGCTTGTCATTAGGGATAACGATAAGTGTATCAACGTTCTCCTTAAGTCTTGCAATTCCCTCCTGGGCATTTCTCATACGTGGCTTGCCCTCAAAACCAAATGGCTTTGTAACTACACCAACAGTAAGGATTCCGAGATTTCTTGCCATCTCTGCTACAACAGGAGCGGCACCTGTACCGGTTCCACCACCCATACCACATGTGACAAACACCATGTTAGCATCCTTGATGATATCAACGATTTCTTCTCTATTCTCCTCCACTGCACTGGCACCAATCTCAGGCTTTGCTCCGGCACCAAGACCCTTTGTAAGCTTCTCACCTATCTGGATCTTTGTTGTTGCTCTGCTAAGTGAAAGAGCCTGCTTATCTGTGTTGATAGCAATAAGCTCCACTCCTTCAACATTCTCATCAATCATTCTGTTTACAGCATTATTACCTGCACCGCCGACACCGATAACAAGAATCCTTGCTGGTGTTCTCTCGTCATTTGATTTTATTTCAAGCACGGTTGCATCCTCCTTAATATTATTCTCTATTATTATATCTGTTATCTCTGTTTATCTGATAGATCACAATATACGGGCATAACTAGTCCGCTTTATCGCATTAGTACCTATATAATACGATTTTTTATATCAATACGCAAGATTTTTTTATTTATTTTCTTTAAATATAACATTACCATCGGATGCACTGTAATTCGACATGTCAAGCGTACCCTTCTTGCCCTTCAGTGTGGACAGGATATTTTCAAGATTCATAAACTTGCTCTCCAGGTTATCCGAATTGCCTATTCTTATCTTTATTCCGTCCTTGTGAAGTATTAGATTCTGCTTGTTATCGTATGTTATCTTATCTATCTGTATTTCATTCTTGTATATCAGCTGCGTCATAGTCAGTATCTCCTGGAAGAAACTGTTGTCTCCCACCGAAAGCTTCTTGCCCTGCTCAACTCTGTCGCTTGTCAGTCCCTCTATACACGGAACATCATCCAGCTTCTTATCTGATATCTCAAGAACAATTCCATCTCCGTCGAAGTATGCATACTTGCCATTATGCTCGATACATCCCGCCATTGCTTTCTCATAAACTGTTATTGACACGGTGTTTCTGTTTACATATGAAACATCTATCTTATCTATAAATGTCACATCCCCAGGAGGATTTATCTTGTTGTTGAGAATGAACAACAGCGTATTGCTGTATTTCTTTCCTCCGGAAACTATATCCTCCATCTGCTGGTCTGTGTAGTGATCTGTTCCGCTGACATTTATCTTTTTTAGCTTATAGCAGCTGTTGATTATGGCTGCCGATATAGCTGCTATCACGATCAGTACAAGAAGCACCCTGAGTATGATGAGAAAAACCTTCGCAGCCCTCTCACGTCTCTGCTTTCTTCTCTCGAGCCTCTCCTGCTTAAGTCTCTGTTTTCTCTCGATCTCCTGCGGTGTCGGCTTGCGCTTAACCTTTTTAGTCCTGACTCTGCGCCGTTCTTCATCAGGGCGTCTGTGTCCGTTCTGGACTCTGCGCTGTTCTTCAGCAGAGCGTCTGTGTCTATCCTGGGTTCTGCGAGATTCTTCGTCGGGACGTCTGCGTTTATCCTGAGCTGTGCGCTGCCCGTTGTCAGTCTTGCTCCGCCTCTGCCCACCATCCGACGGTCTCCGACTTTCCTGCATCCTGCTGTTTTTTCTGCCCGACATCTGTGATGACCGAGATTGAGATGGCTGTGATGGCGGAACTCGTCTCTTGTCCACAGGAACACGCACACGTCCATCAAGGCGCCTTCCAGTCTCGACATCAACCTTACCGCTCTGTCTCCTCGCATCCGCCACATCGACATTTCTGCTTTTCCTGATCTGTTCGTCCGCGGAGCGCTCTCTCTGGGCAGGCCTGTTCTCGGTCAGATCACTTCGCGACGATCTTCTTGCAGGTGCCATCTTCACATCTCCAGGTCGTTTGTTTCTTCTCAGTGCGCTGTCATCTCTCACCACACCGCGCTGAGCCGCAACATCAACACTGTAATCATTCAGGCTACGACCGCGGCCATTTCTGTCAGATGTTCTCGTCTCCGGCCTGTTCGCCCCGCCTTTGGATCCGGAATATCTTCTGTTGTTTCCGGTATTTTTACCGGTTCTATTATTGTATGTTCTATTGTCTTCACTCATCAATATCTTCCTTTTCAGGATCTGTCGTTTATCAGTTTATGAGTTATCAGTTTATGGAATGTCTCTGACATCTGTACCCACTGTTCTTCCCCGCGCGACAGACATGACTATCCCTATCTCTATGAGAATAAAAATGATCGAACTTCCGCCATAACTTATAAAAGGCATAGGAACTCCCGTAGGCGGTATCGTATTTGTGACAACACCCATATTTATCAGAAGCTGGACGGCCACATGTGTCATCACTCCACAGGAAACCAGACTTCCGAACCGGTCATCCGCATTCATTGCTATCAGCGCCAGTCTGTACAAAAATACTATAAAAAGTACTATAAGAGCGATTGCTCCCACCATTCCCAGCTCCTCACACACAACTGAAAAGATCATGTCATTGTGTGATTCTGGAATAAAGCCCATCTTCTGCACGCTCTTGCCATAGCCCACGCCAAAAAGTCCGCCTGAACCTACTGCGTACAGCGATTGGACAGTCTGATATCCGTCGGCATACTGTTCCGGATCCAGCCAGATCCTCACGCGATCAGCCCTGTATCCGGCAAATAATATAAACAGTACACACCCAACTATACCACATATCCCTATAACAACAAAATGCTTTATGCCCGGGCTTGCCACAAATAATATGGCAAACATGATTACGAAGCATATTATCGCTGTACTGAGATTTTCTACTCCTATCAGGATTATTGTTATTACCGGAAACACCATAACCTTTATCAGGCATCCGGCCCGGCACAGATCCCGGCTTTTTACTGCCGCCTGTGCCGCCGTATACACCGTTATCGCCAGCTTTGCATATTCCGATGGCTGAAATCCTATCGGCCCGATATATATCCATCTGGAGGAGCCGTGGCTTGCCGTTCCAATCACAAGCACAAGTATCTGCAATAGCAATGATGATATGAGTATCAGTTTAGAATACCTGAAGAAAAATGTATGATCAATCCCGGATACACCGCACATCAACAATACCGCTGTAAGCATGTATACCGTCTGTCTCTTGAAGAAGTATATATCGTCACCGTACAGATCCATCGCTCTGTAACTGCTGGTGCTGTATATCATGGCTAACCCGAATATCAGAATAGCAGACAGGCATATCAACATAGGCAAATCCACATATCCATCCCAGGATCTCCTCCCGTGCTTTCGTGCCTTAGTCAACCTATCTTCTGAAACTACAGGTTCACCACGCAATCATATCACTCCTTATAGCTTCTTACATAATCCTTGAACTTAGTTCCACGCTCCTCATAGTTCTTGAACTGTCCCCAGCTTGCACATGCAGGCGAGAGAAGCACCGCATCACCATCAACTGCATTTTCATGGCAGTACGCCACTGCTTCCTGAAGGTTCTCCTCAAACACTATGGAATTGAAACCATGTCTCTTTGCACAG
>OKSA01003294.1_pt1 | contig 12075 bp, 14 predicted proteins | sample 1601181 | NCBI WGS metagenome assembly OKSA01 (sample SAMEA3541538, study PRJEB24748) | human gut metagenome | biome: human gut; feature: human-associated habitat; material: faeces | place: China | collected 2012 | reverse complement strand
ATTTAATAGATTTTGTTGATTTAAATTATCACCAACGTTATTTGACATAGAGCCGAAAATAAATAATCAAGAGAAACCAACGTATGAAATATTTCCATTTCAAAAATTCTCTAATCCCTTTTACTATGTTATATCTGCTCATTTCTATACCCACTACATATTTTTATGCTGCTTATCTTTTGTGTACATTATTTCTTTTCCTCTTTTTCTTGGCTTTCAGATGAATCGCTTTTTCATAAGAATACGGAATAAAGACAATCATTAACACTGATAGAAGTAGCACAGCCAACATTGTAATATATGCCACTACATTATTTCCTTGGGGAAGAACATCATATTGGATAATCCGTAAACCAGCAGTAAGCGGATAATAATCGCCCAATCCCCTAGGAATAAGAAAACTCCCACAAAAACCATACATAAATGCAATACACATCATCGGATAATATCCATTCATTTTCCTAAAACCCCATATAATCAGGGGTAAAACAGATATATAAATACACATTCCAATGCCACAAATCTGCAATAAGGATTTTATCAAATGAAAAGTTGTAATTTCAGGAAGATGCAATAACGCAGCTCCGATGACAACAAAAATGAAATTTGCCAGCGATAGGATAAACGCTAATACACCAATAATAATGACCTTAGCAAAGGACAATCTCTTAATCGAAACAGGTACAGTCATAATGGATTTCAATGTAGCATTACTATATTCTTGGTTAAAAATCATTCCGCCTGTAATCGTAATTGAAAATGGAAAAGCTACGAAAAAGTTATTCCAAATCGCTGCCATATAGAATTCCATAAAATTAGTAACTTGATTGTCCACGCTTTTTGACATTACAAATTGAACATATGTCATAAACGCAGAAAAGAAGGCTCCGGCAAGTATGATCCAAAAGACGTTACATCTCTTGAGTTTCTTCAATTCACAAATCAATAATTGACCCATTCTCTCTTACACCTCCTTCTTTCTGTACACCAATATTCCAATGAACACTGTGATCGCAAGGAATATCAATATATAACCTATCATCACAGGCGTTGGAACGACATATAAGTTAAACTTTTCCAAGCGTTCCTCTAAAGGAAAATATCCAAGATACCATCGAAATACCATTACAATTGGCAACACTCCTATCTTCGATTTTAGAAGCACCTCTCCTCCGGGGCCAGTGCATATGTATGCCAATGCAAAGCAAATAACTCCATAGATAAATGACGCAATATTGGATACTGTAAAATTTTTGCCAAATGTAATGACAAATATCACGACCGGCATGGAGCAAGTAAAAATAAATACACCACTTAAAATGCTAAATAATATAAATGAAGATGCGTTCGTGACATTTCCGATCATGAAAGCAAATAATATACTTGCACTCAGCTCTAATAAGCAGTAAATAATCGCCAGTATCATAAGCATAATACACTTTGATAGAAAGATTTTTGTCCTGCTGACCGGTACAGTTAGTATATTTTTTAAAACGTCGTTTTCATCTTCTGTTAAGAAAATAATTGTCGATAACACCCCTAATACACAAGGCAAAAACAGCATTTCTCCAAATATAAATACCATTCTGAATAACATGTAAAACGCTTGTTGCTGCCTAAGAGCAAGAAACAAAACGGGAAGCGGAAAAAGGCAGGCTACCCCCATTGTTAAAGTGATAAATTTTCTTCTCTTTAACTTTTGAAACTCACACAGTACCAAATCAAGCAATGCCCACACCTCCTGTAATTTTCTTGAAGTAATCTTCTAATGATTCTTCAAATAGATAAGCCTTATGCACATCAATTCCACTTTCTACAAATGCTTTGTTCATTTTTGCGATTGGCAAATTCGTGTCGTATACCTCAATATTTTCTTTACCAGAAATCTTAAAGTTATCCGTTTTAAATACTTCCTGCAAGATTATCGAAGCCTGACCAACATCTGAAAGCTGGAACTGAATAGATGCTTTATTTTTATTTTCCAATTCCTCAAGACTGGATTCCTCTAATAAAGTTCCATGGTCAATAATCCCTATATCATCTGCTACCAAAGCTATTTCCGATAGAATGTGGCTTGAAATCAAAATTGTTTTTCTTCGTTCTTCAGACAAACTTCGTATCAGTTTTCTAACTTCTGCTATTCCAATAGGATCTAACCCGTTGATAAGCTCATCTAAGATTAGCAGTTCAGGATCGTGCATTACCGCCAAAGCAATGGCAAGTCTTTGCTTCATGCCAAGTGAATACTCTGAAAAAAGCTTCTTATTCTCATTGTTTAATCCAACCAGCGTCAGTGCTTCCTCTATTGCATTTTTCTTCGTGACACCACGCATTCTGGCAAACAACTTTAAATTTTCATAGCCGGTCAAATTCGGATAAAATCCGGGTGTTTCAATCAAATTCCCTACTCTTGGCAAGATTTTATGCAAGTCCTTTTTTACATTCATACCGAAAATAAATGTTTCGCCCTCACTTGCTGAAGTGAGTCCAAGCAGGATTTTCATAAGGGTACTTTTACCGGCACCATTTCTACCTAATAAACCATAAATAGAACCTTGCTTCACATGAATATTAATGTCTGCCAGAGCTTTCTGCTCTCCATAGAATTTCGTTAAATGATTTGTTTCAATAATGTATTTACTCATCCCTAGACCTCCTAAGTTTTCTTATCATGGAAAAGTTTATCATCCGGACATTACACAAACCTGATAGCAACCTTGCAATAACCTTGCAATTATGAAAAGAAAATCTCACGTCCATAAAAACGTGAGATTTCAACTATTTGCAAAACTCAATTTTAAATAGCGTAAACTGATTGGGAATACTTTCTACAAGGATTGTTCCTTTCATAAGCTGAGCAAGCTCATACGCAATGGATAAGCCAAGACCACTGCCATTTCCTCTGCGTGAAGGATCACATTTATATAATCGCTCAAAAACATGACCAATGCTTTCTTCAGGAATACCAATACCGTTATCTTTAATTGTCACACTGACCTTTTCGCTATCATCATCAATCCGAATCTCTACTTTGTCGGCATGACTATGGGAAATTACATTTTGAACAATATTCCCAAATATACGGTAATACGCATTTTTATCGAGTAAAACCCTTGATGGATATTCCGGAATATCCACCATGTATTCCATTTTTCTTTCTTCAAAAACGGGGATCCAATTGACCAAATAGCTTCGAGTCAATTCATTTGTATCCACACTCTCGAAGTATAAAGCATATTCCTTTGAATTAAGTTTAAACCATTCAAACATACTATCTATATAAGAGCTAAGATCCGCTGCTTTTTCTCTTATCACTTCTAAATATGCTTCTTTTTCTTCTCCAACTACAGTTCCATTTTTTATTGCATCTAAATACGCACGTATTACCGTCAGAGGTGTACGTATATCATGGGAAAAGCTTGTCAGCAGCTGATTGGTCGTTTTTTCTTTTACTCTCAGTTGCGAAATTTGATCTTCATAATCTGCAATTGTATGGTTGATGCGAAAAACAACAGGTGATAGAAAATCTCGTGGTTTCGATAATATTCTCCTATTGCCGTTACCACTATCTACATCCATCAAAACCTCTACGATTTCATTCATGCTTTTTTTCAACTTGTAGTATTGAAAAACTCCAAAAAGAACGACAGCCAGCAAAATTATAATCACAAAAATATATAGATTCATATTAGGTTTGCCTCCTATATTTTTTATTAAATCTATAGCCGACACCCTTTACCGTTTCTATATAGTCATTCATATTTGTAACAGTTTGCAGCTTCTTTCGTAATCTACTGATCACTGCCATGATGTTGTTATCATCGTAAATATACTCATCCTTCCATACGGATTCGTAAATAGATTGCTTCGTCAAAATTTTGCCCTGATTTTTTGCTAAGAAAAATAGAATCTCATACTCCTTTGGATGAAGTTCACAGATACCAAATTCACCATGTACAGAGCGATCATCAGGAAGGATCTTCAGACCATCAAAGCATATTTCTGCATTTACTTCTTCAATCCCATTAAATACAGTGTAGCGGCGAATCAAAGATAAAATTCTAACAACAAGTTCTGGCAGCTCAAATGGTTTCGTTAGATAATCATCCGCACCGGTTCTAAATCCTTCGATTTTTAGGATACTGTCTGTTCTTGCAGTAAGCATTAGTATAGGGATATTGCTAAATTCTCGAATTTGTCGAAGGGTTTCAAAGCCGTCCATACCCGGAAGCATGACATCCAGCACAACCGCCTGATAGTTGCCAGATTTTAGCTTAGAAATTCCTTCTAACCCAGACTCGCAAAAATCCAAAGCAACATCTTCCGCAGCCATAGCTTTTTTTATGACATCACATAGCCTCAAATCATCATCTATCATTAAAACATTGTTCAAATAAATCACCCCAGCCATTTCATTTTATTATTTACTCTAAATATCCAAAAACTCATAAGGTTTTGCCAAAAGAGAAGATTCACAGCACTCGGCAAGATACGTATCCTTCTCCTTTAGGCTCTCTATGTCCGGATATACGTTTAACACTCTGTCCCCCAGATTCCAAAAATCATGTGACCAAGACTGCGGGTTTTCCCATACGTGTGGATTCCCTTTCGCCCAATCCGGAAGCTCCTTGCGAACCTTGGTTGCTGCTGCAAGCTGCCCTTTTGCAGTTTTATAAATCGTGTCAATCCTTATTCCACCGTCTACCGGACGTTCTACGCGAGTAATCTACATACCATAGAACATTACCTTTCTTCTTACCCCTTTTTCATAGAGGTTTAACTCAATCTTGTCATATCCTTCGCTTTTGTTGCGTTGAACACTTAGAAAGTCCTGAAGTGCTTGTATCACAGCAGCAGAAACACTTCCGGCGTACTCGGCAGCATCATCGAATAGGTGTAGATCTGCTTCTGCAACATAAATATTTTTTGTAGCCATAACCATACCTCCTCGTATAATATACTTGTAGTTAAAACTACTTTTTTTCTTTTCTATCCCCTATTCTTTGTGGGATAATATTAGTATAGATAGAGGTCGTAGCTACCTCCTTGAAGTTATATCTTCCTAAAAAAGGCTTACGCCTCTTCTTTACGTCTTTATATGTATTAGCTGGATAGCACCAAGTTGCTGTATATCTAACGAGGTTGCATTGTCGTAAAGTTTTAGAGGGTTCTTTCTCTATCTAAAATATATGAAAGCTAGGTGATTTTATGTTTTACATAGGTATCGATATTGCTAAGAAAAACCACGAAGCTTCAATAATTGATTCTTCTGGAAAGAGCTTATCCAAAAGTATTTCCTTTCCTAACTCTGCAAAAGGGATAGAAAAGTTCAATAATTTTATTGCTGAATTTGGTGTAACAACTAATAATTGCACTATTGGAATGGAAGCAACTGGTCACTATTGGATCGGTTTGTTCTCTTACATCATTGATTTAGGATTTACGTGCTATGTTATAAATCCAATTCAGTCTGATGCTTTTAGGAAAATGTACGTTAGACAAACTAAGAATGATTCAGTTGATTCATTTATAATTGCTCAAATAATGCGTTTTGGAGAGTTTTCTATATCTAATTTTTCCGATGAGAATACATTTGCCCTTAGAAATTTAACTAGATATAGGTTTGCTTTAGTTGATGAATGCTCAGATTGGAAAAGAAAGTTTGTAGCTATACTTGATCAAGTTTTCCCTGAGTATTCAAGTCTTTTTTCAAATATATATGGTGTTGCCTCAAAGGAACTGTTGTCAAAATATCCTTTACCGGAAGACATGCTGTCAACTCCTGCTGAGGAGCTTGACAACTTACTTTGTGAGTGTAGCAAGGGTCGTCTTGGCATAAATAAATCCGAATAAATCCAATCCCGTGCCAGGGAATCTTTTGGAATTAAGTTTGCAAAAAGGTCTTTTTCTTTCCAAATCAAGCAAATAATTAGCCAAATTTCATTCCTAGAAGAACAACTTAAAGAAATTGAAATTGAGATTAGTTGCTTGCTTGAGGACATATGTCCAGTCATTACCACAATAACGGGTATTGGTAGTGTTTTAGGTGCGTCCATAATATCCGAGATAGGTGATATTTCTAGGTTTGAAAGAGCAAACCAACTTGTTGCCTATACTGGTTTAGACACACGCATAAAACAATCTGGCGATTTTTCAGCGACAAATACAAAACTCTCCAAGCGAGGTTCGCCTTACTTAAGGCGTTCTATTTGGCTTGCCTCCACTGTAGCAGCCTTTAAGGACCCTGCCTTATACCATATACTATCAAGGATTAAGAGCACGAGGTAATGTTCATGGTACAGCTATAGGGGCTGTTGCAAGGAAATTGACCAATATTATATTCGCTGTCTTAAGAGATCAAAAACCGTATACTCCAAATATTTAGTTGTCAGTATTATTAATTGTTAATTGTTAACTTTTTATTTTGTATTGACATTTGATAACTGGTATTAAAATTATATTGAATATTCATCATAAATAGATGTATTTATTATATCTATAATATGATTGATTAACTGTACATCTTTTACAATATATTCTTTTGCATAAGAGTTATTTTTTGAGATGGCTATATGCATTTCATTTTTATTTGATATTTCATCTTCTACAAAAACAGTTTGAAGTGGAGTTTTTATTTTTATTGAATATGCAGTATTTGATGGAAAATGTGGTATAATCCTATCTGAATTATTTTCTGAAATAAGCATATCAATTTTTTCCAGCATATTTATGATTTTTTTATCATTTTTTATTAAGAATTCTCCTATTTCATATTTAGGGTCTGTATTTTCTTTATATAAGTATATCCTTGTTCCTAAAGAATTTATAAATAAAAAACCCTTATTATCAGTCATAGATTTTTTTGCATCCAAAATATTTTTATAGAAAGATCCTGATTCTGATTGAATATATCCATTTTTATTGTTACTAGCAAAAATCTTCGAAGTTTCATACCTATCTTTTCCAGAAATTCTTACAGCTCCAAATAAATTTTTTGTGTTATCATTAATTTTTAATTCTCCTCCTATAATATTTACTTTTGTTATATTTAAATTATCTAAATTTGACTTTATTTTTTCATTTATAATTGTGTTATTTGATATTGACATAGCTATATCCTTAGACGAAGCAACAATTGAACTATCTACATAAGATTTCCCAGAAACTAAGTTGACTTTTTCAACTTTTTTAAATTTATTAGCATAATTTAGAACAGCAATAGAAGTCTCATATCTGTCTTTACCACTAATTCTTGTATAATGTATATTCTTAAATATGTCATTATTTAAAGACAACTCTCCACCCACAACAATAATATTTTTATTCTTATCAAATTTCATTGTTGGAATCTTGTTTTTATCAAATATTAAAACTTCAGAATTAATATAATTTGATAATGTTACAGCAGGCAGTATATCTGCTGGGCTTTGTTTCGAAACTACTACCAGTGCATCCGTTACTTTGTCATCTGCTTGAACACTGATTGGTATAAATGTTAGAAGTAAGCCTGCCACCAATAGTTTAAAAAGATTCTTTTTCATAGCTACCTCCTCGTACAATATACTTGTAGTTAAAACTACTTTTTTTCTTTAATTTTATTGCTGAATTTGGTGTAACAACTAATAATTGCATTATAATTGTTGGTATTTTATTTTTAAACCTAATCGTTTAGGTTTAATTGTTATGTATAAACGGATAAAAAAATATATTTATATTGACATTTGATAGCTGAGCTTCTATAAATAAGTAAACGATAAAAGTTATTATTTATTTGATGTTAACACATATTAAATAAATAGTCAATATTTTGAATTTTTAATATAATCATGACCACCCGTCCAACGGATGGTTTGCACAATGGCTATAATATCATGTCTTTCTTGTTCTTGAATATACTTCTTTAATAGTTGCTTCATTTAATCCAACCATACTTACATAGTATCCTTCCGACCAAAAATGCCTATTTCCAAATTTATATTTTAAGTTTGCATGTTTGTCAAATATCATTAGTGCACTATTTTAATTTACAGAGTTTTTTGCATACTCTCAATATCGCAGATATAAATATTTTCTTTTTATTATTTTTACACACATATTTTAAGAATTTTTTAATGTTATTAATATTTTTATCATTTTTTTTCATCTCTTATTATTTTCCCATCACTTATGGTAATAAGCCTATCTGCCTGCCTTGCTATATTTTCATCATGAGTTATCATAAGTAGGGTCTGGTTTAGGTCTTTTACGGTAGACCTAAGCAGGCTCATTACCTCTTCAGTAGTCTTGCTATCAAGGTTTCCTGTAGGCTCATCTGCAAATATTATAGCTGGCTTGTTGGATAGGGCCCTTGCAATTGCCACCCTTTGCTGCTGGCCTCCCGATAGCTCATTAGGAAACTTCTTAAGTTGATCTTCTAGTCCAACCTTTTTTACTATATCCATAATATATTCCTTGTCTTCCTTCTTTCCATCTAGCTGGATTGGTAGGATTATATTATCATAAACATTAAGGACTGGTATTAGGTTAAAGCTTTGGAATATAAATCCAAATTCTTGTCTTCTTATTTTAGATAACTCATCATCGTTTAAGGCGTATATATCCCTTTGGTCAAGAAATACGCTTCCCTCAGTTGGCCTATCTAGACCTGCCATACAATGAAGCAGGGTACTTTTTCCCGAACCACTAGTTCCTATTATGGCAGTGAATTTTCCATTTTCAATTTCTAGGCTTATACCATCAACTGCCTTTACTAGACTTTCTTTTTTTCCATAGTATTTTTTCACGTTGTCAATTTTTAAGGATTTCATATTATCAACCTTTCATAAAATAAATTTCACTATTCACTTCTTGTATCAAGCCTTATATTCTTTGATACAAGCATTATTCAATTCCAAAAATCAATTTCATTTTATTACAATTATGTTCAAAAACTTCTTCATTTTCCCTTAATTTATCAACTATTGCAATACAATTAAAACAAAAAATAGATCTATTACATTTTTTGCATTTTTTCTGATTTGTAATCATTAATGCTTCTAATCTATCAAATATTTCATGTTTTTTATTGATCGTAAATTGCAATAGTTCCATGTCCATTAATGTCACTCAAATTATAAAATGAGCTGTCATCAAATGGCCTTGTTGTTTTCATTACAAATTTCATTCTTTTAACTTCTTCATCAAAAAAATCAACGCCAGTATCTATAATAGCAACTAATAACATTACACCTCTCCTAAATCATATATTAATAATTTATCTAACTGCATATTGTTTATATTAATACATAATATTTTACTCTTCAATCCTCTTTTTTAAAACCACTATAAAAACCAACACAAACAATATACTTACGTATAGTGTTGCTAATGATACAGTTTGAAAGCTAAATATCATTTTATATCCGTTACCGAAATATTTTAGATTAACTAAGTAGTCATGAATTGATTTATACAATACTATTCCAAACATTATTGCCCCTGATACTATCGCCCAGAATACACTTTCCTTGATATACATAAATATCATACTCTTTTTTGATAGACCAATATATCTCATTATAGTATTTTCTCTTTTTCTTTGTTCAAAAATCATATTTAAGCTTGTATATATTGTTATTATTGACAGCACTGAAATATAAATACCAACTACAATAATTTTTTTCATAAATGATCTATGTTCATATTCATCAATATACTTAAATTCGGTTTCGGATATAATTTTGTAGTTATTCTTTCCTAACACTTCATCCATATATGCTCTTAGATTTTTATTATTGCCATTATAATTGAAATTTATTTCATCAGCACCTCCATATCCTACTAATTTCTTAAAATTATCTGTATTAGTGATTATTTCAGGAAGTAGCAACTGTGAAACTACTTTTCTTGACCATTTTAAATCATCAATAAATCCACCAACAATAATTTTTTTCGTTTTGTAGGCTTCTCTTCCATTGGAGTATTGGGCAACTTTAATCTTTATTACATCTCCAACTTTTATATTTTTCATAGTTGGTATCATCTTCGTTTCTAATTTATTATGAACCTTCGATCTAAGATATGCTACTGGGTATTCTGAAGTCGATTTGAATTTATCATTTCTTATAAATCCATTTTTTATTAGGAAGTCATCATCTACTCCTGTGATAACTGTTTCTATTTCTTTACCATTTAAATCTCTATCGTTTAAAAAGTATTCATTGAACATCTTTCCATCACTGATAAAATAGGCCCCTTTACTAGATTTAGTAACGATATTTTTAATTCTATTATCATCTCTGAACTTACCTATATTTCTATCATTCAAGTTGGATTTTGGTCTATAAATATTACTTAGATTTGTAAGGTTATATTCTCTTCCCATAAGAAAATTTACTGAAGAATCAACATTCTTATCAAAATAATCTTTATTAATATTAATTACATATCTAGACAGTGATAAGCTCAACATAATAACCGGTATCATCAAATATATAGCATTTTTTTGTATATTTATTAATAATAGTTTCTTATGTATTTTTGTAGTTGGTCTTAGTAAGATTCTATTGATTTTTTTTCTTCTATGATTATAGTTGGTTAAATCGACTACACTTAAATTATTTATCACATAAAATTCATATAAGAAAACAATTGCAAAAGGTATAATCGAAATAATAAAGGAAATTATGTAGGTTCTATAATCAATATGTATGCTCTTATCCATTAGTCTAAATAGATCGTCTGAAAACAAGGTAAAGTTTACTTTTTTCATATAAATTAACGATGCATAATATGATAAAATAAAGCTAATAATATTACTAATTAATATAATTAGTACATTTTCTAAACCAAAGATAAAAAATACTATTTTCTTACTTGAGCCTACAACCCTAAGAAGGGCAGCATCTGCAAATACATCTCTAGATGCAATAAACAAGAAAACTAACGGAAATAGTATACCTGCTAAAATTAAATTTTTTGTGTCTGGTGAAGCAATAAAAAATTGCTTATATGTATTTTCCGTATTTGTTAATATTTTATTATATGTGACTAGATTTTGAGGTAAGTTTAATTCTGTATTTAATCCATAAGATTCACCCTCTGGATCCTTAAATCCAGTCTTAAAACTAATATATGCATTAAACTTGTCTGGAATTATATTTTTAAAACCATCTCCCATTTTAATATATAATTGATCAATCCCTCTCATCTCAGTTGACTTAATCTTATTATATACAATGCCAGTTATTTTGATCTTTTTTGAAATATACCTAATTTTGTTGATTCCATTTTCTTCATAATTTACTTTTACAACTCCATCGATATAGTCTCCGATTTTATGATTTCCAGTCCCGTCTAGCAATATGGCTTCTTCGTCATTAATTGGCAACCTCCCCAAAACCAGCTTAAGTTTACTAATTTCATTCACTTTTTTATTATACTCTTCTAAAAGTAATATCTTACCATTGTTCTCAATGAATTCTCCTATATTTTTTGTTTGATATACCTTATCTACACGTTTACTATTTTCTATATTCTCTAGTGTTGTTTTATCTATATCATTTGCTACAGCTCCATAGAGTGCTGAATTTTCATCGATAAATTTTTTTGCATTTATCATTTGGCTTTTAGTGGCAATGGACATTGAAACTAAACTTACCAGTGAAAATACTATAATTATACTCAAATATATAACCCTTTTGGCGTGACTTTTTATATATTTCAACCCCAAAATATACATATTCATCAAATCACCTCCTAGTGAAAAAATTTAATTTACTTTTAAAATATCTAGCTATTTCTACAGCGGTTTTATACCTATCAGTTCCATATATTCTTGTTGTATCATTGGTGTCAATCTTACAACTGATTTTTTTTGATTTTCATTAGCTACTCATTCATTTAAAGCTACAAATAACAATTTTTATATTTATAATAATATTATACATGATATTCTATATAATTATTAGTTTTTTTAATTTTCAAAAATGACCAAAAAAATGACATAAAAAGCATGAACTAATTTAACGAGAGTATGCAAATTTGGCTCTATGTCAAATAACGTTGGTGATAATTTAAATCAATAAAATCTATTAA
>OKSA01003269.1_pt1 | contig 12141 bp, 7 predicted proteins | sample 1601181 | NCBI WGS metagenome assembly OKSA01 (sample SAMEA3541538, study PRJEB24748) | human gut metagenome | biome: human gut; feature: human-associated habitat; material: faeces | place: China | collected 2012 | reverse complement strand
GATCAGCCGGTTGAGGGCGTGCTGGTGTTTGCGAAAAACAAAGACGCCGCAGGAAAACTGGGACGGCAGGTGAAGGACGGGACGATGAAGAAAGAGTATCTCGCCGTCTGTGAGGGAAAAATCGAAAAACAGGGCGTGCAGAAGTTTGAAGATTTCCTTGTAAAAGACGGACGGAGCAACACATCCCGCGTCGTACAGCCAGGCACCGCCGGAGCGAAAAAAGCGGTGCTGGAATATGAAGTGATAAGGACACAGGAGAACCGAACCCTGGTGCAGATCCACCTCGGAACGGGCCGCCACCACCAGATCCGCGTCCAGTTTTCCCATGCGGGATATCCGCTGGCGGGGGATGCAAAATATGGGGCGAAAGAGAAAGGATCTCTGGCGCTGTGCGCGCATCATCTCGAGCTGAAGCATCCGCGGACAGGCAAACGGCTTTCGTTTACCGTAAAACCAGAAGGTGAAATCTTCCACAGCTTTGTGTAACTATTCAGAGCTATGTGAAATTGCAAAAAAGTTCAGAAAATCATAAGAAAACAGGACTGGACTATTTTTACGGTTTGTGTATAATAGAGAAAGGTTATGTAACAAAACTGTAAAAAGTAATGGAAAATGATTCATCAGGCAAAGCAGAAAGGGAGAATTATGAAACGCAGAATGATTGCAGTACTGCTTTCCGGAATCCTGCTGTGCTCGGCAGCTGGATGCGGAAAAGAAGCAGTGACAGACAAGAGCACCGCAGCATCGTCGTCTCAGGAAGGGACAGAAACTCCGGCGGCAGAAGAAAGCCCGGAGGCCTCATCGTCCAGCGCAGATTCTACAGCAGAGTCAGCCAGTGCATCCACATCTTCTGAAAGCTCTGGAGATGAAGGAAAAGAAGCAGACAAAAAACGAATAGAAATCACCGTTCCGCACAAAGACGGCATGGAAGCATTGTACGACACCGTGGATGGACTTAACGTTGAAAAAGGCTCTTACATCGCCGTGGTTGCAAAAGACTTAAGTGCCGGTTTTTGGAAAGCCGTAAAAGCCGGTGCGCAGCAGGCACTTGACGATCTGAACGCCTCGCTTGGCTACACCGGAAACGACAAAGTTTATATGACATTTGAAGGCCCGGAAAATGAAAGTGACACCAACTCTCAGATCAATATCATCGACTCTGTCATTTCGGAAAATCCGGACGCGCTGATCCTTGGTATCATTGACCAGCAGTCGGGACAGGCACAGATGGAAGAGGCTTCCGACAGCCAGATTCCAGTCATCATCGCGGATTCCGGTATCGAGAGTGATCTGATCACCTCGACATGTGCGACTGATCACGCAGCGGCAGCAAAGCTTGCGGCAGATCATCTCTGTGAGGCCATCGGCAACAGCGGAGAGGTTGCGATTGTTGCACATCAGTACAACACCGAGAGCAGCGTAGAGCGCGTGGAAGCATTTAAAAAAGAGATCGAAGAAAAATATACCGATGTGAAAGTGGTTCAGGTGAATTACGGAGATGGAGAAGAATCCATCGCGGACATGCTGAAAAATACACTTGAAACCTACCCGGCTCTGAAGGGCATCTTCTGTACGAACGAAGACATGGCAGACCAGACGCTGGATGCGCTGGCAGATATGGAAAATACTGAGCAGATTCAGATTGTCGGTTTTGATTCCGGTGAAAAACAGCAGAAAGCGATCCAGGAGGGACGCGAGTACGGTACCGTAACGCAGAATCCGTACGGTCTTGGCTATGCGGCAATCGTGGCGGCCGTCCGCGCGATTCAGGGACTTCCGGTAGATCAGAAGATCGATACGGGATATCAGTGGCTCGACAAAGACACGATCGATCTGGAGACAAATCAGAAGTATCTTTATAACTGAAAATCAGGATAAAAAATGAACCCGGCAGACAAGGGAATGTTCCTTTGCCTGCCGGGTTTTCTGCGCTGCAGTGCGGATTACGAGTTCTGATCGTCTTCGTAAATTCTCTGTACCTCTTCGGAAATCTGCTGCCGGATCGCGGAGAGATCGACATCCGGGATGCCGTCCTCGGTGATCTGCGGTTTGGAAGGAGAGGTATACGGCTTCGTGTCGCCCATGGAAGCTTTTGGGGATGTTTCTTCTTCGTCAAACTCCTCCGGAGCGGCCGGTTTTGCGGATGGCCGGCGGCGGATGATTTTTGGAAGATCTTTCTCATCGTCGTCATCGTCAGGTTCTTCCGGAACAAAACGGAAATCGTACATGGTGTTCTGCGAAACACGGGTACGGTTCGACGGTTTCTGATAGCTGCGGTACGGATCTCTTGCGTTGCCGGAAGAAGAGGAAGAGGAGCCGCGGCGTTTCTTTTTCTTCTTTCTGGATGGAAGAGGGTCGAAACCGGATCTGCGCTTCCGTCTGGCGCGCGCTTTTGCACGGTGTTCGCGTTCTTCTTCGTCGTCATCCTCCCAGTAGTCCGCCTCTTTCCACGGTTTAAACTGGAAGAGCATGCCTGCTGCGGCGAGAATGGCAGAGACAATCCAGAACATCATGTTCAGATCGAGGTCCTTGAAGAAATATGCCATGCGGATCGTCGTGAGGGCGCCGCAGATGGAGGTGACCAGGATTACGGAAATGCGTTCGAACGGAACGCAGATCAGGCCGATCACGAAAGCGACGAGGGCGACGAGTCCATAACCTGTGATATCGTTTGGATTGACGAGATGCCAGAGGCAAAAGCCGACGAGCCCGCAGATCAGAAGAAAAAGTCCGATCCGGTAGAGGACGAAGGCAATGATTGCGGTCAGAAGACCGATGCCGACGGCAAGCGCCAGGGTGATCGTCGTGGTCTGATTCGTGTAGGTACCCGCTGCATAACCGGCGGCCGCGCCGAGAAAAAATCCGGGAATGACGCTCCAGAGCTTGCGGAGCGTATAGCCGAAGAAACAGTTCAGCAGGGCAAAAACAATCACAATCAGAAGAAGCTGCTGCTGGTAAACACCCATGACGTCCCGGACTTTATCGAGACCGCCAAGCAGCGTGTTGATGTTGAAAGCTTGCATATTCAGATTCATGATATTCACTCCTATATGATGTATCGGAAAAATAGATACAGGTTGTATTTTAGTACGGAACGGCGGTTTTGGCAAGTGAAATTGTGTTTGAGATCTGGAAAACGGCAGAATGGCGGCGGTGTGCATATGGTATAAGGAAGAGCAAAAAGGAAATAAAACAGGCATGAATCAGGATAGAGTGTATGAAAATAGAAGAAATTCCTATCAGGGAAATCCGATGGAGCGGCCGGAGCCGTTTTTTGCGGCACAGCCCTTATGGGGAAGAAGTATGGAGGAGCAGCAGGAAGCGCGGGAACGGCAGCGGATGCAGTCGTATTATTCCCGGACGGCATCTGATCTGCAGCGGCTGGTGGAGGCAGAGTGTGACCGCATGGATTACCGCGGCAGCATGATGTACGACGAATTGCCGGACCGGCTTATGATGGAGCACACCTGCCGGAATATCGCACGTCAGTACGGCAGGGAAAACGGCGGGAAGGATGAGAAAACGGCAGAAGAGGAACTGCTCGATTTGATCGGCGTTCTTTTTTATAATGAAATGTTCCGGAGGCGGAGCAGGAGGAAACATTATTACAATCTGTGGCTTTAAACCGCGCCATAAAGTAATAAGAGGGTAACACATTTTTAATAATTTTTCTGTTGTGGTTTTGCGGAAAACAGATTACAATATTAGCGGGGTTGTAAGGGGCTTTATTACACATGTTTACAAACGATTCAGAAAGTTTGGAGAGTATAAATGGAATTACAGAAATTATTACAGGATGAAATCCGGGAAGGGCTGTACCGTATCACGATCAGCGGCCCAAGAGGGGACAGTGAAGTGTCCAAAGTGAGAATACGCCCGGTTGAAATAAAAGGAAAACTGCTCTTTCAGTGCCAGGAGACCGTCGGCACGAAGGAGTTTCATAAAAATATGACAAAAGACGACGTGATCACCCGGATCAGAGACTGGATGAACGGAACCTTCAAGCAGATGCAGCTCGAATCCGACACCTGCACAGCATCCGTTCTGGTCAGCAAAAAGGGAACGATGACGATCAAAAAGAAACCGCATATGAAAGGAACCGGCAAACCCGTCAATCTGGCGCACAACCGGAAGAAACGGTATATTCTGGAAGAAGGAATCCCGGTTCCTTTTTTACAGGATCTCGGTGTTATGACAAAAGAAGGCAAAATCGTGCGGACCCGCTACGACAAGTTCCGCCAGATCAACCGCTTTCTGGAGTTCATCGAAGATATCCTGCCGCAGCTCCCATCGGACCGCGAGATCACGATTCTCGATTTCGGCTGCGGAAAATCGTATCTGACGTTTGCGATGTATTATTACTTCCGCGAACTGAAAAAACTGGATGTCAATATCATCGGACTTGACTTGAAAGAGGATGTCATCGCAATCTGCAACGGACTGGCGGAGAAATACGGCTATGAAAAGCTGCATTTCTATCAGGGTGACATCGCTTCTTATACCGGCCGCGACGAGGTCGATATGGTGGTGACGCTGCACGCGTGCGACACGGCGACTGACTATGCGCTGGAAAAGGCCGTCAAATGGAATGCAAAAGTTATTCTTTCCGTTCCGTGCTGCCAGCATGAGCTGAACCGCCAGATTGCAAACAAAGAACTGTATCCGATCATGGATTACGGCATCTTAAAAGAGCGCATGGCGGCGCTTCTGACCGACGGAATCCGGGCAAAGCTTCTGGAGAATGCAGGCTATGAGACACAGATTCTTGAGTTCATCGACATGGAGCACACGCCGAAGAACCTTCTGATCCGCGCGGTAAAACGCCAGGAAGGCTCGAAAAAACTGCCGGAAGAACTGAAAGTGTGCATGGAAGCGTACCATGTGAAGCCGACACTGGCAGACCTCCTCACAGAAAAGGAGGAGCCGTGATGAATAAAAGAGCAGCAAGGATTCTGATCCTTTTTCTTGTTTTTGCCGCATCAGTCGGTGTGTTCACACACCTGATGAGCCACGAGACGACGGAGAATGCGACCGATCTGGACGCAGCGAGTCTTCCGGTGCTGTACATGAAGACCGCGGACACGACAGTGAACCGCATGTACGGATACCGCCAGGAGATGAACGGCGTAACGACAAGAGAAAACCTGACACCGCTGCCGATGGACCGTTCGCTTACGCTTGAAATTGATGCGAAGGGACAGAAAATTATAAACGTGACCTATACGGTGGAAAGCACAGACGGCGGAGCGCTGATTGAAAACTCGGTGCTGAAATCGTTTGACGAGGACGGAAGCTATCTGAAAGCAGACTTCCAGTTAGAGACCGCGATTCTGATGAATCAGGAATATACGCTGAAGCTCGAGGTTGCCTACGGAAACGGCCAGTCTGCCTGGTATTACACCCGCATTGTACAGCGCAACGGCGTGGAGGTCGGCGATTATCTGGCCTACACGCAGATGTTTGCGCAGACATGCCTGGATAAAACGCAGGCGGAAGCGCTCGTTCCGCAGCTTGAGCCGGATGAGACGGGGGATAATTCTTCGTTCCTCAATGTCAACATTCATTCCAGCCTCGACCAGATTTCCTGGGGAAGCCTCGCACCGACGATCGTACAGCAGCCGGTGCAGCAGATCAAAGAAGCGAATGAGACGACGACCAGCATCAAACAGGAGTACATGATCAGTGCGCAGGATGAGAACGGACAGACGGAGTATTATACCGTAAGCGAGTTCTACCGGATGCGAGAGTCCGACGGAGAGATTATTCTGCTGGACTTCGAGCGGAGCGCACAGCAGATCTTTGATCCGGAGCTTGGTGTTCTGACGAAATCCGGCATTAACCTCGGTGTGACCGGCGAGGATACCAAGTATGTGACGAATACGGCAGGTGATATTGTCGCATTTGTAGTAAACGGTGATCTCTGGTGCTACAACCGCAGCGCCAACAAGACGATCCGCGTTTTCAGCTTCCGTGAGAACGGCAGCATGGATGACCGGGAACAGCACGGAGAGCATGATGTCAACATTGTACGTGTGGATGATGCGGGCGATGTGACGTTTGTTGTTTATGGCTATATGAACCGCGGAAACCACGAGGGTGAAGTGGGAGCAGCCGTTTACTATTATCGCGCCGAGCGGAATGTGGCAACCGAGGAGATTTTCGTTCCGGCGGATATTTCCTACGAGATGCTGAAAAAACAGCTCGACCGCCTCTCCTACGTCAACAAGCAGAGAGAGATGTATCTCTATCTGAATGAGAACCTGTGTAAGGTAGATATTGAAACCGGCACGACGACGGTGGTCCGGGAAAGTATCCCGGAGGACTGCTTTGTAGTATCGGAAAGCCAGGAGAGCATCGCGTGGATGGATGCGGACAATGCAAGCAGTGCGATGAACATCACCGTGATGAATCTGGAGAGCGGGGAAACGCAGCGCTTTGCGGCGGATGACGGACAGAAGATCCGGGCACTTGGCTTTATCAATGAAGACTTTGTCTATGGTATGGCAAACGACAGCGATATTTTAAAAGATATTTCCGGCAATGAAGTTTTCGCTATGCATACGGTGCGGATTGTCAGCATCGACGGAACCGTGAAAAAAGAGTATCACCAGAACGGCTATTATGTGACAGGCGTGTCGATTTCGGACGGCCTTCTGGAGCTGGACCGCGTGGTACGCCAGGAAAACGGCTATGCGGATGCGCCGGAGGATCACATCATGAACGGCGAGCAGCAGAGCCAGGAACTGGTGACGGGCCGCCTGGCAACGGTGGACGACAGAAGAGAGCAGCAGTTCCTTCTGGAATTCTCGACGAGCGGCAAAACACAGTCGCTTCTGACACTGACACCGAAATATATCTATTCAACCTTACGGACCGATCTTACGATGTCGTACGACACGGGCAGCGCAGATCTTTACTATGTATATGGAAAAGGAAAACTGATCGCCATTTTAAGCTCCCCGGCCGAGGCCGTACAGCTTGCCGATGAGAATGTCGGCGTTGTGCTGAACAGCAGCCAGTCCTATGTGTGGGAGCGCGGAAACCGCCAGCAGGGCATGCGCCTCGACGAGACAACGATGCCGTCGGGATTCCAGAGTGCATCTCTGGACGAAAACGTGCTGAAGGAGTCACTCGGTGATGATTACGAACTGCTGAACCTGACGGGCTGCACAAGAGAAGAAATTCTCTACATGATCAGCAGCGGCTACGGCGTTGTTGTAAAGACCGGCGCGAACGAGAGTCTGCTTCTGACCGGATACGATATTTTTGGAAATTCCTGGCTGTATAACCCGGCAACGGGCGAGACAACTGCACTTTCTGACGATGACAGCGATGCATTGTTCGCACAGAACGGCAATGTCTTCATCAGTTATATTAAAAAAGTAAAGATCGAGTGATTTGCGGGGTTTTCTAATGACGCAAAAAGTGCTAGAATAAAGAAAGCACTATGAATATTTAGGGAGAAAAAAGACAATGAAACTTACAACCATCCGAGAGATTTATAAAAACCGGGAAGCATACCTGGACAAAGAAGTAACCGTAGGCGGCTGGGTGCGCAGCGTACGTGATTCCAAAACCTTTGGTTTCATCGTTCTGCACGACGGAAGCTATTTCGAAACCCTGCAGATCGTATACCACGATGAGATGGAAAACTTCGCTGAGATTTCCAAAATGAACGTCGGCGCAGCCATCATCGTAAAAGGTATCCTCGTTGCTACCCCGCAGGCAAAACAGCCGTTTGAGATTCAGGCGGCAGAAGTTACCGTAGAGGGCGTTTCCGCACCGGATTACCCGCTGCAGAAAAAACGCCACTCCATGGAATACCTTCGTACCATTTCCCATCTGCGTCCGAGAACCAACACCTTCCAGGCAGTATTCCGTGTTCGTTCCCTCTGCGCCTATGCGATCCATCAGTTCTTCCAGGAGAGAGACTTCGTTTATGTCAACACCCCGCTGATCACCGGAAGCGACTGCGAGGGAGCCGGCGAGATGTTCCAGGTAACCACCATGGATCTTGACAATATTCCGAAAACAGAGGACGGCGCTGTTGATTTCACACAGGACTTCTTCGGAAAGAAGACAAGCCTTACCGTAAGCGGACAGTTAAACGGCGAGACCTTTGCACAGGCATTCCGCAATATCTACACCTTCGGACCGACCTTCCGTGCAGAAAATTCCAACACCACCCGCCATGCAGCAGAGTTCTGGATGATCGAGCCGGAAATCGCTTTCGCTGATCTGGAGGACGATATGGAGCTTGCTGAGGCAATGCTGAAATATGTCATCCGCTACGTTATGGAGCATGCACCGGAAGAAATGCAGTTCTTCAACAGTTTCGTGGACAAGGGACTGATCGAGCGTCTGAACCATGTCGTAAATTCTGAGTTCGGCCGTGTAACCTACACCGAGGCTATCGAGCTTCTGGAGAAAAACAACGACAAATTCGATTACAAAGTATACTGGGGATGCGATCTGCAGACCGAGCATGAGCGTTATCTGACCGAGCAGATCTTCAAGAGACCGGTTTTCGTTACCGATTATCCGAAGGAGATCAAAGCGTTCTACATGAAGCTGAACGATGACAACAAGACCGTTGCAGCTATGGACTGTCTGGTTCCTGGCATCGGAGAGATCATCGGCGGAAGTCAGCGTGAGGACGACTACGAGAAACTGCTTGGCCGTATGAAAGAGCTGGGACTTGCTGAGGAAGATTACGGATTCTATCTGGACCTCAGAAAATATGGTTCTACCCACCATGCAGGATTCGGACTGGGATTTGAAAGATGCGTCATGTATCTGACCGGAATGGGCAATATCCGCGACGTCATCCCGTTCCCGAGAACAGTAAACAACTGCGAGCTGTAATTACGAAAAGTGATATAGAAACTTAAAAAATACGGATGCCGGGTGCAGTGGAATCCAATGTGGATTTGGTGCACCTGACGTCCGTATTGTAGTAATAGAGAAAATGAATCCAGAAAGGGGTATGCGCCTATGCGGTTTATTCATATTGCGGATGTGCATCTCGGCATGCAGCCGGATGCGGGATTTCCCTGGAGCGAGGAGCGCGGGGAGGCCATCTGGGAGAGCTTCCGGCGGATCATCCGCCTGGCCGGTCGGGAAAAGACGGACTTTCTGCTGATCGCGGGAGATCTGTTTCAGTGCCAGCCGCTTCTGCGGGAACTGAAAGAGGTTAATGATCTCTTTGCTTCCATCCCGGAGACGATCGTCGTGCTGATTGCCGGAAACCACGATTATGTGAAGCGGGAGAGCTTTTACCGCGGTTTCGACTGGGCAGACAACGTGGTAATGCTCCTGTCGCCGGAGCCGGAGTGTGTTGAAGTCCCGGAGAAGAAGACGGCGGTGTACGGATGCAGTTACGACAAAAAAGAGATTCTGGAAAACCGGCTGGACGGCGTGCGGCCGGAGGGAAAAATGAAATATCATCTGCTGCTCGCGCACGGCGGCGATGCCCGCCACATGCCGTGGAATCCGGGCCGCATGGCGCAGGCTGGGTTTGATTATATTGCGTGCGGGCACATTCATAAGCCGGGGATTCTTATTCCCGACAAAATGGCATACGCAGGCGCACTCGAACCGACGGATGAGACGCAGTTGGGGCCGCACGGCTACATCCGCGGAACGGTGGACGAGCACGGCACGCGGATTCAGTTTGTGCCGTTTGCCAGATATGAGTACGAAGATCTGGTGTTGAACGTGACGGAGGATCTGACACAGTATGCGCTGGAGACGAAGCTGAAACAGGAGCTGGCGCTGCGGGAGGATGGGAAGAACCGAAAAATCATCCGCCTGAAACTTGTGGGACCCCGTGCCGCCGAGCTGGAATTTTCTCCGAAACGGCTGCTGGACTGCGGCAGAGTCATCTCCGTGGAGGATGAAACACGTCCGGCATACGATCTGGAACAGATGAAGAAAACGTATGGCGCTAGTCTGATCAGCGCCTATATTGAAGCATTTGAAACAAAGACGGATGCGCAGTCACAGAAGGCGCTCGACTATGGTCTCGAGGCGCTGCTGGCGGCACGCAGGAACGGCTGAAAAAAGATTGCGGGAGGCGTAGAAGATGAAAATAGAAAAACTGGAAATCCGCAATTTTGGAAAAATGCAGAACCGCACACTGGAATTTTCCGATGGGATTCAGCTCATCAGCGGGGAAAATGAGAGCGGAAAATCGACCGTCCATACCTTCATCCGCAGCATGCTGTTTGGCATGACACGCGGCCGGGGGCGGGCGGCAAAAAATGATGTCTACAGTCGTTATGAGCCATGGGAAAATCCGGCATACTATGCGGGAGAGATGGTGCTTGAAAGCGGCGGCAAACGGTTCCGCCTGACCCGGAATTTCGGGCGGCAGAACGCCAATGCAAAGCTGGTGTGCCTGACGGACGGCGAGGTGCTCTCCGTGGAGGACGGCGATCTTTCCATGCTGCTCGGCGGTGTCAGTGAGATTGTGTATGATAATACGGCTTCGATCGGGCAGTTAAAAGGAAGAACCGAGGAAGGGCTTGCGGATGAGCTGCGGAACTATATGGCAAATTACCAGGGGAGCAGCGATGGAGAGCTCGATGTGGCGGCGGCGCTGGATCTGCTGAAGCAGAAGAGAAAGCGCCTGGAGCAGGAACAGAAAAAGACGCTGGCGGGACTGGAAAAACGGAAGGAAGAACTTGAGACGAAAATTTCCGTTTTTACGGAGGAGTGCCGTCAGAGCGAGGAGAATCTGCAGCAGGCGAAAGAGCAGATGAAGCGGGATATTTATCAGAAGGATGTGCCGATCGAACGGGTGCGGAAGATGAAAAAAGAATCTCGGAAGAGCCGCAAATGGGGTGCCGCGTGCGTGGCGCTGGCTGGATTTCTCTTGTTCTTATGCATTCTGCAGTTCTTCCATATTGATTCGCTGCTGACGAGAACGGGACTCGGGCTTGCGATTGCGGCGCTCTTGTATCTGGCGTACAGTCTGTTCCGTCACCGGAAAACGGAGGTCGAGCAGGTCGTGACGGAGCCGGAGGAGCAGGCGATCCGCCGCCAGCAGTGGAATGTGGACCGCCTGAAGCAGGAGCTGGGGCAGAAACAGACGGTGCTGTCGAACTTGCAGAGTGAATACGAAGAGCTCTGCATTTCCATGACGGAAAAAGATCATCTGCAGGAAGAACTCGATGCGCTTTCCATGGCGGGGGAGACGATCCAGAGTCTCTCCGTACAGATGCAGAGCCGGATCGGCGACCGCTTAAAACAGCAGATGTCAAAAACGCTGTCATCGCTGACGAATGGCCGCTATCTGCAGGTGAATATGGATGAGAATCTGCGGATCGGCCTTCACACCGCAGACGAATATGTGCCGCTTGAACAGGTCAGCCGCGGCACGATCGAGCAGGCGTACTTTGCGCTCCGCATGGCGGCGATGGATGTGCTCTGCGGCGAGGAGGAGCTGCCGGTGATTCTCGATGAATCGTTTGCGTTTTACGATGAAAACCGGCTGAAAGAAACTTTGAAATGGCTGGCGGAAAACCGGACGCAGGTGCTGCTCTTTACGTGTCAGAAGCGGGAGGAGGAAGCACTCTCGGAGATGGGAATTCCGTACCGGAAAATTGTGCTTTAAGTAATGCGGCTCGCAGAGAATCGGTGAGTTGTGGTTTGGAAATAAAGGAGAATAGAAGTTATGCTGACAATAGGATGTCATTTATCATCGTCCAAAGGATATCTTGCCATGGGAAAAGAGGCGGTGTCCATCGGGGCGAATACCTTTCAGTTTTTTACAAGAAACCCGAGAGGAAGCAAGGCGAAAGCCATCGACGAGGCGGATGTCGCAGCGTTTCTTTCTTACAGTAAGGAGCATGGAATCGAGCGCATTTTGGCACATGCGCCGTACACGCTGAATCCGTGCTCGAAGGATGCGCACACGAGAGAGTTTGCATGGATGACGATGGCGGATGATCTGAAACGGATGGAGTATACGCCGGGAAACTGCTACAATTTCCACCCGGGCAGTCATACCGGACAGGGGGCGGAAGAGGGAATCCGTCTGATTTCGGAGATGCTGAATGAAATTTTAAAACCGGAGCAGACGACCACGGTGCTGCTTGAGACGATGGCAGGAAAAGGAACCGAAGTCGGCCGCTCGTT
>OKSA01003267.1_pt1 | contig 12149 bp, 12 predicted proteins | sample 1601181 | NCBI WGS metagenome assembly OKSA01 (sample SAMEA3541538, study PRJEB24748) | human gut metagenome | biome: human gut; feature: human-associated habitat; material: faeces | place: China | collected 2012 | reverse complement strand
AGGCAGAGAGCTGCGGAGCAGAATTTTATTATGTCGCCGTTCCGTGCCAGTATGTCTACTATGAGGACAGCTACCCCGCCTATCTCACGAACCGCTCGCGCTATACCGACCTTGAGCTCTCCGCACTGACGGAGGAGATGAACGCGCAGGGCGTGTGCTTCCTCGACATGGGCCCCGTCTTCGACTCGCTCGGCCATCCGCCCGAGTTCAGCTCGCGGGTGGACAACCACTACGGTCTTCTTGGCGCGTATGAGACCTACCGTGCCGCCGCACAGAAGCTAAACGGCGACTATGGCCTCGCGCTCTCCTTCCTCGAAGAGGGCACGGATGTGACGTTTTCCGCGCTGCCTAACCCCTATATGGGCTCGCGCACGCGCAAGCTTCTGGGGCTGCGCGGCGATGATGAAAAGCTGCTCACCGCCGCCTTCCGCGAGGATATCCCCTTCACCCGCCTTGACAACTGGCAGGAGGTGGCCTCTGCGGTCTACGCCCTTCCCGCCACCGAGGATGAAGCCCTGACCTACGGCCTCTACATGGGCGGCGACATCGCCGAGACGTGCATCCGCACGGACCGCCCCTCGCTCCCCACCGCCCTCATCTTCGGCGACAGCTTCACCAATGCCGTGGAGAGCCTCGCCTATTACAGCTTCGACGAGATGCGCTCTGTCGACCTGCGGCACTATAAGACGCAGAGCATCAGCGACTATATCGCCGCCTATCAGCCCGACGTCGTCATCTGCATCCGCGATTACGAGGCGCTCCTCTCGCGCAGCGACAACGGCGGCCTCTCCTGACTTCAAGCAAGGAGGTCTTTTATGACCGTCTCCCTTTCCGATCATTTTACGTATCAAAAGCTGCTGCGCTTTGTCGCGCCCAGCATTTTGATGATGATCATCACCTCTATTTACAGCATTGTCGACGGCTTTTTCGTCTCGAACTTCGTCGGCAAAAATTCGTTTGCCGCGCTGAACCTCATTTTTCCCGTCATCATGGCGCTCGCCGCCGTCGGCTTTATGATCGGCACAGGCGGCAGCGCGCTCATCGCCAAAACGCTCGGCGAGGGTAAGCCCAGGAAAGCGAACGAGATCTTCTCCATGCTCGTCATCGTGCTTGCCGCCGGCGGCGCGATTTTAAGCGGCGTGTGCATCGTTTTCCTGCGCCCCATCTCGTTCGCCGTCGGCGCAACGGACCTGACGATCGATGACTGCGTGCTCTACGGGCGCGTGCTGCTGGCTGCTCTCCCTTTTTTCATGCTGCAAAACAGCTTCCAGAGCTTTTTGGCGACGGCGGAAAAGCCGCACTTCGGCCTGCGCGTGACGGTGTTCGCGGGGCTGACGAACATGGTACTCGATTTTCTGCTCGTCTACGTGTTCCCGTTCGGGCTTCTCGGTGCGGCGCTCGCCACGGCGTTTTCGCAGATTGTCGGCGCGCTCATCCCGCTTGTCTACTTTCTCCGCCCGAACGATTCACCGCTGCGCCTCACGCGTCCGCGCTTTGACTTCCGCGCCCTCGGCAAGGCCTGCTACAACGGCTCGAGCGAGATGGTCAGCAACCTTTCGACCTCTCTCGTCGGCGTACTCTATAACGTGCAGCTCATGGCGATTGCCAAGGAAAACGGCGTGAATGCCTACGGTGTTCTGATGTACGTGAGCTTCATCTTCATGGCGTTTTTCTTCGGCTATTCCATCGCCGTCACGCCCGTCGTCGGCTATCACTACGGCGCGAAGAATCACGCCGAGCTCAAGAGCCTCCTCAAAAAGAGCCTGACCGTCACGCTCATCACGAGCCTTGCGATGACGGCCTCGTCCATCCTGCTGGCAAACCCCATCGCACATCTTTTCGTCGGCTACGACGCGGAGCTGTGCGACATGACGGTCAACGCGCTGCGCATCTACGCGCTCTCATTCCTCGTCTGCGGTTTCAATATCTTCGGTTCGGCGTTTTTCACGGGGCTCAACAATGGCACAGCCAGCGCGCTCATTTCGTTCCTGCGCACGCTCGTCATTCAGGTCGCCGCGGTGCTTCTTTTGCCAAAACTTCTTGGCATCAACGGCATCTGGCTCGCCATCACCGTGGCCGAAGCGCTCACGCTGATCGTCACTGCCGCGCTCTTCCTCGCGGGGCGCAGAAAGTATCACTACGTCTGACGGTTTTTCATGCGTAATACCGGAAGCGGCGGACTTCCTCGCGCTCTTCTGATAGAATTTATTTAGAGACAGCGTGAGATAAATCGAGATCTGATGGAGCATTAGAAGTGGAAATCAGAAAAGTAAATGAAAATAAAAAGCAATTCCTCACACTTCTGCTGTTGGCAGACGAGCAGGAAGATATGGTCGACCGCTATCTCGAAAAAGGCGCAATGTACGTTCTTGACGACTGCGGTGTGAAGGCAGAATGTGTTGTCACAGATGAAGGTGACGGAATCCTTGAAATCAAGAATATTGCAGTTGATCCGAGGCATCACGGAATGGGATATGGCAAAGCACTGATTGATTTTCTTGCCAGTAAATATGCAGATGAATATTCTGTTTTGCAGGTTGGAACAGGTGACAGTCCATTGACGATACCATTTTATGAAAAATGTGGATTTGTTCGTTCTCACAAGATTCCCAATTTCTTTACCGATAATTATGACCACCTAATTTATGAGGGCGGTATACAACTAATAGATATGGTATATTTGCAAAGACATATATAACTTCCAGTTTACCACACGGGTACATAGATTTTGCTGCGGTACAAAACAAGCCGGGCGGTGAGATGAATCGCCGTCTGGCTTGTTGGCTGTGAGGGAAAGGCCACGATGGACCTTCCTGCATGGGGGGAAAACGCTGTCTCTGATGCGGCACTCCGGTCTTTTGCAGCCTGCTCCCTGCCAGAGCTGTGTGGACAGCAAAATAAGCGCAGCCCTTGCACCGCCTTGCCGGATGTGATAGGATGAAGAAAACCATGTGAGGGAGGAACCACTATGCCGTTTCTGATGATCCGCAACGACATCACCAAGGTAACAGCGGATGCCATCGTCAACTCCGCCAACCGGAACCTTTTGCAGGGCAGCGACACCCTTGCCTGCATCACCGGCGGCATTGCCGAAGCCTTTTACGGAATGCCACAGGAACTGCGGGCAGAGACCTTGAAGCGTCTGCCGGAGGATCTGCGGGCAGCGTATGAGCTGTTCCGGCAGAACCTTGAGCGCAGGAGGTGACACCGCCGGTGTTGCACAGACTTAAGCTGTATTTGGAAAACTGAGGATCGTACCGGAAGAACAGCAAAACACCCGCCTGTGTATTGTGTGCAAAGCACAGTACACGGGCGGGTGCTGTTTTGTTGGGGGTTGTTCACGCCGTCAGAAGGGGGTAAAACATAATTTTTGTGGAGTTCCGTCCAGCAGATACCGGATATAGAGACGGTCGTTTTCCGTTTCCACCTGCACCTGCGTGGCGTGCTCAAAGAGGGTGCGCAGACGGCGGTACTCTGCCCGCTGCGCATCCGTGTAGTGAGACGGCATATCCGAGGTAAGGAACACATTGCCCAGCAGGGCATTGACCGTGGCAAGGGTGCGTTTTTGCTCTGCCGTCAGCTTGCAGTTTTCCTCCCGGAGGAAGAACACATCCGGGTCGCTGCCATAGGCACGGCTATTGAGCTGCCGCCGGAATAGCGTGTTGTTGATGGCCTGCTTTGTGGATACCCGCTCCCGGTGGAACAGGCGCATATACCACACATCGTCCCAGTCCAGCCCTACGTCACAGCTGACACGGCAGTAATCCACCAGCCCGAAAGCCGGCATCACCGGTACGCCGCAGCCGAGAATCTGCTTTTGCCCGCACCAGCTACGCAGCAGCTCCATAGCACGGTACATCCGGGCTGCCCGGCTCTCGCGGGCGTTGCCAAAGGGAGCAGCACCGTACAGAAAATCCAGCTTGACAAGGTCGAAGCCCCAGTCGTTCAGCACCCGGTCAAATACCCGGCGCAGATAGTCCAGCACGGCCGGGTTGTCGATATCCAGCGCATAGAAACTACTCCAGTTGCAGCCGCAGCACCACGGTGCATCGTTCACCTTCAGCAGCCAGTCCGGGTGCTGTCGGAAAAGGGCAGAGTCCTTTTCGCACACAAAGGGTGCAAGCCAGAGCCCAGCCTGAAAGCCGGCGGCGTGAATTTCCTCCACCATGCCTTTCAGCCCGTGGGGGAATTTCTGCGCATCCGTTTCCAGCCAGTCGCCCACCTTGGGCTCCCAGCCATCATCGATCTGGAACAGGTCTCCCAGACAAAGCAGGCTGCGACATCCGGTCAGATCCTCCCGGATGGTATCCTCGGTGATGTCCTGATAGCGGTTGTACCAACTGGAATAGCCGGCCAGCTTCTTTTCAGTCCGGGGCTTGATGCCCATAGCCTGAAACCAGCCGTCGAACACCTCGGTCTCGCCGCCCTCGGCAAAAAACAGGTCAAGGAGTGGGAAACTGCCGCCGGGATGCTCCACCCCGGCGCAGTCACGCTCCAGCGTCAGCAGGGCTTTGCGGCTGTCGTACCGGAGGATGGTGTAGCCCGGAGTCTCGTCCAGCGATGCCACCAGCCGGAACTGTGCGCCCTTGCGGAAATAGCAGTAGGAAAAACCGTGGCTCTGCCCCTTGTGATGCCCATAGGGCACAAAATGGTAATCGCCGTAGCGGTCAAAGGCATATTTTTTGCGCAGAAAGCCGGGGATGTGGTCGGTGCCGCGCAGCTTGCCGTTCCGGTCCAGCTCCGGGCTGTAGGTCCATGTCTGGTAGCCGTTCATGAACAGACGCTCGTCTGCTTCCATCGTCCACGGCAGCTCGGCGCGCACGGTCTTCAGCGTCCCAGCGGGCAGGTCTGCCGTCAGATGCAGCGCACCGCAGCCCGGATGCACCGGGGCATCGCCCTGCCACACGCCGCCGGAGGTCTCAGCGTACCAGTGCAGCATTTCAGTCATGGTGCGTTTCCTCCCCGTGGAGCTGTGCGCTGATCTCGGCAGCGCGGGCATCGGTCAGAACAAACTTGCGGCGGAACAGCACCAGCGCACCAGCCAGCACCAGCATGGGCAGAATGGTCATTATCAGGCGCAGACCCAGAAGGGTTCCGGCGCTTTGTACTGCCACCGGGCCGGTCTCCTCCGTGTTGCCCACAAGACCGATGAGGTCCAGCCCGATGCCGGTCAGGAATACCGCCACGCCGGAGGCAGCCTTGACCACAAAGGTCTGCATGGAAAAGATAACGCTCTCCTCCCGGCGTCCGGTCTTGAGCTGACCGTAATCCACGCTGTTGGAAAGGAACAGGGTGGTCAGCACGGTCAGCATTCCGTTGCAGGCGAACACCACCACGCCCGGAATGCACAGCAGGGCAAGGCTGTGGGACAGGCCGGTCAGGCAGAACACCAGCAGCGTGCCGTAGCCGCACAGCGCCAGCAAAAGGCTCAGGTAAAACACCTGCGTACTGCTGAACTTTTTGCGCAGCAAGGGGTAAAGCACCATCATACCAAGGATCTGTGCCGCACCGCCCACGGTGGAAAACAGGGTGTAGGTGGCTTTCCAGCCTGCACCGCCAAGGTCGTATTTGAAGAAATAGATGATGAAGTTGGAGGTAAGGTACAGCGCCGAGTTGATCAGCACGATGCTGCCCACCACGACCATAGCCTGATCGTTGCGGAACAGGGCGGAGAACATCTCCTTTACGGTGGCGGTCTTCATCTCACTGGGGGTGGTTTCTTTCATGGAAATGCAGCACATCAGCTCTGTCACTGCAAAAATTACCGCTACGATCAGCGCCACCCAGCGGAAGCCAGCGCGCTCGCTGTCGCCGCCAAGGATGCCCACCAGCAGCATGGTGAACATGGCGATGAGGGCAGAGCCAACGCCTGCACAGGTACGCCCCACCATGGAAAGGTTCTCCCGGTCTTTTGGGGTGCGGGTCACGGCCGGGATCATGGACCAGTAGGGGATATCCATCATGGTATAGGTGACGCCCCACAGGATGTACACCACGCTGAAATAGACCATCAACGCCGCTTCGTCCAGCACCGGGGCGGCAAACAGGGCGTAGAGCACCAGTGCATTGAGCAGCGTGCCGGAAAAGATCCACGGACGGAAACGTCCCCAGCGGGTGCGGGTCTTTGCCACCAGAACCCCCATAAAGGGGTCGTTGAAGGCATCAAAGAACCGGGCCGCCATGAGCACGACGCCCACAAAGCTGGCCGAAAGCCCCAGCACATCCTGATAATAATACATGACGTAAGAAGCCGACAGGGCATATACCATATCCTTGCCCACGGCACCAATACCAAATGCGGTTTTCTGTTTCAGGGTCAGTTCCATACAGCGTCCTCCTTTTCAATGGTGAACCGCAGCACAACGGGCTGGGTCTGCGGTGCAGAAACGGTCAGCAGGGCTTCTCCGGCAGTGCCCACGGTGCGCAGATAGGTTCCGGTCATGCCGCCCTCGGCAACGGCGGTCTGCGGGCCCACAAGGGCGGCGCTGCCCTCCACCGCAAACTGCACCGGGAACTGTGCGTAGGGGGCTGGGGTGCCGTTCTCGTCCAGAATGCGCACCCGGACAGCCGCCATATCGTAAGTATTTTTTTCCCGAAGAGTCGTCCGGCTGACCTTGACTTCCAAGTGCAGCTTTGCACTGGGGCAAAGGGTCACGCTGCGCACCACGTTGCCGTCCTGTACAGCATCGAACCGCCATCGGGTAGCTTCGCCGCCCCAGTTGCCCACATATTTGCCGTAAAGCGCCACGCCATCTTCAAAGCTCATTTTGTAGTGCAGCATACACCAGCCGAATTTGACCTTGTAGGCAAGCGGCAGTCCCGCCAAGCCGTATTTTCCGGCAGCCAGCAGGCAGTCCCGCACAGCGGCCGCTTTGGACGGCGAAAAATGCTCCTGCGTTTTCAGCAGCTCGCCAATGGGATCGTCCATCACAAAGGGCGGATGCGGTAGGGCCGTCCACTCGCTTTGGCGCAGGGCGGTGACAAACACATCGTTTTTGTACAGCTTTACCTGCTGGGCATTGCTGAAAACATAGGCTGTGCCCAGCTGCCCGGCGGGGTTATCGCCGATGTCCATGGAGGAGCTGACCGCCAGCACCGGGTCAGTATCGCCCTGACTGGCATAGACCGCTGCCGCCAATTTGGGGTTGCGGAAGCTGTCCAGCACCCCGTGGTAGCAGATGCGATCCCCGGAGCCAAAGTCCTTGTGGGTCTGGTAGTCGAACATACACCAGCCGAAGCACCCGGCGTGCTCTCCGCTGGCATAGGCGGCGTTCTGCACCCGGACATGCCGCAGGGCGTGTTCCTGTCGATGGGGACCATCGTCAAAGGCTTTTGTGGGGTACATGTGACCGTTGCACTCCGAGATGAGCAGCGCCTTGCCCATATCCGGGGTCACGTCCTTTTTGGGCTTTGCGCCGGGCGTTACGCCGTTGTGGGAAAAATCGTTGTAGGCATAGACATCCTCCAGCAGATGGCTCTTTTCCAGATACCGCACGCCGGAGGTGGCGCGGCTGGGGTCCAGCTGGTGGGCGATCTTGTTGGTGCGGTTATAGAAAGCATCGTCGTCCACGCTTTCGTTGATGCGCACGCCCCACAGGATGATGCTGGGGTGGCTGCGGTTTTGCAGGAGCATCTCTCGCAGCATCTCGCAGGCAGCGTCCTTCCAGTTGTCATCCCCGATGTGCTGCCAGCCCGGCAGCTCGGTGAACACCAGCAGACCCCGCCGGTCGCACTCATCCAGAAAATACGGACTTTGAGGGTAGTGGCTGGTGCGCACGGCGGTGCAGTGCAGTTCCTCCTGCAAAATGCGGGCATCCTCCCGCTGCAGGCTTTCCGGTGCGGCGTAGCCGATGTAAGGGTAGCTCTGGTGCCGGTTCAGCCCCCGCAGGAAGGTCTTTTTGCCGTTGAGATAAAAGCCATCCGCCCGGAACTCCGCCGTGCGGAAGCCAAACGTCACCTGTTTGCGATCGATGGGTTGTCCGGCTGCGTTCAAAAGTTCTGCCGTAGCATGATGCAAAACCGGATGCTCAGCATCCCACGGCTGTGCGTCCGGGACGGAAAACTGCATCTTCCCGGTTTCTGCCGCCTGTGCGGTCTGCTGGGCCAGCAGGGTGCCGTCTGCGGTCTCCAGCCGAATGCGGACCGCCACAGCTGCGGGTGTAAGCTCGGCTGTCCACTGCACCACAGCCTCTTGCAGGGTGGGCGTGTAGACGAACAAATCAGTCAGGCGGCTCTCTGCCGTAGCTTCCAGCCAGACCTCCCGGTACAGACCGCCGTAGGTCAGGTAATCAATGACAAAGCCAAAGGGCGGAATGGCCGGGTCTTCACGAGTATCCAATTGCACGGTCAGCAGGTTCTCACCCTCCCGGTCCACAAGGTCGGTGATCTCCACCGCAAAGCCGGTATAGCCGCCCCGGTGTTGCCCAGCAACCCTGCCGTTGACCCGCACCACCGCCTGATGGGCGGCTCCGTCAAAGCGGACAAACAGCCGGGGCGCAGCCTGTACCGGCGGCACCCGGAACCGCTTCCGGTAGCCGCAGACCATCTCGTAATCGGCCGGAGAGGCATAGTGCAGCGGCACCTCCCGGCAGGTATGGGGCAAGCGGACGGCTTGTTGTTTTGGTACAGGCAGCCCCTTGCCAAAGGCTTCCGTCCAGTGTCGTGTAAACTCCCAGTTCTCGCAAAAGCTGTGTTTCATCGCAGCAGCACTCCTTCCAGTAAGATCGAGATCATTTCTTCCAGCACAGCCACATACTGCACCCCGCTTTCTGCCAGACTGCGGTCTGCCAGAAAGCTCTCGATGGATGCGGTGATCATCTGCCGCAGCACCGGCAGGGACACCGGACGCATGACTCCCTCTGCCACAGCCTGTTCCAGCAGCGCCATGGTGGGTTCCCACCCGTTTTCCAATTGACTGCGCACCCGCGCCGCCACCACTGGGTATTTCTCGTCCAGCTCCTTCATCTGCCGCAGGTCCAGCGCAGCATATTCCGTCGGCATGGCAATGATGACCGCCCGCAGCTTCTCCTGCAAAGTACCGCTGCCCGCCAGAATTTTCTGCTTGCAGTGGTGGATCTCCGCAAAGGCGTGGTCTACCATGTCCAGCAGAAGGGCCTCCTTGGAGGGGTAAACGGTGTAGATGGTTTTTTTGCTGATATGCAGCGGCTCTGCCACCTGCTGCATGGTGAAATGCAGCCCCTGTTGACGGAATAACTGCATGGCCTGCGTGCGCACCAGCGCATCGAGCTTTTCCTGCATGAGCATCCTCCTTGTGGAAACTGTGCTTGCTTTTCTGGTTTCCATTCTAGTATGGAAACCCACGCAAATCAAGCGGTTTCCGCATTTTCTGCGTTCTGCCAAGAAAGTGCAGACATTTTGCAGCAGAATGACAAAAAGAACCCCGGCGTGCCTTGAAAGCTGCCGGGTTTTTTGCGTGCGAAAGCTTTTCAGTGGGGAGAAGGCATGGTATACTGGGTGCAGCGATATGGAATTCCGGAGGTGTTTTTTTGAGAACATACAACAACAAGGAAGAGCTCAAGGCGGAGATCAATAAAGCATTCGAGAAGTATATTTCAGAGTTTGATGACATCCCCGAAGCCTTAAAGGATAAACGGGTCGAGGAGGTGGACCGGACACCGGCAGAAAACCTTGCGTATCAGGTGGGCTGGACGACACTGGTTTTGAAATGGGAAACGGATGAACGAAACGGTCTACCGGTAAAAACGCCGTCGGAGGACTTCAAATGGAATCAACTGGGTGGATTGTATCAGTGGTTCACGGATACTTATGCACCGTTATCCCTGCAGGAGCTGAAAGCCCGATTGAAGGAGAATATGGATCGGCTCAATGCAATGATCGATGCCATGAGCGAGGAGGAGCTGTTCCAGCCGCATAAGAGAAAATGGGCGGATGATGCCACGAAAACAGCGGTGTGGGAGGTGTACAAGTTCATTCACGTCAACACGGTCGCTCCCTTCGGGACCTTTCGGACTAAGATCCGGAAATGGAAAAAGCTTGCGCTGTGATCTCCGCATTGCTGCACAGGATAAATATAAAGCGTATCTGGATTATTTTAGGATCAGGTATTAAGAAAAAGCATAGAAGCTGCGCTGAAAAACAGAGATTTGCAGAAACTTATGGAGGAATATAGAGATTATGATAAAAGTGCTTTTTATCTGCCACGGCAATATCTGCCGCAGCCCCATGGCGGAATTTGTGATGAAGGACTTAGTGGAAAAGGCGGGGCTTTCCGGGCAGTTTGAAATTGCCTCGGCAGCCACCAGCACCGAGGAAATCGGCAACCCGGTCTATCCGCCTGCCCGGCGCAAGCTGGCAGAGCACGGCATTTCCTGTGATGGCAAAACCGCCCGGCAGATGACCCGGCGGGACTATGAGAGCTACGACTATCTCATTGCCATGGACCACAACAACCTGCGGAACATGACCTGCTTTGTGGGCAGCGACCCCGACCACAAGGTGTCGCTGCTGATGGACCACACCCGCCGCCCCGGCGATGTGGCAGACCCGTGGTACACCGGGGATTTTGAAGCCACCTGGCAGGATGTGCTGGAGGGCTGCACCGCCCTGCTGGAAGAACTGCGATAAAAGGGGAAAAGTATGACGGAACGTTACTGCGAAGGCGAACGGTTTACCGGCCTGTCGTTTGCTAGGGAAATCTTTGAGCGCTGCGATTTTGCAGACTGCCTATTTGTGGACTACTCCTTTACAAAATGTGAGCTGGACCACACCACCCTGAACGAGTGCCGGTTCGTGCGGTGCGAGATCACCGGGCTGCGGAGCGTATCCTCCTCGGTGCAGGACCCGGAGAAGGTGGAAACCAAAGAGGTGCACATCAACGAGTACGGCACCGACGATTACAGCCGCCTTGTGCTGACCTACCCCGGCGGCTGCAAGGCGGAGTCTGTCCAGACCATCGGGCAGGAGCTGGAGCGCAATGCCCGTATCGTTGGTACCAAGGGCAGTATTTTCCTGCCGGATTTCCAGCACGCCGAGACCATGACGCTGGAAGTGGAGGGCAAAGAGCCGGAGGTCATCCGCTGCCCGGTGGACATCAACGGCTTTGAGTATGAGATCCGGGAAGCAAGCCGTTGCGTCAAGCTGGGACGTACCGGCAGCGACCGCTACACCCCGCAGGATAGCCTTGCCTTGACCCGCCTGATGTACGACACCCGCATGAGCTGGGGCATGAAGTTTGCGGGTGAGGTGTAAGCACACACCTTGCCGCAAAGGGCTTTTTGCGTGCGGAGACTATGGCATACGGAGAGCGGCAACTCGGAATTGATATAAAAAAGAAGGACACATAGATGAAAACAGTGGTTCTTTATAATATTATTTCTTTTATCATCCTCGTTGCTTTGATTTTTGTCTTAAGGATTGTTAGTAAGAGTAATTTAAGACAAAATCAACAACTTGTTATTAAAGTCATTGCAACTATTTTAATTGTTTGTGTGATAGCGTTCGTGCTTTTTATTGATGCAATAGCATTTGGCATTATAGGACCAGTTCAAGATTAACAATTCCAGTTTGACAAGGAAGTGCTTTGCATGAAAAAGCGTATATCAAGGATTCTCGGTTTAATAATGCTGATTATAGCTATTGCATTTATAGTGTTTGCATTGAACCATCCAGAAATGAGTTTTCCTTGGAACAATACCATTACTTGGTTACTGTATGGTTTGTATGTTCTTGTGACAGTCGTGCTGCTTATTGCGCCTAAGATGAAGAAGTAAACAATTCCAGTTTGCCGTACTCGTTCCCAGCAGGGTTTGGGGCAGGCACGCCCCAACAAGAGCACTTCGGAAACTCACAAGAGGTGAAGAAGTGAAGTCCCGGATGGGCAGAAAATTTTCAAAAATTGAAAATTTGTGGCCACGGGACGATTCTTGCTCTCAGCTTTTTCGCTGCGTTTCGCAATTTTCACATTTCAATCTGCTCGCAGATTGTTGACAAGCTGCGCTTGACCCGATACTATAAAGGCAAGTCGAATACACGCCAAGGAGGTGCAACCATGACCGCCGTGATCTACGCCCGCTATTCATCTGACAGCCAGCGAGAAGCGTCCATTGAAGGACAACTGCGCGACTGCAAGGACTACGCCGAGAAGAACGGCATCACCGTGGTCGGCACCT
>OKSA01003258.1_pt1 | contig 12170 bp, 6 predicted proteins | sample 1601181 | NCBI WGS metagenome assembly OKSA01 (sample SAMEA3541538, study PRJEB24748) | human gut metagenome | biome: human gut; feature: human-associated habitat; material: faeces | place: China | collected 2012 | reverse complement strand
TGTGGCAGGGTCGGTCATCATTTCTTCCTTTGCCGCATTAACGTTCACCCCTATGCTGGCAACCAAGCTATTGATAAAACGGGAAAAACAGGGATGGTTCTACCAAAAGACAGAGCCTTTCTTTGAAGGTATGAACCGCATATATGCCCGTTCACTGAACGCTTTTCTTAAAAGACGCATATGGGCAATACCTGTTACAGTGATTATGTTGATAGCCATCGGAGTACTTTGGGTCCAGATACCCGCTGAAATGGCTCCGATGGAAGACCGGTCGCAAATAAGTATCAATACCCGTGCAGCCGAAGGGGCCAGCTATGAATACATCCGTGATTATACGGAAGATATCAACAATCTGGTAGATTCTATTATACCTGATGCCGAATCTGTAACCGCACGTGTTTCCAGTGGCAGTGGAAATATACGTATCACATTGAAAGATATCAAAGATCGTGATTACACCCAGATGGAAGTTGCCGAACGTATCTCACAGGCCATCCGCAACAAGACGAAAGCACGTGCCTTTGTGCAACAACAGTCTTCTTTCGGCGGACGGAGAGGAAGTATGCCCGTACAATATGTACTACAAGCTGTCAGTATAGAAAAACTGGAGAAAGTATTACCGGCTTTTTTAAGCAAAGTATATGATAACCCTACTTTCCAGATGGCGGACGTGGACCTGAAGTTCAGCAGCCCGGAAATGAGAGTGAATATTAACCGTGATAAGGCAGGTACAATGGGAGCCACCGTGCGTGATATAGCCGAAACACTGCAATACGGTCTCAGCGGACAACGTATGGGCTATTTTTATATGAATGGAAAACAATATGAGATTTTGGGTCAGATAAACCGCCAACAACGTAATACACCGGCCAATATCAAATCTATTTACATACGAAGCGACAAAGGGGAAATGATTCAATTGGACAATCTGGTAGAATTTGTAGAATCCGTAGCTCCTCCTAAATTGTACCACTACAACCGTTTTATTTCCGCTACCGTATCTGCCGGACTGGCAGATGGAAAGACCATCGGACAAGGCTTGGAAGAAATGGATAAAATCGCCGCCCAGACTTTGGACGAAACTTTCCGTACCGCCTTGTCGGGAGACTCCAAAGACTATCGGGAAAGTTCATCCAGCCTGATGTTTGCTTTCATTCTGGCATTGATACTTATCTATCTTATTCTGGCGGCACAGTTCGAAAGTTTCAAGGACCCTTTCATCATCATGCTTACCGTTCCTCTGGCCATTGCAGGAGCACTGATTTTCATGTATACCGGTGGCATTACCATGAACATATTCAGCCAGATCGGTATTATTATGCTGATTGGTCTGGTAGCAAAGAATGGTATCTTGATTGTGGAATTTGCCAATCAGAAACAAGAATCCGGTGAAAACAAGATGCAGGCCATACGGGATGCCGCTTTGCAACGCTTGCGCCCTATTCTCATGACAAGTGCCTCTACCGTATTAGGCTTGATCCCGCTGGCATTCGCAACAGGAGAAGGCGCCAACCAACGTATCGCCATGGGTACGGCTGTTGTGGGAGGAATGTTAGTATCTACTTTCCTGACCATGTATATCGTACCGGCTATTTATAGTTATATATCTACCAACCGAAACGTTAAAACAGAAACTGTATGAAACGAATCATTATAACTTTATGTATCTGTACAGCATGGGTGGCTTCCACCTATGCGCAATATCCTTATACGCTGAAAAAATGTCTGGAGGAAGGACTTGCAAACAATTATTCCATACGTATCACCCGTAATGAAGAACAGATCAGCCATAACAATGCCACATTAGCAAATGCCGGTTATCTGCCGACTGTTGATTTGTCTGCCGGATATACAGGAACGTTGGACAATACGGATACCAAGAGTAGAAGTACAGGCACTACAGCCAGTGAACGAAACATCTACGTCCAAACCTTAAAGGCCGGACTGGATGTAAACTGGACTCTGTTCGACGGATTCAATATCAGCACCACCTACAAAAAACTGAAGGAACTGGAACGCCAGGGAGAAACCAACACGCGTATTACCCTTGAAGACTTCATAGCGGGACTCACTGCCGAATACTATAATTATGTACAACAGGAAATACGTCTGAAGAACTTCCTTTACGCTGTGTCTTTATCCAAAGAACGCCTGCGCATTGTAGAAGAACGATACCATATCGGTAATTTTTCCCGGCTGGATTATCAACAAGCCAAAGTGGACTTCAATGCAGACAGTGCACAATATATGAAACAACAGGAACTGGTGGTTACCTCACGTATCAACCTGAACGAGTTAATGGCCGTACAGGAAGTCAACCGACCGCTACGTGTCAATGACTCCATTATAACAGTGAATGATGCGCTGAATTACGATGAATTATGGGAATCCACCCTCAAGACGAATGCCAACCTGCTGAAAGCTGATCAAAATACAACAATTGCCCAATTGGATTACCGTCAGGTTCTATCCCGTAATTATCCCTATGTGAAATTGAACGCCGGTTATGGCTATACATTCAACAAATATGAAACAAACGCCACCAGCCGGAGAAGCAATTGGGGACTAAACGGAGGAATTACCGTAGGCATTAACCTATGGGATGGTAACCGTCGCCGTGAAAAGCGCAATGCCAGCCTGCAAATACGTAACTCGCAACTGGAAAGAGAACAGCTGGAATTGGGCTTGAAAGCGGATTTAAGCAATCTGTGGCAGGCCTATCGCAATAATTTACGTTTATTAAATTTGGAACGCCAGAATCTGGTTGCCGCCCGTGAAAACCATGAAATAGCCAAAGAACGTTATCTGTTGGGAGATCTCTCCGGTATCGAGATGCGTGAAGCCCAAAAGAGCCTGCTTGATGCGGAAGAACGTATTTTGTCTGCTGAATATAACACCAAAGTCTGTGAAATTTCCCTGCTCCAACTAAGTGGAAGAATAACGAAATATCTCGAATAATCGTTATAGCCTTTACTTATAGCTTGTAATTCAGGGCAGTTATCCGTACCTTTGCACACAATTATCACTAAATATGTTGTAAAAAGATATGGGATTATTTATCAAGAAGCCTTTTGCTGCATTACAAGCCGAAGCCAATGAATCTGGAAACAAGACCCTGAAAAGAGTCTTGGGACCATGGAGCTTGATCGCATTAGGAGTAGGTGTTATCATCGGTGCCGGATTATTCTCCATCACCGGAACAGTAGCCGCAGGATACACAGGGCCTGCCATTACTTTATCTTTCGCCATAGCGGCAATAGGTTGTTGCTTTGCCGGTTTATGTTATGCCGAGTTTGCTTCCATGATACCTGTAGCAGGTAGTGCTTATACATACTCATATGCTACAATGGGCGAACTTATAGCATGGATTATCGGCTGGGATCTAGTATTGGAATATACTGTTGCCGCTACTACCGTCAGTATCAGCTGGAGCAGATATCTCGTTGTTTTTCTGGAAGGAGTGGGGATAAATATCCCCCATGCACTTGCTGCTTGTCCCTGGGACGGAGGTATTGTGAATATACCGGCCGCACTGATTGTAGTGCTGATGAGTATTTTTCTGATTCGTGGAACAGAAGGAAGTTCTATCTTTAACGGCTTCATTGTGTTCCTGAAAGTGGCAGTGATTCTTATTTTCGTTGTATTAGGATGGAAATACATTAATGCAGAGAATTATGTTCCTTATATCCCTGCCAATACTGGTACTTTAGGCGAGTTCGGATTCTCGGGTGTATTGCGTGGAGCAGCGATTGTATTTTTCGCCTTTCTTGGTTTTGATGCCGTAAGTACAGCCGCTCAGGAAACAAAAAATCCGAAACGGGATATGCCCGTCGGCATTCTAGGTTCCCTGCTGATTTGCACCATTCTTTATATGGTGTTTGCTTACGTAATGACGGGAGTTGCCCATTATTCTGACTTTGCAGGACAACAAGGTATCGCACCTGTTGCCGTAGCGATTGACCACATGGGACATGCAGATGCCACAGGAGTAATTCATCCGGATTATCCGTGGTTGAACCGGGCCATCGTACTGGCTATCCTGTTTGGTTACTGCTCGGTTATTATGGTAACTTTGCTAGGACAAAGCCGTGTATTTCTAAGTATGAGCCGCGACGGACTGTTGCCTCCTTTCTTTTCAAAGATTCACGAGAAATACCGGACACCGGCACACAGTAATTTGTTATTCATGGTCATTGTAGGAGGGCTGGCAGCATTTGTTCCGGCACGTGTAGCCGGAGAAATGACCAGTATAGGTACCTTATTCGCCTTCACATTGGTTTGCGCGGCAGTATTGATCGTGCGTAAAAGTATGCCTGACGTACATCGTGCCTTTAAAACTCCTTTTGTTCCCACGGTACCGATTCTGGGCATCCTTACCTGCCTTTGTATGATGTTGTTTCTTCCGGCTGACACTTGGATCCGATTGGTATTATGGATGCTGATAGGTCTGGATGTTTATGCCTGCTATGGAGTAAAACACAGCAAACTGGAACATAACGTAAAACGACGCAAAGGACTCACCATATTGAATATGACAGGAATCGCCCTGTCTGTACTTTCAGTTATTACAGGATTGTGGCATCAACAGACAGTAGGCTGGGAAGAAGACAAGACATTGCTCGCTATTTCGTTCGTCTTTGCGTTCACACATTGCGCATTCTATATGGTACGTATCTGGAAACAGACATCCGAGAAGAAGAAGTAAGCGTTTTCCACACGCTATCTGTTTCCATAACTTTCATTCACCGTAAGGGGGTAAATTCAATCCACCCCCTACCGTGAATAAAGTTATCATAGTTTCATACCCATCGGTTCTGAACCCATAATCAAGCCTTATAACCTATGAAAGTCTTAAGTTATCCATAGTAGAAAGAACATTTAAAAAACTTCTTCAAAAATGTTTTTAGCTACTACCACAGTATTTCCTTCAGGAATTGAGGAATAGAATCCTGTTTCTTTAGTCCATGCTTCTTCCAAGGTATAAAAATCAAGTTCCTCCGGTTGCTTTCCATCCAGGACACAAGCTAAATAATCAAAATAAGCCTTCCATCTCATAAAATAGAAATCTTTCAAAATGCCATTCCATTCTTTATGAGCATAATCACGAAGTCCGCCTTGATCTGCCGCTACACGATTTCCCCATGTAGTAATCTGAACACGTGCATTCCATTCGTATAATGCTTTTTCTTCCTGGGTCTGTCCTGCTGAACGTGCCGCTTCAATCCAAGTTCCAACCTTGAATTCTTTCCGGGTACCCAACAACTGGTCTTGCAATAGAATAAGATGCAGAAAATGCTGTGAAGCCAACTCAAATACTTGCTTGTCTCCTGCCCGAAACGCAGCCGTTACCACTTTTTGCATCAAACGCCCCTTTTCTGCCAATGCCTGCCGGAGCACATCCACCAAATCGAACTCAAAATTATTATTACCCTGATATTTATCAGCCACAGAAACCATCAGTCGGGCAGCCTCTATCACATCCTGCGGATTATAGTATTCTTTCATCTCCGACCAACTGGATACCTGATATACATCCAACCCCGGACGAGCGCAGAATACAGACTCATGCGTTCCCTGTTGTATTTTCTCCTTGGGACTATTATAAATACCGTTACCCAATAAATCCCAAACTTGTTGCAAAGCCTCATCCTCTACCCCATAACGAGCATATACGTATCCTTTCAACCACTCATCACGAGTAAACCGATGTTCACGCCACGGCAATTCCATCACCAGCTCATACATAACCGGATTGTTCTCAATACCTTCCGGAGTCATCCCTACTCCACGCAATGTCCTTCCGGCATGAACATCTGCTTTCGCGTCATAAAAGCCATCAATCAGCGCATCCATTTTACCATGAAGCCCAATGTTACCACCAAAATTCAACAACATGCAGTACACCCACCCATGCTGCCCGTATCCTCCTTTGCGACACCACTCTGACGCCGGGTCTCCCCATTGCGGACGGCATTCGCTATGCAAGTCCAAGACTAACAGGTCTCCTGCTTCCAGATGCTCTATCATCGGAGTACGAGGATTGTCCTGCCATGCCTGAGCCACCCACACAGCATCCGGATTTGTTTTTTTCATGGCTTTCATGATGGCTTTACCGGCTGCATCCAAATTTACTCCTTGAGTACTTCCCCCTTCATGAAACGGATCAATAGCGTAAAAACCAGTTTTTCCATACAGTTTTGTCAGTTCTCTATAATACAAAGCAGAGATTTCTTCAAAGCGTTCATCCTCCGGCTGTAAAAAGGCAGGACGATGATAGCTGCACCAAAATCCGGGATCAGCAACATTCAATCCTAATTTCTCCTTTGCATTATGAGGAACCATGCCACAATATCCCGGCAACACAGGTTCGATGCCATATTCACGCATTCTTTTTACAATCTTCTTCTGAAGTTTTTCCTGACGGGTATACCAACTTTCAGGATTAGGTCCTCCCCACCCTTCCAGATTATTCATCAACCACCAAGCTGTAAAACCCGGTCCGGCTACAAATTCATTAATTTCATCCTTAGTATATCCCAGTTTTAGAAGTACATTTCTCCAAACCGACTCAGTCCCTGTCAATGCCAGGGAAAGATTGATACCGTGAAGCGCCATCCAATCTATCTCCTTTTCCCAACGCTCCCAGTCCCAAAAAGCCATGGAATAAGAGAAAGTACAATAATTCAGATCATAACGATAGGGCAGATCCGTTTCATGCCGTTCCTTTTTAGTCACAGGGGGCAAAACAGCAGGCAGTTTTGCAGTCATTCCATTCCAAGAAAGATGTATGCCTGCATAATATTTCAAATACCAATTCAATCCGGTAGCAATATTTACATAGTCATTACCCCGGATAATTACTTTATCACCTTTCTGATCGAGTTCAAAAAAATCAGTTTCCGATTTCTGACGTTCAATAATAAATTTGGAGGAAGCTCCTTTGTCGATGCGCTCTAATAATCCTGTAACAGGAGAAGAAAATAAGTTGCTTGTCATCCATAACAGCACAAACAACAATCGTAGTTTTTTCATCATATTATTAAGGTAACGGATAACACCAATTAAATAAAAAACAGAACAGCCCCCTCGCCTTTAAAGGGAGGAAGGCTGTATTAGTATTATTACGGAATAATTTAATTATTTACAATTTCCAAGGCAACGCGGCTTCAACTGCTTGAAGAAGTCATTACCTTTATCGTCCACCAAAATGAATGCCGGAAAATCTTCCACTTCAATTTTCCAGATAGCTTCCATACCCAATTCCGGATATTCCACACACTCAATGCTCTTGATATTATTCTGAGCAAGGATAGCAGCCGGACCACCAATAGAGCCCAGATAGAAACCGCCATACTTCTTACAAGCATCCGTTACCTGCTGGCTACGATTACCTTTTGCCAACATTATCATGCTACCGCCATGTGACTGGAACAAATCCACATACGGGTCCATACGTCCTGCTGTAGTGGGACCCATAGAACCACAAGCCATACCTTCCGGAGTCTTTGCCGGACCGGCATAATAGATAGGATGATCTTTGATATACTGCGGCAAATCTTCGCCACGATCCAAACGCTCTTTCAATTTAGCATGAGCGATATCGCGACCTACAATAATGGTTCCGTTCAATGACAGACGGGTAGCTACCGGATACTTGGTCAATTCTTTCAGGATATCCGCCATCGGTTGGTTCAAATCAATCTTAACCACATCGCCTTCACCGGCTTCACGGAGTTCTGCCGGAATCAGCTCACCCGGTTTATCATCCATCTTTTCAATCCAGATACCATCTTTATTGATCTTACATTTTATATTACGGTCAGCAGAACAGGAAACGCCCAGACCGATAGGACAAGAAGCACCGTGACGAGGCAAGCGGATGATGCGGACATCGTGAGCCATATACTTACCACCAAACTGTGCACCCAAGCCAATCTTATAAGCTTCTTCCAATACTTGTTTTTCCAGTTCCACATCGCGGAAAGCACGCCCGTATTCATTACCGGTAGTAGGCAACTCGTCATAATAGTGAGTAGAAGCTAGCTTAACAGTCAGCAAGTTCTTCTCTGCCGATGTACCACCAATTACAAATGCAATATGATAAGGAGGACAAGCAGCCGTACCCAAAGTCTTCATTTTTTCAACAAGGAAAGGAACCAATGTAGCCGGATTCAATACAGCTTTCGTTTCCTGATATAAATAGGTCTTGTTCGCCGAACCACCACCTTTAGTCACACAAAGGAACTTGTATTCCATACCTTCAGTAGCTTCCAAATCAATTTGTGCAGGCAGGTTACATTTGGTGTTCACCTCATCGTACATAGTCAAAGGAGCATTCTGAGAATAACGAAGATTTTCTTCCGTATAAGTCTTATAAACTCCCAAGGCAAGAGCTTCTTCATCACAATAGCCGGTCCATACCTGCTGACCTTTCTCACCATGGATAATAGCAGTACCCGTATCTTGACAAAGAGGTAATTTGCCTTTAGCTGAAACTTCCGCATTACGCAAGAAAGTCAATGCTACATACTTATCGTTATCACTGGCTTCGGGATCACTCAGAATCTTAGCAACCTGTTCATTGTGTGAACGGCGAAGCAAGAAAGAAACATCACGGAAAGCAGCGTTAGCCATAGCAGTCAGACCTTCTTTTTCAATCTTCAAGATAGGTTTTCCTTCAAACTCACTTACTGACACATAATCTTTAGTCAGCAAATAATACTCGGTTTTATCAGGTCCCAACGGGAACATGTGCTGATAATGGAACGGAGGTGTTGCCATATTGATACTTATTTTAGTTAAAAGTTATTAGTGTGACAAAGGTAGTAACTATTATCGAAATTTTTCCTTAATTAGCGTGAAAACTTTCAAGGAATGTACTTACCTTTGCCAACTCATTAAAATAACATCACATTATACATGAAAAGATTAGGCAAATTCTTATTTATTACTTCATTACTGTTATGCTTTCTCATCCCTCGAGGATGGACACAAACCCAAGCAAAAAACCAACCGGACAGTATCGAACTCAAACTGAAGGAAATCTACACGAAACGGGAAGTCATGATTCCCATGCGTGACGGAATCAAGCTTTACACCGCTGTCTACGAACCGAAAGACAACAGCAGGCAGCATCCTATCCTGATGCACCGCAGCCCTTACTCTTGTTCCCCATACGGAGAAGGATTTGACCGTCATTTCAGAACTAATCTGAAAAACTATATAGAGCACCGATATATTATCGTCTTCCAAGATGTACGTGGACGACATAAGAGTGAAGGAATATTTATCCAAGTACGCCCTCTCAACAAAAACAAAAAGGGTAAGAAAGATAAAAAGAATATAGACGAAGCTACGGACACATACGATACCATAGAATGGTTGATTCACAACACATATAATAACGGAAATGTAGGAACATGGGGAATCAGTTATGATGGTTTCTATGCCACTATGACAGCCTCCTCCAATCATCCGGCTTTGAAAGCTGTTTCTCCGCAAGCTCCCGTTACTGACTGGTTCCGTGGAGATGACCGTCATCACAACGGAGCCTTCACCTTGCTGCAAACCACTAATTTCCTTCCCAGACTGGAAGGACGCCACATGGGAAAAGGAGTGATGAACCAAATTGTAAAGAATGATGTTTACACAGATTTTCTGGCACTCGGTACCTTTAAGAATGTAGACGACCTGGTACGTGATACCACACAGACATTGTGGAATGATATCAAAAACCATCCTGATTTCGATGATTTCTGGAAAGAGCGCGATGCACGCACCTCCTGTTATAACTTGAAGCCAGCCATATTGGTGGTAGGTGGACTGTATGACTCCGAAGACTGTTACGGAGCCTGGAATCTTTATAAAGCCATCAAAGAGCAATCACCGGACACAGATTTATATCTGACATTCGGTCCTTGGTGGCATGGAGCATGGACAGTACGCGGGTTCCAAGGTTTCGGTAATCTGTATTTCGGTAAAAGCACTTCGGCTTATTACATGGACAAAATAGAATATCCTTTTTTCCGATATTTCCTGGAAGGAAAGGGAGAAAAGCCCAAGCATAAAGTAAATATATTCCATACAGGTGAAAACGAATGGAAAACATACGACGAATGGCCTGTACAAAAGACTGCCGGTACACCTTATTATATACATAAGAACGGATCAGTATCCACACAAGCACCGGCAGAACAAGAGTCTTATTCAGAATATATTTCAGATATGTCACGTCCGGTACCCTATACGGCAAACCCTACCACTTACCGGACAAAAGAATTCATGGTAGATGACCAACGCTTTGCTACTTCACGTCCCGATGTCATTACTTTCATGACGGAGCCACTATGTGATACATTAACATTGGCCGGTCCTATAGAAGTGGAATTAATGACTGCCATCAGTAGTACTGACGCTGATTTTATGGTGAAAGTAATTGATGTATATCCTGAAAAATTTGAATATTCCAACTGATCAATAGAAATATGTAAGAAATTGTTAATCCAATCTTTCTTGTCAGATATTCCTATTATTTCTATAATGAAAATAGATACAAAATCGAAAATTCAGCTGTTCCCTGGAAAGGAGATGATTCGTGGCGAATTATTCAGAGGACGCTTCCGTAAGGGATTCGACAATCCCCTGCCTTTCAAACCGGAAGAAATAACTCCGGTTAATTACACACTGTATGATGTGGCACACACATTCCTGCCGGGACACAGACTGATGATTCAAATTCAAAGTTCCTGGTTCCCCATTATTGACCGCAATCCACAAAGGTTTATTGATACCTATCATTGTACGGTAGAAGATTTTGTGATGAAACAAAAGATCAAAATTTATCATCAGCAAGGAGCTGCAAGCAGAGTTATACTACCTGTGGTAAAAAAATAAAAAGGAAGTATCCAAACAAGCTCAAATGTCATCCAATAGCAAGAGCCGTATGACTACTCCAGCATTCATACGGCTCTTTTTATATGTAACTACCATCTGTAACTTTTCCGAAGGTTCATCTTAGTCTGGATACTCTCATCAAAAATATCATATAGAAGCAATCCGTTCTATCAACTCGTTACCCAACGCTGTTTTCGCTTCAATATGCTGCAATACCGCTGTCACAAACGGATTACTTTCAAATACCCCACGCACCTGTTCAAAATCCTGCTCCATTTCTTCACGTGATCCATCTGCACCGAACCCCGTCATAGCAGACAAAGAAAATTCCTTTTTCGCATCGGCATAGACCATTTTATCCAATCCGACAACAGCCTCCTGCCACTTCTTCACGATAGCAATAACATCCTTTGCCGTTATTTCATCGGAACGCAGATTATAAAACTCAAGCATCTTCCCATACGCCCATGTCCACTCGTATGTATAATAATTACGATGCATCTCAACAAAACGGTCATGAATCTGATCCACATTAGTCAGGATTCCAGATTCTATATCTGCCATCAACTTCTCTATTTCACTTTTAGGAGCGATCAATCCGGAAATATCCACCCATTCTCCTGTCCCTATCTCTGTATCAGGAATCAACCGGGCACGGATTTCCTCATCACTGCTAAAACGAACCTCCTCCAAACGCTTGATTAATGAATTACCCAAAAATTTATGAATAGCCGTTTCATAAAAACGAATGCCATTATTTAAAGAAGAATTCTTAATTTTCGCACTTTGGTAAGAGTAAGTTTCTGAAGTTTCTCCGGATACTTTACGTAATTCTTTCAGAATACTACGCCCTTTCATCATTTTCTGAATAGTATAGGGACTCAACAGGTTATAATTAATCTGATCCAAACGGTTCGGATCTTTACGTTTGTCACGTTTAGGCCACTTTTGAGCATCCCGAATCGTACCTACACTCCGCAAATTCACCCCTGGCACCAGATAAGTGGTATTTTGCTGCTCTATCAGATAAGAAAAAGGCAGATTAGAAGTATCGGCATGATTCACATGACGCCCCATAACCAAAGAAAATGCACCTACACGTGCGGGCCATAAAATATAAGAATCGGAAGTAGTCTTCGCCCCACGCTCCATAGCCCCCTGATGAATCGGACCTAACTTATACATATGGTTGCTTTGATTAGAGCCGGAACCCGCATTCATAAAAGAGAACATTCCGGCAATCAGCAAAGTAGACTTATGATGAGTCACCGTAAAGG